>Ga0268261_10001437_pt1 | contig 16361 bp, 15 predicted proteins | sample TergutNc150P1_FD_190353 | JGI IMG/M metagenome (GOLD analysis project Ga0268261, IMG submission 190353) | Nasutitermes corniger P1 segment gut microbial community from laboratory colony in Florida, USA - Nc150 P1 (SPAdes) (version 2) | ecosystem: Host-associated > Arthropoda: Insects >...
TGCCATGGAGCGCTGGTCTGTAGAGCATCGGGCTTTTGCTGTGGAGACGTATTTCAAAAACAACGATTCTGTCTTGACTCAGAGGATATTTCGTCCGCACTTCAATATTCATCGGAACAAGTGTCCCTAGTAGCAATACTTCTTCCCCTGAGGATATCTCAAGAGCAAGGTGTACGAAAAGAAACCAAGGACAACAGTGGATTTGAAACAGAATGTCAGGGAAGAAGTGGCAGCAATTTCTCCCAACATGCTGCAACGAGTGATGCTGAACTTCCAGAAACGCTTGGGGCAATGTGTTGACAACAAGGGACGCCACCTCACAGACACTATATTCAGGAAGTGAATGTTGTAATTAAAATGCTTTGAGTTAAAGACAATTTTAGTAATAAATTTGCGTAAAAAGATAGTATACTTTTCATTTTATTTTAACTAAAAAATCGTCAGGTTTTTCTGCCGGACCCTGTACTATCTTGAAAATCCATCCAGTAGGAGCAGACACGTTCCACGTGGACAGACAGACAGACACGACAAAGCTAACAGCTGCATTTGCCAAATTTTGTGAACATGCCTAACAGCACAGTACAGGCATAAACATAACAAGTGATTACCATCAAATCATTATGCTTTCTTACATACAATGAAACCAACTAAGGTGGATTTCTTTAATAGTACAGCTTCATGCTACCTCAGGAAAAATCATAACCCATGTTTGAACAAAACAAATGGGTGGAGATATGGCTCCATGCATTTTTATACTTGACACATAGTAGAGGTGACCCACCAGGTTCACAATTTGATGATGTTAATCTCTTATGATAGGAGTCTGGAAAGGTAATGAGCTGGTGTGACCATGGACGCAAAGGAAAAAGTCCATATTTAATGCATGTTTCCTACACAACAAGCATTAGTGGTTGCAGGTATGTCCAGTGCCAACATCGGATTCATAATTACAGTTTATGTTAGTCTCTTCAGATTGACAACAATGTAGAACTATCAAATAAGAATTCTGACATTTCATGTCAATATTTTTCTTTTTACTTTAGTCAATGCTAAATTTCACTATTCAATACTTCTTATATTCCCAAACTTCTTTCTGAATTTCATTCGTGGAACTATAGTAGTTGCAGAGTTGATATAGCACTCAATGACAAAAGAAATAAGGATGAATAACAATGGCATATTTTTAACGTACAGTACCAGCATACACCCTTAAAAACTGAGCAGAGACTAAGACGGGATAATCATTGTCTGGGCTGAGAATCAACCTTGCGATCTCTTGATTATGAGCTAAACTGTTACAAACCACCACTATTTGGAATTGACTTTGTCCATCATCTCCTATTACCACACACACACACACACACACACAAATTCCAACATACCTTCTCAAGAACTTGATCTTTTCCCAGAATACTGTGTTCTCCTTTGAACATGAGGCACTTGACAAAGTCCAGAAACCTAATAATCCTATATGTAACATACGTCAGAACCCTTTAGAACTGAACAGTACTGGGTTTCATTTCAAGGGCCCCACTGGTATTTGTTGCCTCGCCATATTGCAGGAAAGAATTGTTCTTATAAATATAATCATTATAAATATAATTACCTGGACACAAACTCAATTCTGTATCTCTGGTGGGGAACCATCACTCTCTTCTTGGTGCCCTTCACATTTTTCAGATGTTCCTGCCACTTTCCTAGGCTTCAGGGTATTGCACACTGAGTACGAGACTTCATCCGAGACACAAAGTGGTGATAAGAGCTAAAATCAAACCCAAAAGGGTACAGAAGTCAGGTAATATTACAAACTCCATCCAACAAAGAAGACAGACTGCTGTCTTCCTAATCATGGTGGTAGGTTGGTTAGTTGTAGCAGAGCAGCAAGACTGAGGAACATGATACTGCAGACTTCAACAAGCATACTGTACCAGCTCCTGAAGACAGAAAGGTACGAAGCATTAGAGAAATGATATGTTGCAGGAGAAAAGCCAAGTGTGAAAAAAAATTTGTCCCAGTAATCACTCTGGCCACCCCAAACCCTACACATATTACCCTGGGCTAGAACCTGGACCTCAGCAATGAGTTTTGCTACCATCAGGCAGCGCAGAACAGCAAGCCTGTAATCATCCTCAGCTACCTTAATGAATATCAGCAGGAAAATTCACCAAGCAATTACTGACAAAAGTGATACCCACAAATTCAGTTTAAAGAAATATGTATTATATACTGGTACTGCTTTATCAACTTTCATTGCAGCATACGTCAAATCTCCACACAGCAACATTACCAGAAACTACCACACTTACAACAGCCAGGATACTTCCCCATATTCCTGTCCCATAAGAATAATTGTTGAAATGAGGCCAAGGAAACAAGTCACATAGATCAACCCACTCCATATTTTCCCTAAACTGTTAAATTCCTCCTCCACTTCATTTTCCTACATTACCCTCCAGTCATCTAGCCATTCTGGTCATAAGAACTGTTGGTAGCGATAAACTCTGCTAGCAACAAGTGTTTTGAAAATGCCAAAGGGGGACAAAGGGAATAAAAACAGTGGCTAGGGAGAAGCCTAGAGCATCATTCTTCCCACTAGACATGGAACTTATTTCCAGTGTTAAGTGTGGACAAGATTCCCACTCCAGCCTCTGTCACCCTTGAGAAAGAGGGATTTTGCTCACTGTGACAAACAGAATGTTCAGGATTGGGACAGGTAAACGCATTAATGAACCTTCGGATTCCATAAAATGCAGGGAATTACCTGACTAGCTGATGACCGGTTAGCTTCTCAAGGACTTTGCTCCATGCAGTAAGTAATTCAGTGGCAAACAGGTTAACTCGGTTGCTATTGATAATCAAGCCTCAGGTAAATCTTGTCTTATGTAACACATAACTGTTTCTGTTTAGTTGCGGCAGTGGAGTGAGATGAGTTCCATTGGAACCATCACAACACAGATAAAAGAGTACCAAACATTAGTGAAAACCAAAGTGCACAGAGTAAAACCTGTCCCTCTCCACTTGGTTGACCACAAATCCAACACAGACTACTCTGAGATTCTACCTGGGCCTCTGTGGTGAGAATTCTGTGGTTAAGAATTGAACTGTGGCCAAGCCTGACCACAGTGCAACCTCAGTATTACACCTACACAACCAAAATCCTCCTCCCTTACCCCCCAAAAGCATTACATGGCTCACCACATTTCCAGCAGCCATTCTGAAGTCACCTTCACATCCCCCAGGCTGTAACCTGTTCATCAGCTCTGAGAGTTTTCTTGCCTTGCGTATTTCATTTTGCTCTATTATGGTGCACAAATGTTCTGTCAGCAACTCCTTTCTCTCCAGCCTTTCAAAGAGGTGCAGTTTGGCATCCAGGAACTCCTTTTCTGCTTTCTTGTATCGTTTTCTGCAGAACAGAAAAATGGAGCATGCTCTAAACATAACATGATTGTTTCCTATTCTGAGGGTTTCTTCAACGAAAAACTAAGATTATGAGTAGAGAAGCTGGTATGAAAAAAATATATTTCATCACATAATTTATGCACATTTTCTTATGAATTTCCATGATCAAAAACTGGAATACTAGACTTACATAAGAATTTATGGAAGTAGTCAGTTATGAACAATATCGGTATCTTCACCCCAACCATAATAATGCAACATTCTTTCCATACTAATGGACAGACCTCATATTAGGGGCAACAACAAAGAGCATAAAGAATAACACTTTCTCCCATAGGCCAGCCAACACAGTGATCTAACTAAATATACACACATGTAACACAACCAGTGCCAGAAACGAAGTCATAAGACAACTGCATATAACAAATATTTAAAAAAATGTTTTAAAATTTGTGTGGGAACAACAAAGATAAATACAAATCATGTTCATGATGCATTCAGAACAACAAAAAATTCTTAAAATTCTTGTCGTCACTTAACAAATTATTATGCCATGCACTTTCCAAAATACAGCAACATAAATGTGGATCATAACACAACTAACACACTTGTTACTATTCACTTATAACTACTATTCCACCCAATTTCCAAAATAACAATGCCCAAAATATATAAAACCTGACACTAACAATCAGTCTCTACTAATGGCTAAGGTACCTACTGTGCTTCCATAAATTCCTGGCTGGCAACTTCAATTTGGTCACGAAGAATAGACACGTCATTGCTCAACAGCAGATCTAGTTTCTGTAACTCATCGTGGATCTGCTGCAACCTTCTAGCTTCTGCAGTTGTTTGCTTTTTTCTGCCAAAATCCAAGAAATACAGGCAAAGTTACATTAACTGTTGTCACTTCTGAACACAGAGTATCAGGAAATTTTCAAAGGTTACTGAATACAAGACAATTTACTAATTCACTAGCTAGGCACATGATTCATAATTTTGTGATTTAGTCATTAAATGAATACCCACTGAACTTTTGTTTAACAAAAACCTTAAGCACTTCAGTGCAGAGCTTCATCTTTCTGCAGACATTTGAAGTGGAGTACACAAATAACAGCTGATTTTATGGGATGAACCAAGCACAATTTCTGACATCCTCAGAGTATGGCACACCAGGATTCAAAACTTTTGGTTGTTGTGACAATTTTCACAGACACGAAGTGAACACAGCTCTATCTGGTCCTGAGATCTAAAATACGAGTATGTGTCAATTTACATCCATGGATCAAATTGATGCTTAAGCACTAGTGCAATACTAACTTTGTTGGTCAGATTATGAATGTCAGTGCCTGAACTATCATAAGATGGTATGAATTGAGTAACAGTCTGTACAGTAAATGAAAATGTGTTCAGAGAATTATTTCAAACTGACCTGTCAGTTAGCACCTTTGATAGTAACTCCTTTTTCAGACGATTCTGTTCTTCCATAAACTTTTGCCTGGACTGAAATTCATCCAAGGAACAGGAATTGCCAGCATCTTCAGTACTGAGAACCTCATAACTCTTACCCTCTTTTATTTGCAAGCACACTGTACTATGACTGAGACTGGTGTTTGATGAGGCAGAACTGCTGGAAACACCACAATTTGAATCAGAGCCCATTTCAGTACTACTGCTAGAGTCTCTATCTACCAGTGCCTGAAAGTAAATAAATGTTTCCTCTCTTACTGCTCCTTGTTTCATGCTAATGCCTTAGATTTCATACAGCACATAAAAATACAAGGTAAACCTTCAGATAACTCAGCAACATACCATACAGATCTACAGCAGATTTCAAAGTACATTACTATACAGTCTTAACACAGTACTAAAGGTAAGTGGTTAACCTCAGGCTGTGACAAACTTAATCTCAAACACAGCCCCTCCTGGAGCTCAAACTCTGGTCATCCAGCATAAGCCATACAAATAATTTATACAGCTACCCCATTTCATCCATATAAACAAGTGAATATCAAGTTAGGGTATGACGTGAACTTACGGTATTATAAACACAAATAGTATGCAGAAGACATAAAACAAAATTACACTGCCATGGCCTGTGAGAAAAAACAAAAATATGCACAGAAGAAATGAGTAATTATGTGCATGCAAACTGAAAGATGTGGAAAGAGAAGCCAAAACATGGTGACTGCAAGGAATCCAAAAGAATGGGACTAGTGTACTTGACAGTACTGCAATACAAGCACACACAGCCTAAAAAGAAGAACAAATAAATCACACAAGCATACCTGAGGTTTACATAAAAATGCTTCTTTGGGAAAATTTTCAGTACTGCTGTTTGGTTCCACTGGTTCATGTGATTTCTGTAACATTCTTGATCTAGTCACATTTTTAGCCCCTGAGTGCTGAGCAACATTCACTTGGTGCTTTGCAACACGCACTGTTGGTGCAGCATGCGATGGACCTACAAGCAGTGTTGAATACGCACTACACGAAACTGTTAAAGCTCAAAATGCTTGATGTACATATCAAACAGCATCTGTGTGCAGCAACTACAGGCAGTTAAAAGTTGGTGGAATTTTCTGTGAATTTTGGCTTTCCCAGCATATACATGTTCCCTAGCAAGCTACTAGAAAATCTAGTAACTCCATAAATTTCCTAGGCTTAGATCTCTTAAATTCTTACAAGTATTCATAACGTAAAACCATACGATAAATATCTGTTAATAATGAACTTTCACATTTGTTCACAGTAGTTGATGGCCCAGCAAAATTCACAAAAGATTAAGACATTCGACATATTTTATTACTGAAAAGTTCAAACATCAAACAAACTGAGGCCAGATGAGCTATTGCTTCTAAACAAAAACCCATACAAAGAACGACAAAAGTCAAAATGCAGTACACTCAAGTGATCACCTGCATCAGTGTGGAACAAGTTTCAACTTAAAACTTATTCCATACGGAGAAGATTTTGCAACGGACCTCACTGCATTCAGTCATCATAAAAGCTTCAACATAGCAATTACCGATATCAAATTTTATTTCATTACACATCACTTCCAGTGCTTCAGTCATGATAAGAACATACAGCTACTGAGACCTGTGAAGCTACAAAAGACAGCTGATTCAAAGCTTCAGTATGCAGAGACATCTTACCTTGTACTTCTTTTGTAATCAGCTGCCGTGCATAATAATTTGAAATCTGAATGCACCTAATGGTTGGGTGTTTTTATGTTCCGAAAGATACCTGATGTGGGTGAAAGTTCAGTTCCAATGTATACAGCAGACATGTCTTAACATTAGACACATGTGCAGTTTCTTTCACCCTTATCACCAAAGGGTCCAAAAATTTCCCAGAAATATACAAGCCACCCCCAAATTCTGGGCACCACATGGGTGACATTAAGCCAGTACCATACTGAGGATCCACAATTCTGGAGTGACCTGTGACTCATGCTATTTGGCGCTTTCTGTTCGGTAATTGGGAACTTGACAAACTTTTTTTTATGTAAAGAAAAAAATTGCAGTAATTTTGCTCAAACCATATGGCGTCGGCGAACAAAATTTGGTCGCCCCGATGTGTCGGTTGCTAACTCCCTTTTCCTCCCACCAAATCACCTAACAAGACTACGAAAGAGTGCCCTACCCATTGCAAGGGTACTATCATTTCCTGATTGGGTGTGCATGTCCGTCGAACGACCAACAATTCACCTCCACAATCTGATTCCCCCAAAAATAGTTCATATTTCACTTTCTGTCAAGTTACTAATTCCATGGTATACTTTTTCTAAAATTACGAACATTACCTTCTACGAGGCGTTCACATGCTCGGACTTTCTTTATGTCTTCCTCAGAGAAGCCTTCCCACTTCGACATTTTGCTCTAGTACGTGAGAGTCACACAATTAAAATGGAAAGCATTAGATAAATATATCAAACTAGGCTCAGACGCAAAGCAGATGTGTGTTTTTCACACCAACAAACATGTCTGACAAAATTCAAACCGAAAATTCACATCTTCCTCACTCCAAATAAAGTCAACGTAGACCACCCGCCGTACGGTACTTGCTGACATATGGTAGGTTGTCACGTGACCAGTACGTCACAAGCTTGAAGTGCCCGCGTAACTTTCGTCGGCTCTGCGTGGGTGGCCGCAAAGGAGAATGAATTTCCAGTGTTTCAGCAAAAGTTACAGTTGCCACCTACGGTGCGTATAAATCTTGGCCATACCATGCTTGCCGAGGTAGGTCAAGGAAGCAGGTCTTCGTGGACTGCTTAACCCTCGACGATGGACTACGTTCCTCTGAAATGTCGGGAACTAATCACCCAGTGATTGTGTCACACCCCAGGCGACCTGAATATTCTTAATACATCTAATCTACAGACACAGTACTGGCCTGCCGCTCAAACATGATGTAAACCAGGGGCGTAGCTACGGTGGAGCAAGTGGTATGGCTGCCCTGGGCAGAAGAGACCAAGGGGTGGCAAAATGAATATGTTAAATTAAAAAATAAATAAATCCTTGCGCTCAATAAATTTCAAATTACTGAACCAAATAAAAGGAAATTCAATAAATAATTTTTTTTTTAAATTAGTAGCTTCTGTCATGGGCGGCCCTTTTTTTTATTGCTTTCCCCATGTATCAAAAAACCTAACTATGCCATTAATGTAAACAAAGAGCCAGCATAAAGTGAGTTCACATTTCTAAAGTAAATTATCTCCAACAGTACTTGCCACTTTCCAAAGTGATGATGACATAAAATTACAAGATTACCAGCAGTCATTATGCAAACCATACTCAATATCTTTAACAAGTGTTTAGAGCCGGAATGCATAGCGCTTTTCATATAGGGGTTACAGAACAGAATTACTCTTGTCTGTGGTGTACAATAAGATTCAACAGACTATCTTTAACAAGAAGCAAATTCATAGAAAATGTGGAACAAAAGAGTCAACAGTAATCTTTTTATAGTGGAAAAGCTAAAACATGTTTTTAAAGGTATTAATGTGGAAGTAAACACACCTAATTTGAACAATGAGTCAGCAGTGTGATTTTCAAGTGTTACATATCACACGAAATGATCACTGTAACCAGTCAAATAACTGAAGCAAGATTTTCTTCCATTAGGAGGTTCTATTGTTTTGACCTGTTAAACTTTGTCATGGAAGAAGTCTCTTTCACATGTGTAAGTGCCTTTCAACAAACAAGTACAAGTACACATTAGTACCTTGCACCACACATTGTGGTTCTCGTTCTCAGGAAGGCACTCATAAACATGAATCTGCTTTGCATTTTGCTTGCAGTTCCGCACTGCAAAGAAGCTCAACACATTCTTTGTATTATGTAGGTTAAACTTCTTCATATGATGCTTCAAAACAGCTACAGAATGTCCTTTTTGAAGTCTACGAATCTCCTATGAAGTGCAAGGAATTTTAAATTGTCACAGCAATTATACACTCTACTGGGATGAGACACCACAATCATACTATTTGTGTAAATCTACATGACTCTCCAAGTCATGGAATGCAAGAAAGCAGAAATATACACTGTGCCTGAAGAGAATATAAGAAATGCAATTTACTTTGTGAAAGAATTAAATTTTATTTTTAGATACAGAGAATAGATTGTGTGTGTACAGTAAGGTAAAGAATATGTACAAGATTCATGTAAAGAGAAGTAGAAACAGACTCAGACTTTTTATGCATTATGCACTTTGGTGAGTTGATATGAAACAGTTAAAAGCCAATACACAAAAACATCATGACAATACATAAAGATATATGTAAAGCTTCTAAATTATACAAATATCACTACTGTCTTGAATTAATGCAGACACTTGGCATAAGTTAAACATTTGGAACATGACCTTTAATGATTCAAACAAGGACAGGCCAGATCATTTGCTGCAGGGATTAAAGACTGGACTTCTGTTTAACAAGAAAGGAAAGGGTGTTTAGCATTTTGCCATAGGAGAGGAAAACACTTATTATGACCAAAATAAGGAAAGAATGGTGAAGAGAACAGTGGAATTAATTGTTTATGATGGTAAGGACTCTGTGGAACTGTTCTACAGAAGTTAAGAGTAACTTAGCTGGTCAGGGAAGTCCATGCCCTTTATGGAACTCACAAGTTCAATACAGTGTTCCTAAGGGTTGGACAATCCTGAGCCACATGATCCCTCATCCACCTTCTCATACCCTATCTTTGGTAAGATCCATTTTAACATTAACTTCCCATCAGTATCTAGGTCTCTAGAGTGGTGTTATCCTTTCAGGCTAACCAAAACACTGCAGCATTTCTTGTTCCTTCCTTGCATATGATCTGCCTTGCCAAATCACTCTAATAATATTTTCTATAAAGTACAAATTACAAAGCTCAACATTATGCTGTTTCTTATGCCTTCCTCCCTGGTGTTAGCAGGCACAGCCCTCTCTACTTCTGACTCAACTAATAACAGATATTATATTCCACCTTCCTGTTCTATGACATGCTTAACATTTGTGTCTGTCACATTGCAATGCATATTTTCCAATCATATAAAAAGACATAATATCAGATGTTTATATACATTCTTACATAGGATATATGATGGGGGGGGGAGTCTTTATTGAATGTTAGCAAGCATTCTGCAAATTTCTACTATTCTTAACTTACGTGTGACAGTAACTTATGATTTTAATCAACATTCTGATGAGATCCAAACATACCAAGGCAAACGCAAGTTAGGCTGACACCATTTGTAAGCATTCAATGCAACAGCATCTGAGATGAGTACAATCAAATCACTGAGGAAGATTGATTGGTCAAAGATATGCAAGTGCACACTAATGAACAATCAAATCGGCTTTTTATGCACAACTGGAAATTGTGCAGTATGTTTGGAGCAGATGATTTAGCTACCTCTGCCAGGCAGTGAGGAAAAATTGGAGAAGAATATCTAAAAGTAAATCTGGTGAGAGAAGAGGTACAGAGATCTAAAGCAGATAGTTTGATGTTTATGGCAGAGCAAAACCAAGAGAAACTGAAGAGAAATGGCTGGTATCAAGGACACAAACTGAAGATTCTGATGGGGCTGACACTTTCTAGTTAAGTCATCTAATATTTTGTAGCTTTTAATTGCACACAACCCATTCTGAACAGAGTGATAAAGGACTGTTATTAGCCCAGACCTGCTTGTGAAAATACTGCTCTGACCCTTACTAACCTTGAGCACTACAGGAAGGTGATGAAGGTGAACAGTTAATGTCAACCCTGGCCAGTTTATATCTGAGAAAAGATCAAGCCTTCGCAGTGTATAGGAGGTAGGGTGATTCCCACAGCAAATCTAGATGTGGCAAAGAGAAAAATCTTTGTCCCATCTAGAAATCAAACCCCAAATTCCAGCTGTCCAGCCCACACACTAGTCACCATACTGAATGATTGAAGTGGCTCTCTAAATCCACTGTACCCTCACTGCACCAAATGGTCCACAGCAACAATGATTGTCATGTACATTATTTCATCCAGTAATAAAACAGCTGTCCTTCTAAATACACATATCAGAATCACCCATATACATAGCTCTTTACACTGTTGACAATCCAGTAAGAACTTAACACAGACAATATTGGTGTCCATCCTTATTGGATGATACTGTAGTACCACATTACTAATGTACAGTTCAGTACTAGGAGTAGTATCACAGAGAGGCAAGAAGTGCTGCTTGGAAGATTCATGTGTATTAAGGGACAACATAAAGCATGTACTTTAAAAAAAAAACTGAATGACAGAGCATGGTTTCTGTTGTCCCTTCAACAATACATTTCATATATTTACATCAACATCTACAAATGAGATAATTAATGGACATTTTTGTGTTCTCAGAACCATATACATGGTTATGAATTTGTAAAATGAACCAACAAATGCACAATTGACCAACAATTTATTATACTACTCTTTATTATACTGCCCCCAGATGAATGCAACCATTTGGTTTAACAAAATATATAAGACCAAGCAACTGACGCCAAATTCCTTCAGCATCAAAATCAACAGCAACAACAGACAAAGCAGGAACACAAGAATAGCAGTCACCAGACATAGAATAAACCAAAATATCAAATTTTTGTACTGTAAAAAACAAAACTAAATGAACTAGTGTACAAAATCCACTTAGAATGTGCAAAAAATTGGAATGTTATGTGGCAGTATATACAAACAACTACTGATGCGTAATTACACAAAATGATGGACTCCATATACCATAATCTCAATAAAAAAAACTGGATGCACTACAAAAACATGAACCTCACAATGACAATAACAAAAAAGCAACAAAACACACATTCCATACAAGATTGGTGAACTTGACACACATATAATTTAATAACAATGAAATAAATACATTAAACTTAGGATTTGATTATGCAATAGAGAAGAACCCAAAACAGTTTATTAACACATTAATAATAGAGACAGAAAATGCTATTAGACACTTAGATATAACAATGTAGAACACATTTAGATATCTAACAATGAGAAATATTAAACAAATTGCTGACACAAACACCTGTAACATACTACATAAAAGACACCAATAAAACCTAAAACAAATAAAAACTCTTTTGGAACAGAACAATCTAACGGTAGCAAAAGCTGATATAGGCAGAACCATGGTCACAATACATACGGACACATTAAAACAAAAGATTGATACTTTCATACAAGAGACTCAATGCAAATAAGCAAAGATCCCACAGAATCATTTCAAAAACAAATTAAAGAAACAATACACAAATGCAACGCAATAATAGACAAAAACCAACAAAAATACTTACTACAAATGAAACCCATGGCACCAAAACTTAATGCCTTGATCAAAACACACAAAGAAGATAAACCCATCAGACCAGTAATCAATAACATACAAGCACCATCTTATAAGCTGGCCAAATATCTTGGTAAAAAACTTAACTAATAAAACTACCATACACATACGCCACCTGAAATTCAACGGAGGTAGCGCAAGATCTAAGTAAAAACAGAATCAATAATCAACACAAGATAACCACCTTGGACATAAAAGACCTATATGCTAATTTACTGGTATAAAATATTATCAGCGTCATCAAATTTTGGCTAGACAAATACAATAATAAAACAAACCTTAGAACTCATAAAATTGGTACTAAATCGGAATTATTTTCAATACAATGACAAACATTATAAACTGACACATGGCATAGCTGTGGGGTCACCATTATCATGCACCCTAGCAGAAATTTACTTGCAATATTTTGAGGAACTGATGGTCAAACACTGGATGGAAATGCATGAAATAACATATTATAGAAGATACGTATATGACATCATAATCATATTTGATCAGAATAAAATCAATGAAGACCTAATCACCAGCTACAGGAACAATACACACAAACATTTAGAATGTAAACCAACAGCAGAAAAAAGCAAAAACATAAACTATCTAGACCTATCCATACACAGAGATAGCAACAATCTCCAAATAAGGATTTACAGAAAACCCATGCAGCCCATACTACCATACACTTTACATCCAACCATCCATTAGAACACAAACTTGCAGTGTACAACTTTTACACAAACAGAATGCTATCTACACCAATCACAGAGCAAGCAAGACAGCAAGAATGGGACACTATCTGTACCATAGCTATGAATAATGGTTTTCCATTATGGATCATCTACAATTTAAAGAACAAAAGAATCAAAACACTAAAGGCAAAAAATATTCCCACACAAACACAAAGAAAGAACTGGATCACATTAATGTATCATAGCCCACTCATACACAAAGTTATCAACCTGTTCAAAAGCACAGAACTAAATATAGCATTTCGAACATGTAACACCATATACAATCAACTACACAATAGATCACCACAAACCAACACAGACTCTAGCGGAATATATAGACTACAATGCAAAACATGCGACAAGTCATACGTGGGCCAGATTGGAAGATCAATAGCAATAAGGTACCTTGAACATATACAATATATAAGAACAAACATTCCTGTCTCAGCATACGCATTATACATCCTCAATAACAGACACGAATACGGCAGCCTGGAACATACCATACAATTATTACAAGCATGCAGTAAAGGTAAGATGATGAACTGGCGGGATTCTTTCTACATGCAGGTACTACAACAGCAGAACTTATTGACTGAGAAGCATAAGACCACTGAACCAAACCCTCTATATGCCCTAGGCAACATAACGAAACAACATCACACTACTCGACACACACTTAAGACTCAGTACATACTGGGCTGACATAACAATAGCACCAACAGACAGGTGAGTCCATCATTAAAATTATATAATTATACTTGCCATTTCCATGATACAATGTTTATAAACCCATTAATACAGTCCCTCTCTATTACAGATTGTATTACAGGCACAACAGAGTACTTCCTAAGAATCCCATGACAAAATAATATTATTATAGCTAGAGAAATTTTAACATTTTTTATGATTTTAAGTACTGACAACAAAACATATGTAACGTTTTAAAATGTATCACCAATACTGCATTCACCTATTTATGTAACTTAGCAGGCACTGACTACGAGCTCCCTGAAGACACAACAGTTTCAAAACATGTAGGGGCAGTGTAATAAACAGCAGCATAATCAATTGTTGATCAATTGCGCATTTGTTCGTTCATTATACAAATAATTATGGTGCACAGTACAAATGTTAAAATAATGGTTCTGAATTAATATTAAGATTACCAGCTTTTTAAATTTACACTTAAAATACTTATGAATATGAAAGTAGGTAGATAGTATGGATTTTTTTATATTCAATACAAACATTATGAAGTGCTGGATGAGCAATGATAGGACAGTGAACACACAAAGAGAGGAGTGATTATTGCCTGTTTTATGGAACTGATACAGCAGTCACCTAAAATGGTGGCCCAGCTACCTGGGTTCAAACTACCTGCCTTCCAGATTCAAGTCAGCCAGCTTTCTCAGCCCCAATAACACAATAATCAAGAAAATTAAGTACTACTAGATGCAGATTTACAATATAAGAAAGAAGTGTACAGACATTCAAAACCAAATAGTGCAATGGAGAGAGAAGAGACACTTTACTGATGAAAAATGTTGCATCATGCTGATGCAACATACAAGTGTCTCCAACATTTTCATTATTTAAGGACTTTACATACAATGTACAAGGTGTGAGAGTGATACATGGGAGGATGAGCAGAAGTTAATTTATCTTCTTCAACCACTCATCAAGTTATGTAGAACCACAATGTTTAAATCACGTTTGGATACAAATACGTGAAAAGTTAGAGAAATGTGGAAAGGCAAGGAGTCACCCACTAAAAATAAAATAAAATACCAGTATGTGGTGTTATTGCTTTTAAAGTGAAGTCTTTGTTCTCAGACCAGTTGATGACATACATAGATTTCTTAAAGCTGTTCATTATGGGCATGCATTACATTTGTTTATCTGAACGCATGAGCAATAAATGTAATAATAATAATACTTCCACATATATTTAAGAGTAATTTTAATATTACTCTCCCATCTATGCCCAAGTCTTCAAAGTGGTCTCCTTCCTGTCAATTTTCTAACCACAACATTATATGCACTTTCTTCTCTCCTATGCATAATGTAAGTGCCCTGCTTTTCCCATCCTACTTCATTTGAGCACTACTTGGCACAATGTATATATTATGATGCTCCTCATCATGCACTTTTCTCCTATCTCCTGTAGTTTCCTCCCTTTTAGCAGCTCTTGGTGACTTTATGCTTCTGGTAAGAAGCTGTCATTTTGTTTCAGATAAAAGAGCATTCAGTGTGTTATTTAATGACACTGTCAAATGCCAAGATTACACAGAACTGGATTCAGTTGTATGAGAAACACTGTTTAGTGTAGACATGTTTCAATGTACTGAAATGTGTGACGTTCTAAAAATACTGTGTGAACTTTTCACAATTTTCACAGTTGCACCGTGCATTTTGACGTTATCCAATCTTTTATTAGTCCAACCAATGCACAATAAATTTGATTTAAAACGTTAAAATTTACATTAATTATACAACAAATGCTCCTACATGTTTCGGTTTTAACTAAACCATCATCAGGGAGCTTGCAGTCTGTGCTTCGCTAAGTTACTATATTGGTATCAGTTAATTTACTTGGTTATTAAAATCATTTGGTCTTGTGGCCGCATGTTAATCCAGTCGTGTTTGTGTGTGTATTGGTGCACAGTGCAGAATTCTGCACTGTGCACCGATACACACACAAACAGAACTGGATTAACGTGCGGCCACAAAACCAAAAGTAAATTAACTGATACCAATATAGTAACTGAACGAAGCACAGACTGCAAGCTCCCTGATGATAGTTTAGTCAAAACCAAAACATGTAGGAGCATTTGTTATATAATTTAATGTAAATTTTAATGTTTTAAAGCAAATTTATTGTGCATTGGTTGGAGTAATAAGAGACTTGATACTTTGTGAAACTTGGAAAAAGGGCCTACAAAATTTAGAAAGCCAAGGCCAGAGAAAACTCTTGCTTGACATGCTGCAAACTTTTGTTGTCCATCAGAATCACCATGGAATGACAATATATGCGCTGAGAAAAGTCTCAGCAAAATTAATTGTATTGTATTGTATTGTATTTATTCATTCCGTCCAATCATCAAACACATGATAGCAGACTCATCATTCATAATACCCTTCAGACACGTAACCCTCTTTACAGAGCCAACACACACAATATATACAGATAAATTCACAAAATTCTTATATACATTATAAAATCAATTTTCCACACATATCAGAATCAAATGCTAAGCGGATACAAATTCTTCCACCGAGTAAAAAGACTGAAGGAGAAGGAATTTCTTTAATTTCCTCTTAAAGGCCCTATAATCATCTATTTCTTTTAGGAATCTT
>Ga0268261_10001438_pt1 | contig 16359 bp, 14 predicted proteins | sample TergutNc150P1_FD_190353 | JGI IMG/M metagenome (GOLD analysis project Ga0268261, IMG submission 190353) | Nasutitermes corniger P1 segment gut microbial community from laboratory colony in Florida, USA - Nc150 P1 (SPAdes) (version 2) | ecosystem: Host-associated > Arthropoda: Insects >...
CCAGTGGTGGCCAGCTGGACGAGCTTTGGGAGCCGCACGTTAGCACACAACTTAGACAAGAGCCACGCATAAATAAAGTAGAATAAAATACTTTTATTTATTTGATGACTTCCTATTCCTGTTCATCAAATTACAATGGGTTAATTTCAGTTAGCTATAAGTCTTCTTTCTTTAGGGAATATTTTAAAATGCCATTCAGTGCCAGCCTGGCGTGTACACAGACTACAAGAATATTATTTTTACAGGCAAACTGCGGGAGCAATGTTGTGGTCATGCCCGATACATGCGTATGTTCGGAGCACGTACACGATTATTATATCTAACATTACTGACATGAAACACGAACAAAGTGTTTATACATTTATGTGACGATTACAAGTACGCATATATAATACATCCATCAATTAAGTTAATTTCGCTCTCTTTCAGTCACATCAAAACTAGGACAGTCCTTCATATTCTCTAGTGTGGCTTGTAATGCAGCAACGCTCAATATACTACACGTGCGACACAACTACATAACAAGTTGCCTACGAACGCGGCGTAATGTCCGGGTCAGTGGTTTTGTTATTAACATTTCGCAATGACACGTATAGGAGTGTTCCACACTTTCTGTTTCTTTCTTTGCAGCGCATTTCCTACGACATTTGTATTAACTGCAGAATATTACGTAACATATGACTCTAACAGACCAAGAAATCACGTCTAGAGGAAAAGAGAATATGGGGATCGTAATGTTCACAGTTCGGACATCAACGTGCAATCTTGCTGGTCAGGACTTTGATGGAACAAGGGGAATAAGACGATGGATTGATCGTAGGTTATTCTATGATGTTGAACCATCTTGCAACGTTTTGTGGCGTCAAACGACAAGAGATAAAGGTCATGTTCCGTGTACTTGAATGGATCGAAATGGGAGCGATTGTGACTAGTTTCCAGCTACTACGCGACATTCGCTTGGAGGAACTGAAGAGAACTACGTAATACCTGAGTAAGGATGGCAGAATCTCAAGCTGTATTCAATGTGGCACAATATAGATACAAGTCAGAAGTACTGCCGCTTGAACCAACGTGCTCGGTGATGAAATAAGAGAACAACACAGCAAGGAAAACAAGAGGAGGAGGAGGTGACACTTTATTCATTCTTGGTTTGTTTAACGATTCTGTCAATCAGCAAGATCATGCAGTGCCGAATGCTTATTAAATAACAATCTGCAAATCACGTGCAAGGAAAGAAACGCAACTTATTTACCTGGAGCGACTGAGGAAACCCGCGAAAACAGCCAGGACAGGCGGTCTCCCACTTGAGTTACGAACCGTAATCCCCAGCGCACAAAGCAAGAGTACTAACCGCTCAACCACAAGAGTCATTAAAAACTGAAAAACATGAGCAAGAAACAGGAAACGGGGAAGAAGTCGGAGAAACACAAGGTAAAAACAAAGTTTTTTCTTTCCTTATCATCTGCCTAATTGTGTACATTCTGATTCCCTACGTTGACACCACGTAATCTGTTAAGTCGGTACAAACATTTCGGAGAATTATACTGCTTCCAACCTAAGCCTCAAGATGGAGGCGGTAAATATGATCGATAGATCATATTTACCGCCTCCATCTTGAGTATTTAAGGCCTCTGTCCCAATGCGCCAACACAAAACTTGTTCTGGAGACAGAAAATTATCCCTGCATTTACAAGTACACGATGTGGGAATATGCGAAGAAAAGATGTGACTGACTGCATGGGAGAAAGAAGCTACAGAAACAAAATATACTTGATGTGTGATTTTTTACTTTATTTCCTGATGTCAATATATACGAGGTATTTATGGAAGTAACCATACACAAATACAGATTTAAAATAGTAATATTACTCGGAAGACGTCGAATGATCAGTAACAAATTTTTGTTTTAAACTAATCACTGAAAATCATAAATCACAATTTAGATAATCAATGCCAGACAAGAAACTTTATACGCTATAAAAATGCATCAGTTTACTGACAGGTGAAGAAGTCAGCTTCAACGAAAGTTTAATAAGAAAAAAGGAATCTGCCTGAGCATACAAATATCTATTAGCCAAATAGTTTCCCAGCCTGCCTCATTTGCCATTGGTGTTGCATCCGGCGGTCCTAATTGCGCTGGGCGACAACAATCTTTGATTATGTTATAAGATGTGGATGTTTTGCCACTTGTTACTGAAAGGACACACATGACCATCCGTTCCCCAGGGAAGGCACCAGCACCCCTGTTTACGAAACTTTACACCCCAAGCGTCAAGTGATAGAAGACAGGATTGGTCGCTGCAGAAGCGACTGCACCCCCTTGCTTTCAGTTGTTTACGAATAAATATTTGTTCATGTTGATAAACACAGTTTATAAATATTTCTAGCCTTTACCGCACGGCTACTGGGAACATGTCAACCCCTCCCTTACTTTGGGGAATATATAAGCTTTGTACTTAGTCGATCCGGGGGATTTTTGGATCGACATAGCTGCCGGTGTCTTGCTTGAGCTCTCTAGCCAATTTTCTTGTGTTATTCTCTACAACCAACTTATAAGTGTGCCGCATCAATTCACCACGTCACACTACATCTGTACACCTGTACCGACTTCATCAGTTTACAATAAATCACCAACCTCCTTCGTTTAAAGTTGAGACCGGAGTCATGAATATTAATTCTTAAGTGTACCAACGAGCCTTGTACCTGTTCCTTCTACGTAACCAACCGCTCGGCTACAACACTCGACGTTCCGACAAACATCATCGTCGGGATACAACACGTCGAAGAGGAAATTTGGTGTCAGGTGTGGGGTGTAGACAGTCTGCCAGTCCAACTTCACCGATCCAGTCTTCGTCGCTTCATTCTTCACGGCCATTTCTGGAGGTTGCACAGAAGTAGGTCCCAGTCGTCAGAGTGCTACCTTGGGGACGACATTCACTATCTCAAAGGGGATTTGGCAACTCCGAGCGCTGGTGAGCCCCAGCCTGGTACTGGACGACGCTCAGCCCATCTTCATCCAACGACGAGACCAGATCCGCAATATAGAGGCCACCGAAGAGCCTTAATAAAAAGCAGAAGCCAGGCAGTGATTTTCAGCAGCAGCAGGAGCAGCCAGCTCCACCGCTTCCTGTAAGCCGTTCGCCGCCCCAACATCCAGTTTTGGGCCGCTGTTCCAGTCTTCACCCTACGCCGCAACCCACTACTCGACTTCAATTCCGGAGACTTCGCGGGACCCCTGTCTTCACAGCCGCGAAGATTCTTCACCGGTAAGTAGCACTCGTACCAAATTAGCCCTTGGCATTAATCATTATCAGCAATTGCCCTGTATAGTCATCCGAGAATATTATGGAACCTGATCGTACTAGCGAAGACTCTGATATCGCGTACGAAACTCATTACTGTAGCGTCGCAGAAGCTATGAAACTAATCACTCATCCCTTCGACGAACATAAGAAAAAATTACGTGAGTTTATAGAAAAAGTAGACGTGGCCTTCGAGCTTGTGCATCGCCGTAAACATGATATTTTGTTGAAGTTTGTTAAGACAAAGATTATAGGAGACGCTAGGTCGAAAGTAATAGAACGGAATTTAACGCATACATGGGCGTTAGTAAAGGGAATTTTGGGAGAAAATTATGCTGTGTGACGCACGCTAGATTTTTAGGCATGCAGGATGTTTAGTGCCAGACATAAGAAGGGCGAAGGAGTCGCCTCTTGGGGAAGCCGAATTGATGAAATGCAGACAGAATTAAGGGAGACAGCTAAGAGGGTTTGTAAGCCTGAGGAATTATTAGGTGCTATAGGGCTTATCAATCATATAGGGAAAGCTTGCTTCATACAAGGGTTACACAATTAGCGAATCCAAACCATTGTCCGTAGTAGAGGCGAGTCAATCTTGCTGTCCCAGGCTGTAGAAATATTGCTCGAGGAAGAAGGCGCCATCTCCTCGATGAGGGAGAAATCAACAGCCGGTGGAAACACCGTCAGGTGTACAAACTGCAATAGGCTGGGCCACCTAGCCAGCAAGTGTGTAAGGAATGGCTTCCCATGCCAACCGCGCGGGCAGTAAATTTTGTGAGTTGTTTTAAATGTGGGCGAGTTGGGCACCTCGCGAGAAATTGTCGACGGGAGTCGAACAATGAATTTTGCGGACCGACGGGTTACGCTGTAGTTAGTCGTCAGGGAACGACGTTGGATACCCGGGGGCAAGGTAGCCTCGCAGAAGCTGCATGCGGTGTTCAGAAGGGCTGGACACGTTCGGGAAATGGAGGTCAGGGACCGACACGCAACTAGTCGCGTTCCCAGACGAAAAGGCATTAGGTTGCCATACATCTTGTATAAATGAGTGAAGGTCACAAGCTTAATGTATTTCGATGTGAAAGCCAAGAGAATTCAGACTTAAATACATCTTGTGTAGACGAGAGTTAAGGTCACAAGCTTAATGTATTTCAATGTGAAAGCCAAGAAAATTCAGACTTAAATACATCTTGTATAGAGGATGAAGGTATCAAATTTAGTATCAATCAATATGAGAGCAATGGGAAGTCAGATCTGGATACGATATCTTTGTATATCGATTCGCGGGACTCTAGAAAGCTAAAGTTCCTAATTGACACGGGAGCTGAAATTTCAATCATCCGAAGTTCGAGTTTGACTCCGGGAGTAGAATACCAGTGGCATAAGGGAATGCACATCAAGGGGATTTCTAACACTGTAATGAAAACGGTAGGCAAGATAGATTTAAAACTGTTTACAGACACGCACGAGACTACACACACCTTTCATGTTTTAGGAGGTAATTTCGAAACGCACTATGATGCAATATTAGGCAAGGATTTTTTAGAAGGGAAAGTGTAATTAACTACTGTTCTCGCCAAATTGTAGTGAACAACAAAGTAGCGGTCAGTACTGACCCTAAATTAGGTACAATTAAGAAGGAACCGTGCCGTCTTACATTAAAAGCCAGTTCAGAACATAATAAATGTCCCAACTCATTCTGAGGGACTAGGACTATTATCTAGGGACGAAATTTCGCCAGGAGTATACCTTGCGTCATATTTAACTAGGGCAGTAAATGAGGTTTGCGCTACCAGCATACTAAACACAAACGAGACGGACTTAACTATAGAACTACCCCGAGTTACTCTGGAAAGTTTGTATACAAGCGAAGGTGCGTTGACCCAGATGTATTAAATTCACTGGGAAATTCGAGATATTTTTCAACTATAGATTGTGAAGGTGGGTTCTATCAGATTCCACTGAGAGCTGAAGACCGACCGAAAACTGCCTTTAGTACCGATTACGGTCATTTCGAGTATAAATCAATGCCTTTTGGTCTCAAAGGAGCCCCGGCTACTTTTCAACGACTAATGTCCGTTGTATTATCTGGAATGCAAGGCCTTAAGTCTCTCTGTTATTTAGATATTTTGATTTTCGGAGAAACTTTGGAAGTCCATAATGATAGGCTTAGGAACGTGTTCGTTAAACTGCGAATTACAATATTAATTCTTAAGTCTCCCAAAGAGCCCTGTGCCTGTCCCTTCTACGCAACCAAACGCTCAGCTACAACACTCGGCGTTCCGACAAAAAACATCATCGTCGGGATACAACATGGCATACATTCCTGATACAAACACTTCTACACTGCCTCTGTAGTATCTTCTATGATTTGCCTGATTGCATTATTTCTTCGTACGAAGGAGAACGAAAGAGCCAGAAAGCTACACCATGTCGCTAAGAATCTGAAAGAATATTAAAAAATCAATACAACCAAATAAGCACTGCAAGTGTTACATATTTCTCGCAATTTTTACTACTCGATAAACATATTTAACAGTAGTACCCAACGAATGTCCATTCCTTTCACCGCCCACTTCCAAAGAAAGATAGTGAAACATCGTACCATTTCCGTAGGCAAACACCAATTAACCTCCAGTGGATCAGAAGTAGACGGCTTCTATGCTGTTCGTTTCGCCATATGTCAGAGTAAACAGAGCAACTGACAAACCTTCCCTTGCCCGGTCAGCCTATATGTGATTATCCTTAAAACCACGAGAACGAATGCACATATGAAAACACTTACAAACTTACAAACTGGGCCAAATTAAAAATACGCATGCAAAGAGTTACCAGTGGCTAGGCTAGCAGGTGGCTATTCCTCATAGGGGATGAAAGGAAAAGCGCCTCGTGCTTTAAGTGACGTTGACAGCACTGATAGAATTTGTACCATGAAAAAGTGCCCGCTGAAAAGTAATGACCCTTGTAAACATGTCCTGCTAAGTCTCCTTCCCAATGCCAAGAAAATGAGACTATTTACAAATTTCATACAGATTGTCAAACTTATTCAAGTCAGATTGGGAAGTGGAGCTGAAGTAAGATCTTGCACTATTGAGCAAGCAATAAACTTGAAAGTTTTAATTTCTAATTTAATTCGTAGACACTGAAATAAGCGACTGTCGCTACACGACGTCGTGCGTTCGGTAAAGAACACTGTCGCGTGTCACACAGGCAACCAGGTTGTGATGTGACGTTTACTTTATAAATATCTGTAATTGCTGAATTTATTATACAAGGTAGTGGCCGGTGGAGTCTGACCACAAGAATCTGGTTAACTTGGCTTGGAATTATGAGCGGTGGGAGGTAGGTCCGCTGCAACAGTAATATTTAATATCATCTTCTTAGCCTCATACGCCAAGGCGAAGCGATACGGAGCCAAGTGGGATATGTCGGCAGTTGAAATTCGCTTAGTAAGCTTTCTGCAGTTGCGTAACTATGTGCAGTTTAATAACATACGCTGGTTTTGATCAAAGCTATACTGGCTCTAAAGCCTATTGCTTAATAATGAGCTGCTGCACAGGGTAAATGTTACAAATTTACAAAACAATATTAACAATAACCGCTTCCTATCGTCCCTTGTAGCATTAGAACAGGTATTACGGTAAAATGGTTGCATTCGCTATCCGTATTTCAAAGTTACGTGTAATTTCAAATCCGGGCCTAAATTCGCTCTGGATCCGCGTAAATGATAAAGTAAAATATTCACAATTTATAATAAGTCAATTTACATCAGCTTACCTGCTACAATGTAAATGAGCATTATCACAAAATAATAAAACTGTGTATTATTTCAGTCTTCTGCGCAGGTGACCACTGCGAAATCAAGTTGTTTCGTCGAGCGCCGGAAACCACAGACGCTTCTGCCTAGCTACGCCGAGTGCAGGGACTCCACCCAAACCTCGTCAGCCTCAAGTCCTTCATAACAAACTCGCCATTCGCCGAAATGAGCGCGCGATATAACGCAGCATCGCGCGTTGCATGTTGCTAAGCAGAACTGCCGACTTAAACCTACCGTTTCCTGTGCGAATGCCATAGCGAGAACAATATCTGTGTAGTATATTACAAAAATAAGAATAAAAACTGAAAAAAATCTACCACCTCCAATCATTCATTACAATATTAATACTTGTACTTTACAATACCAGTATTATTTTTCATATACTTAGATATTTCCCATTAATGTGGGTCCGTCACCATGGCATGGCGCGTCCTCAGGTTGCGGATGGAGGAACGGCCTCCAATATGGAAGGTAGCTGTGAATAAGTTGAATAAGCAGGTGCGGACAGCCGACTAGGGGTGGTCCTACAGCTTGGGGGTTGGGCGAGGTGCTAACAACCCCTCTCCGTAAAAAACACACGTAACAAATTACCCATAAGTTGAGATGCTTCCTCTGGAGACAAAACAATCCGGAGATAAACTACTCCACCACTCGGATCTCCGGGGGGCAGTGTTTCTAGAGGAAGTATCACGCAGCCGTAGGACAGGTGGCGAGCACTTGTGGGTACGGTGGGGAACTTTCGGGTTCCATAAATGCGGGGAATTTCTTGACTAGCTGCAAAGTTTACTGGTTAGCTTCTCAAGAGGACTCTGCTCCATGGAATAAGTAAGTAATATTTAGATATTTCACGTGTTCTAAATTTCAATATGTTTTTATTTTGTGTCCCTTGTTACTTAATTATTACTCCACGGAGCAGAGTCCTTCTCGAGAAGCTACTCGCCTCTCAGATAGTCAAAAAATCTCCCGCGTGTTATGGAAACTGAAGGTTCATTACCACGTTTACAAGTGCCAGCCATCTGTCCCTATCCTGAGCCAGATCATTCCAGTCCATGCCCCCATCCCAACTCCTGAAGATCCATCTTAATATTATATTCCCATCCGCGCCTGGTTTTTCCAAGTGGTCCCTTTCCCTCAGGTTCCCCACCAAAACTTTGCACCTCTTCTCCCCCATACGTGATATATTCTCCGCCCCTCACATTCTTCTCAATTTGATCAACCGAATAATATTTAGTAAGGAGTACAGAATATTAAGATCCTCATTTTAAAGTTTTCTCCACTCCCCTGTTACCTTGTACCTCTTAGGTCCAAATATTCTCCTCAGCACCGTATCCTCAAACACCCTCAGCCTACATCCCTCCCTCAATGTCAGCGACCAAGTTTCACACCCATATAAACAAGCAGGCAAAATTATAGTCCTATATATCTCAATCTGTATATTTTCGGGTAGCAAACAGGAATCCAAGGGAATTTTCACTGAATGATAGCAAGCACTCCCTAACTTCATTCTGTTCTAAATTCATTCCTGAATAGAATTTTGGTCGAGACATGACCATGTACTTCAGTTTCATCAGCATTTAGTTTTAGTCCAGTCTCCTTACGAGTAACTACTACGTATTACATTGTTTAGATTACCTACACAGCTTTGGTTTGTATCCCGTAACCAATGTATTTTAGCCTACTTCCTTTGATCCAAAAAAACATTCTTCATCAAACCGTGGTTTATGCTATTTCCCATATAGACCTAGACTCTCTCTAGCAGAGGTATTGATATTATCTTTCATGTTTCCCAAATTCTAGTTACGTCCTCGCTATCTTTTAAATTCTCCTAAACTGCAAACCAGTTTGAGATATTAATCTGATACTGTTTCCTAACCTCCAGCACATTTAGCTTTCTGAAATTAAATCTTTCCACATCACACTTATGTGTTGCTTGTGTGCGTATTGCCAACCTTTCCCTAACTTTTGCAACCATCAGTTAGTCATAAATACCTCAGTCAGCTCCCCTGAAAGACCGTACATCGAACATATTCGAATGTCATCTATTTATCAATACTCGTATGTGATCGATCTAGTTGCGAGTCTTGCCATCAGGAGAGTTTCAGGTGTATTTATGAATGTACCGGTGTGGGAACATCGTGCTCTTTACAACCAGATTTTTCATGTGGCAATGTTTAGTATTCTAACACAATTATCATTACTATCCTGACGTAGACTCCCATTCCCAATTGTCAGTTTGAAAATATTCTCTAGCCCCACTTTTTCATTAAATTCTCCTACGAGAATTTTCATATGGTACTTACGAAATTCCTCGAAACCCTGCTCTAATTCCTCATTAAATCTGTCTTTTGAACCATCACTCTTCTCCTCACTTGGTGCATGCAATTGAACACAATGATATTACACCAGCGACCTCTCAGAACTATATGACATCCTACCACCAACAAACTCTACTCTCTAAACTGCTGATACTATGCTGTGGGGTACGTGCAAAAAAATCCTGTTCTCAATTGATGATTTTCCTTTCCTTTTCCACAAAATATGTAAACCCCTTCTCTTACAGTGAACCCCCTTTGTCCCACCTAAACTTCTGTATACCCACTAAATCTAATTTATATCTTCATGACTCCCTGGACACTGTTGTTAAGTTATCTTTGTTACGGATCTGTAAACATCTGTACCTACAGTATACTGTAACAAATATTCTGGCTTACCTGTCTTCAAATCCTACGCACTGTCTGCAGCTTGTATCCTTACTTATCATTGGGCCAACTATAAGACCTACTTCAGCAAAACGTTCCTTGTCCAGCATATAAACACTTGAAATTTTCTGTCATCCTTTCACAGTTTCTAGCCAGCAATAAAAGCTCTTCAGTTACAATTACTTCATGTGTACGGATGTAACCAGAACGCCCTATTTTCTTACGGTTAATAAAACTATTTTCGCCTTAACATATTTCTGAATACCAACCAGAATCCAGTCTTCAGTCGGTCGCATCAGTGCGCCAACATCAGTGAGTCTCGTTTCACAAGACTACCTTCATCCATCGGTTTCATGTGACCAGTTGCGTCAGTGGGGCAACAGCAAGTATTCTGGTTACTAAACACCCCTGTCTGCCATAAATCCAACCCCCTCGTCCGTACCCCCGTGTTACGTGGAGATCCGTACCGTGGGTCACTGGGAGGTGGTAACAGGTGTGGAGGGGACACCTGTAGAGGATTACTATGACATATGCTGGCTAACGGGGCTCTGGTATAACCAAGCCAAGGTGGAAAGTATCGCGCTGAATTCGGCATGGCAATGGGATAGTAACAGCAGTGTCGTAAACGATCCCCTTGGGGAACCACGCCGCAACCTATTGTATGTAGGCCTTCCGTCCGCATTGGGCTCCGTGGACGGTGACCATATGTTTTCGCCCTGTTGGTGGAACTTACTTGGGGACTCTGAGAGCTATATGAATGAATGATTACACTACTGGCTCTGGAAACGGGTAATCTGTCTCCACTGGGGCCCCTTTAGGGACCATGCACCGGGGTTTCTGTGCCGAGGACTCTGAGGAAGGTGAGACTATCAGGGGACATTGTTTGTGGGAGACACCTTGAGATATGTAAAAGAAGGCTCTGGAAAAGGGCATCTCTCTCCATAGGGGCCTCTCTGGGGAGCCTGGGAGACGGTGTCACTTAGTGGGGAATTTGAGAGACGAACGAACGAGGGCTCTGAAGAAGGAGCATCCATCTCTAAGGGAGCTCTGCGAGAGGAACCTGGAAGGAGGGCTCCTTTACTGGGGACGCCGAAGGATATGTAAAGGAAGGCTTTGGAAAAGGCAGTCTCCCTCCATAGGGCACCGTTGGGCGACCATGGACGGGACGCTGCTTTACCGGGGACTTTGAGAGAAAGGGGAGATTTTGTCGCATCAGGATACCTTGTTTAACGAGGAATCCGAGAGATACGTAAAAGAAGGCTCTGGAAACAGGGAGCTCTCTCAATAGGGGCCGACTTGGGGAACCCGGAGGGGAGCTCGCTGTACTAGGGACTTTGAGAGACAGATGAAGGAAGGCTAACAGAAGGCTCGGGAAACGAGCATCTCTCTTCGTAGGAGACCCGTCAGGGAACCTGAAGGGTGGTTCGTTTACCGGGTACTTTGAGAGGTGTTAAAAGACCGCTCTCTAAACGAAGCGTCTCCCTCTAGAGGAGCTCTGTGAAACCTGGAGGGAGGGATCCTACGTAAGACATGTCAAGGAAGGTTCTCTCCTGATAAAGGTTCCGTGAGGGGAACCTGGATGGAGGGCTCCTATACTGAGGACTCTGAGATACATGTAATGGAAGGCTCTGGAACCGAAGCATTTCTTTTGTAGGTCTCCATAATGGGAAACCAATGCATTTAGAAAGGGAGGGGTCGCCCAATATGTTTATTAGACTAGGCTACTGTCCTTTAACAGGATACAGTCCAGGGTTATTACCAGCCTCCTTACTGGGTATAACACCGTGAGAAAACATTTCTGCATAATTGGGCTGATTGACAGTCGCGTATGTAGGAGGTGTAGGGCAGAGGAGAAAAAAGATCATGTTTTGTGTCAGTGTGAAGCCTTGGCGACACTCCGACACACCTATTTGGGTTCCTTTGTTTTGAACCATGATGATGTTATAAGTCGTAAGTCTAGGGGCAATCTGGAACTTTATTAAAGGAACGGGGCTCCCATGACTTGGACAAAATTTTAAGGGAAACAAAGGGCCTATCAAAAAGGCCTAGATGCATCAGAACCAAACGTGTTCGAACCCATGTACTCTTCCATTCTATTCTATTCTGTTAAACACCTCGTAACACAAGGTGTTCTTTTGCATGAACAATTCCACTACATATCCAGTGGCCTGTGTCTGAATACACTTAGTCATTAGATCAACAATCAAGGGTCAACCCCACTCACCTTAATTAATAATATTGAATCACAATGCACTGACTGAATATATTTCGAGTGTGCCCGTTATTTCATATTGAGCACTGAATTCCATTTCAGGTCTCATCAATTAAAGTCAGGTGGTCCATATTCACTGCCTTCAAGTGAACACCACTCATTCTGTAGTAGCTTCCGAGAAGGCTGCGTATATGTGTACAATATAAATACGCTCCAATCGTGCATCACGTGCTGCCATGTCAGAATTCTCGCAGATCTAAACACTGTGCCGTAAATCATAACATGCAAACAATCTGGCCAGATCATGAAATTATTCCTCTCCTGCCACAATCCGATATTATTTCTTCGTGAATCTTCCACTGTGCTACTATTTAAATAACCACGTCACAATTAGAGTCCGGGCCGTCCAGGGATGCCATTGAGAGACAAGTTTAAATACTTTTCTAATTACATTTACAAATTTTAAAATGAAACGAGTTTTGCACATGGAATAGTGACAATAACATCTGCAGCCAAGAGTCTAAATACTCTGACGATGAATACTACTACTACTACTACTACTACTATTACTTACTACTACTTACTACTACTACTACTACTACTACTACTACTTACTGATAAATAATAATAATAATAATAATAATAATAATAATAATAATAATAATAATATAGAATGGCTGAAAACTATACAACCTAGATACAGTTTGTTCCAGGTTAACTGTAAATACTCTGCATAAAGTCTGACTTAATTCTTCCGGCCGCACTATGGCCCTGGAGTCGTCTAAGCTTCGTAAAGAAATGAGAACGAGGGGTACCTCCTGGGGGTAAAGGCGGCCGGTGAGTAGGGCTGACAACCTTCCCACCTTCATGTGCCGACTCTATAAATTCTGGAAGCCTCAACCTCCGGGAGCCCTAAGAGCCCTAAGGTATTGCTTAACCCTCACCTTCACCTTTTAGCCTGCGTAAGGGTGATAACAAATAATAATAATAATAATAAGAATAATAATAATAATGACGAAGGCGATGATCTTAGTACAAGTCGCCGCGACGACTCCGGGGGCCGCGCGGTGTTTGTCCTCTTGATCACCATGAATCCATCTCGTGACACGAAAATTTCTCCACGTTTTCTGTTTTGTGTACGTACATTAAGAATTTGCGAAAGTTCAAGGTGCAAGGAGTCTCAGATATAGACAGACAGAAGAACAGATATAGTAAAAGACAAAAAGAAGATAGCACTCGAAGGAGAACTATGGGAACAATAAGGCGCAAGGAAGGAAAGAATCAAGCAAACGAATGCTATCAGCACCTCACATAGCTGTAAGAACTGACACAAAACTGAAGCACCAGGATGCGGGCCATGGATTGATTCCATGGCCTTCTAGTATTATTCTCAGGACACATCTCGTAAGTTGGAAACTGTGCCCATACCAGAAATACACGAGCTGTTATCAGAATATCTCTCCCCGGGCAATATATTGATTGGTTTTCTTACTACTTCACCACAGAATAATAAACCACCTCTACAGATGGTGTGCGTCTTAATGCAACTCGTTCCTCGTTTCAAAGTTCTCGTGTTTAACTTCCGTGTGCGATAAATGACGAGTACACACAACGCATGGTGCAAAACACACTAATGCCTACTGAAGGTGGTTCATGTCATTTAAACGTACTTAACTACAGAACGTCTCAGTCGATTACATAACACCGTTTCGTATTCGAAAAGTCTTACGTTCAAATCTCGATAGGCCGCCAATTGTCTTCCTTATCCTCAGTCCTTCCAGGCAACTGCCGGAAGAGTACATCAGATCAGGTCATAAAGGTTTCCTTCCACATTCTCTAAACTCATTTTTCACTAATAATACAGCCATTCGACGCTACATAGTCTTCAGTTACCAAGAGCATTATTAAATGACAAACAAAAAAAAACTACTTATAATGAGATTACTATTTATGGCAGTGACGCCATGTTGTTTCGTAGGTAAAAAACAATGTTTAAGACAACGAAACGTTGGTACCTACCTACCACCTATATTGTGTCGCATCCTAGAAGACCACAACCTTAATATCCACAGCTGCGATAACCACTTAGGTCATAGAACTATATGACAGCGTTGAATGGAATACGAATTTAGATATTTTAAACAAATTTTCTAATTTCAGAATACATAGCCACCAACAGGATGGAAAGTTCATTGTGAATGACAAACCGAAATGTCACTCTCGTAGCCTTTTTGCAGGCGGGCATCTAGATACTGAAAAGAAGAAGCAAAGAATCGAAATTGGTAACCCCAGAACGCTGGCGAAAAGCGTAGCATCATATGCTATACATGCAAAAGGCTACCTGGCAAGTTTAAAGCAGTTATGTTATAAAATGGTCAAACACAAGCGTTCAACACCATGGCATTAAAGAAGAAACCGAACCTCATTACAACCGGGCAACAGCACAGAAATTACGAATACTGGCTACTAGTTGTTCATTTGGACACTGCATAACAACACAAGATAAGTCAACGGATGTTACATATTTTCACAGTTTGACAGGATAAGTTTTAGCTTAAAAAAAATAACTCCCTTGAGTACAGCCGGCCTCATAAAGAAGAGTTCTGCAGCTGATCGCGAGGTTTCCCGATTTCTACGAAACCCAGAGGTTCATTATCTTGTTCAAAGGACTCGTCACTCAGCCCTGTCCTACCCCCCAGATGATTCCAGTCATCAGGTCAAATCTGTTTCCTGTGTACTAACATCATCACATGTGCACGTGAGCATAACAAGCGGTCCGTTCCACTAAAGCTCCCCGACTAGGATTTGCTATCCATTTCTCATCCCTAACATGCATCTCATCTCATCTTAAAAAATTCTGGCCCAACATTTCAGTATTTTTCTTAGTCGATGTACCCCTTAGACCTCAGACTGAAACTTCATGTACCCCTTGGACTGAGTGAGACTTCATGTCTCCGTTTTCAACGGCAACTTAGCCTACTTGCTGTCTCGGGCTACATATTATTGTGCAATAGGGCTATAAATAATGGCATACCGAGCCTTTATTTAAAAAAATTACGTACATTTATTCCGTTAACAGGAAAAGCTGTACAACATGAAATTTATTACGACGGTCGTTTGGACCTTCCGAACTTATTTACTCCATGGAGCAGAGTCCTTCTTGAGAAGCTAACCAGTAAACTTTGCAGCTAGTCAAGAAATTCCCCGCATTTATGGAACCCGAAAGTCCCTCACCGTTCCGAACATGTTTCACAATTTACGAAGCAAGTACACATTACACACACACACACACACACACACACACACATATATATATATATATATATATATATATATATTCAGCCGTTCAGAATCGCTGTGGCTGCCTGCTGTTACACCGTTCTAGTCTCAATACTAATCCCGTACCTTGTCTATAAGTAAACTCGGAGTTGAGAGACGAAACATTTTGTTTTCGCTATGAAACTCACTTTGGTCTAAAATACTGCATGATTTCAGAATGTGTGCGTTAGACCACAGTCCTGTATAAAGTCAACAGCATTGATCTAAATCAACTCCTTTAGAGCTCACTAACCTCGATCGCGACAGCCATTAAGCGTGTCATCTGTTCAGGAGCATTCCATAATGTGGCGGGAGAAGTACGGCCAGATGGGCGCAATGTTTCGTGAAATTCCTCCTCTTCGAGGCAGACGGAACTTTTGAACCTTACGGCTCGTTCATGTGAACGGTTAACAGAACCAGCTATATGACAGCACCTTCCAAGGTACACTTGGCGTGGTCACGTGCAACAGGGTAATATCACAGTGGATAATGAGAAATGAAGTGGTCATGAGGAAATTTTTGTTCAACTGCACCTAGGCTACATACTGGATGACCATGGACTTGGGGTTAAATTCCCGGAAAAGACACATGGTTTTCTCTTCTCCATAGTGTTAAGACCCGTTTCGACCCCACCCTCTCCTATGCAATGGGTATTGGGAGGTAAATCGGCCGGTGCATGAAGCTGATCACTCTTCTAGTGCCCAGATAAAAAACCCGTTCTCCATGCGTCTTCACAGCGCAATGGGAGAAACTTTACGTCTTAAAGGTTACGTAACATCAAATGGTATATGGAAGGATGAGAAAACCCACGAGAAACCTGTAGCGATATCTCACCACCACGCCGAGATTCAATCCTGAAGACTCCAAGTCCGCCTCCTCCCCTCCCCCCTACCGCCAGTAAAAAATAAGAGTGCTTAACCATTCAACCGACTTGTCGGTGCATAGTTGCGGGTTTGTTGGATAAAATATTGACAGTTACTGTATCGGAATTTTTGGAAGGACAGAGAAAAAGCATTA
>Ga0268261_10001439_pt1 | contig 16355 bp, 8 predicted proteins | sample TergutNc150P1_FD_190353 | JGI IMG/M metagenome (GOLD analysis project Ga0268261, IMG submission 190353) | Nasutitermes corniger P1 segment gut microbial community from laboratory colony in Florida, USA - Nc150 P1 (SPAdes) (version 2) | ecosystem: Host-associated > Arthropoda: Insects > Digestive...
AATTTAAAAAGCTTTATCATCAATAATTTTTCTAAATTGAGGAGTCAGGACAGTGTGGCCTGGACATGAAGTAGTTTACATGACTTATTCTAGAGCTCGATCCCCAGCAGGGGCATGAGATCTGCTTGTCTCATCTACAATAAACCTGAAAGGGCTATGCAGCCCACCTGGCATCCTATTCGCGGTTAGAGGGGGCTCTTTCCACAGCCTAAAGCGGCTGGGCTGCGAAGCTTACCGATCACCTTATTGTAGGTTAAGAAATTGTCGAATTACACGTCTTCTCCCCAGTATGTCCTATTGCATGGATGGGGACAAGGTTAAGTCCTGGCACACATCTGAACCCACCCTCGTTCTCCCACTCACAAAAGTATGCAGATAGCCAACGCGGTCACTAATCAAGAGTTCTGTTGCAAGATGCAAGATGTCATGCAAGCAACAGATGAGAATGATAATATTAACACGTATTTCGTGATTTACAACTAATGAATTAAAGAAAACAGTTTAAAATCTATACAATATAAAACCTCCAGGATGGATCAACTCCTCCGAAGATATTCAAAACCAAACAAATAGTTAAAGGAAGTGGAACATGGCAGGAAGCAAGCCAAATGCAAACATTGCACCTGTAACGCTTTCCTCATATCAATATCAACACATCACGCAAGTTCACGAAGTGCCTACCATAGCATGTCTCATTGTCTTCCTTTACTACCATGCACATACACACATTTGGTATTGACCAAAAAATGTCAAAATTTTCAAAATTACGGATCGCTTATAAAGTTGGTACAGATTAAGCCAATGCAGTGTTTTACAGATGTTTGTATTTGAACAGGTACTTTAGGGGCACTGTTCTTTGATTGAAGCTGAAAATCAAAAACAAATTCAGTACATGTATGCTCAAAAGAACATGTTTTTCAGAGATTCATACCCAGACAATCTGCCATTTTCATAAATACACTTCTCCTCGTGTAATAACAATTCAACCACACATACTGGATCATATTTCAGACAGTTATTTTCTTTATTTATGTTTCACGTAACAATGTACTTTCTAAGGGTCTTACTGAACGACACTGTCAGTTGCAAGATTATATAGGAGTGTTTTCCAAGCTGTATTTACGGAACCCTATGGTAATGCAGAATTTTGTTACTGATTCCGCGACAAAGTGTCAAATATATTAATAGACATTTTGACATTCCGAGAAAAATCCCAACTGTCCCTCGAAATATTGTGGGAAATGGTGCCCGGACATAAGCAGTAGCATAAGTAATCCCCGTCCGCTGAAAGTGCCTCCTTGGTTTCTGACTTGTAAATGTTTACATATGTAGGAGTTTCTTGGGAGAAGATAAATTATTTTAGTGGTTCCTACGTGGAGAAAATGTAGAAATTCCTTTAGTTAGTGCTGGTGACACATAAAAAGTGACCATGGACAGCACTGATGTAAAGATCCTAACAGGTTCAAACTAAAATGCTTAGAGTAAACAAGGTCGCACTGCCACCATCTCAACAAAAATTTCCACGTCATTTGCCCGAAAATCGAACCAGGCCTCCACGGTAAATCTTCATTTTTGACAACGCTGTCACTAGTACTGTCAGTAGCTTAGTCTCAGAAGTTACTCAATGTTGTGTGATGCCCCAAGCAAAATATTCCCCCTTCCACCTCAGAATTATTTATTTAAATCATCTGTAATTGTTTAAGGTTTGTAGCTGACTCCTGTGACATTCGTGTCTGACAATTCGTAACATTTTGTTGGATTTTAATAAAATAAGGAAAAGAAATGTTGGCTGAATTGGCTGAAACCTGTCACATGCTTTTTGCTGGTAACTAGAACGGCCCTGTTAGAATATGTAACATTTTATCACGGAATGGCTGGTGAATATTCTGGTTATCACGGGAAAACGTTATGTAGTTTGCTAGGAGATGATGAAGAAAACCACATCAAACTACGCTCATGGCGGCCAATGACAGATTCAAAGAATAGAAGCTGGTGCTTCAAGAGTAAGAACTAACACTTAAACAATATGATCATAAGATTCGACTACACATGATTCTGACCAGATACCTCACACACACACACACAGTTTATTCACTTTTCTTGATTGTCGTAAGATAGCTCTTGAATATACATGCACAAAACTTTCTATTTGTAGAGATTGCGTGTAATAAGAATAACAAAATATTTAATTGTTACAAGTCTTGCTTTATTGTTGTGCATTTCACATACAACAAAAGCAAGATGCACTATCAGCCCGAACGATCTCACGTTCAGAGAGAAACCATTGAGAATAGTATGGTGAAGAGCATGGTGATGTCATTTCTGAATTTTACACTACCGTACGTTTGGGTGTACATACATGTTTGAAATCACCAATGTAACATCACACTGGACACAACGCGTCTGCAGTGTACAAACGTATGGTTTCTTTATTTCGTACTGTGGTCATGTTGCGAAAGAGCAAAATATTTTATGAAATGTACCCAACATTCTTGCGAACTATTTAGAATAGCCATAACTTTCAAGTGATGTATACATATATTGTACTGCAGCAAAATTTTGGTTGTCGTGTAGAACCTCATTCCTAACCCCAGTTTTAATTCCTTGCCCTTAGTTTATTATCCCTTTCTTTTAATTTATAGCTGCTACTTATTGTTATATAAACAATGAATGTGCCCTTTCATCAGGTAAACAAGTGGTGCGTCTGTTTGTTTCTGCAAACAAAACGGTTTGGAAATTCATAATCATTTGAAGGGTAAACTGAAACAGCACATACTGACACACGCAGAGCCAATAATAATATCCGTATTCTCACAGGCACCCTTTTTATTTAACAACAGTGGAACTCACTCACCTTCAGTAATCCATGAGGCAGTCCCTCCCGATCTAGTGCTGATACCATAACGGCGATCAACACTCAAATCTTCAGGGTCCTTCCACTTTAAAAAAGGTTTCACTTCCATTTCTTTGCCAACTTCCACTAAACCACATTTGTAGGGAATCCAAAACCCACGATATTCTTCATTACTTAGGATGTGAGGTGTGTATACTACGGCCTTGTCAGGTTGCACATTTTTTCGTCTAATGACGCTCTTTGTGTTTTCCGAGCCTCCGATGACAATCTGAGAACAATGCACCTGATATTAAGCAAAGGGAAACGACTGTTCCAACTAGAAATGATCTGCACAAATTAAGTTCAAATTTATTGCCAATGTGCATTGCTATATGTTGGTCCAAACAGAGTAGGAATACTTTCATATGCTTTCCAATTTCAGACAAATAAAACCGATACCTTAAAACACTGTGGTAGTAGATAACGTACAGGGATGATGGACAAATATACTTTGCATAGGCAGCCACTTGATCTTGAGATTTGACTGACGCCAGCTTTCAGCAACATAGTAAAAGTATTCCTGTCTGTGGTATTCTTGACAACAAGCCCTATTAAGACAATAATTCAACAGATAGGCCGGTGGGTTAAACAAATATCAGTGGTTATTGACACTACAGACAAAATAGTTTAAAAAGTTAGTAATGAAAACACTCGCAAGAATTTAAAGAATCCTTCATCAGTGATAACCCTGCACTCGTACATTCAGTACCCCTATCTGCAGTTTGCTTAGTCCTGCTGTCTACTGACGCTCACAGCAATGACACCAATCTCGAACACAGTACTTTACTGATTTGCTTCACTCGCTTCACACTACCCAGTTCTTCAGCTAAATCCCTTTCACTCTCCGCCGTCCACTCTCCTCATTCTGCTATACGCCACACACTCCAAATCGCCGTGAAAAGACTGTCCATTAAAACCAACCAACCAAAGATTCGAGGGCGGAGACTTGCGCGAAGCGCAAGTCGACGTCCCTCGGTCTGTATAGCCATTCCTGCGTTAACCGCACATCTGGTCTCAGTAACAAACACCTACAACTATAATAGGGGTTATGCTTACGCTAACGATTTCCGGTCGCTGTTAATCACTTCGATGCGAGCATATTAAGGTTTATTGCTTACGTGGCAATATGTCCTCTTGGGGGGAACAACTTTGGTTGAAAGGCTTCCTGGGATTCGAACCCAGAGTGATCAAACTAAAGTTAACGATAAACTGACCGCGTAAAAATTGACGCCTAATTTGGGAGGAGTGAAGGCCGTGCCCCATCTTCACAAGTTATACCCTGGCATTTGGCTTATAACTCAGGGAATTCACGGAAAAACCTCAGTCAGGGTAGCCGAAAAAGTGCCACTTGGCACAGGTCGAGTGCCCGCGGCCACCTTGCCGGTGACCAGAACGAGTTGTCGATCCTGATTTCCCTTTATTATGGGACGCAGATCGACACTTGGTCAGCGCATGTGTCTGCCAAGCTGCTCAACTAGCGGGTTCCCCACAGCAGCTAACTTCGAGTCGACTCTCACATTTAGAGATCTGATATGGTCAGAGAAGTAGGGAACTCCCAAATCGTCGTGAATTTGCCTGTTACCAATGTACCAGGGCGCATTGTTAGCAATGCGAAGACACTTGGACTGCAGCACTTGCAGTTTCTTGATATGGGAGCGAGCGGCGGACCTCCGAACGGGACACGCATAGTCCATCACTGGACGGATAAGCTGCTTATACAGCAGAACACCATTCCTTATGGAGAGACCGCTTCTCCTGTTCAGAAGAGATCCCAGAGTTTCCAGTCTTTGTGGCGCTTTCTTACTCACCTGGTCGTTATGTTTCGACCAGTTGAGCCGTTTATCAAGGGTCACTCCAAGATAACGGGCGTCGTAGACCCATTGGATTGGCTCCCCGAAGAGCTGTACTGCTCGGGGTATCGGGATGCGCCTACCGCTCTTGGCGAAGAGCTCTTCGAGACATCGATGGCGATCCTCCATTCACTCAGCCACCGCTTGATGTTACTGAGATAGGTCTCCAGGTATTTGGGGAGCAGCGCTGTCTGACTGGACGTGGCTATGACGGCCGTGTCGTTCGCATAGAGAGCCAGCTCGACGTGGAGAGAAGGCGAGTGCATATCGTTTACATACATGCTGAATAGGATGGGTGAAATAATTCCAACCTGTGCTACACCAGCCCGCATGCGATGACTGGTGGATGTTGCTGTTTGGAAGGACGCTTCGAACGTCCGTCCATTCAGGTATAAGGATATGGTTTTGAGGAGGTACGAGGGAAAATCAAGGATTGTGAGTTTGTAGAGGAGACCGTCGACCCACACAGTATCAAAGGCTTTAGCCACATCAAGGAAAACTGCGCCTTTTAGTCTCTTCTCTTCAAAGTTGCTGGATACTTTTTCTACAAGGCGGGCGAGCTGTAGCGCAGTGATGTGTTTAGGTCTGAACCAAAACTTCCTATCGTGGGGTAATCCGCCTCCGCTCACTTCGTAGAGAATCCTGGAGAGCAGGATTTTCTCAAACAGTTTGCCAATCGTTTCTAGTAGACTTATGGGTCGATAAGATGATGGCAGTGCCTGGCCTTTCCCGGGTTTCAGGATCGAAAACACGCGTACATGCTTCCAAGCCGCCAGGAAGTACTGCGTTCGAAAAATCGCGTTAAAAAACACGGCCAACAGGGAAACGACACTTAGTGGAAGATGCTTCAAAACGCTATTCGGAATATAGTCTGGGCCTGGTGCCTTGCCGACTTTGAGACCCCGAATGGTGTCTTGAACTTCCGTGGGGTTGGTTAGCTTGGGCTCATGGGCGTAAAAGGTTATACTCGCCTCGCCTCATTAACCACCACAATGATTGCCGGAACCGACGGATCGTTTAGCGGCTGAAATTGAGCCTCCAAACTGTCTGCAAGGGCCTCGGCTTTCTCGGAGTCCGAGAGAGCTAGTCCCTCTGGTGTGACCAGGGGAGGTGATGGAGTGGGGATTCTCATCACCCGTCTAGTCATCTTCCACAGTGACTGGTCTTCTGGATCAAGGCTTTCCCGCGTGTTGCTCCACCGGTCGTTCCTCCACTTGTTAAGCTGGTTGGTCACCGACCTTTGCAGGCGGTTGATCGCAGCTTTTAAAACAGGGTCCCTAGTGATTTGTCACTGCCTCCTTAACCGGTTCTTCAGGCGTATTTCATCCTGAATGGACTGTCCATTTCTTGCGGTTCGCTGTTCTTACATAGCGCTGATTGCACTCTTGGGACCTTCTGCACTGTCTCAGCCTGTCTTCGAGTTTTCTCTTTCTTTCTAGTTAGCGCTGGCCACCCCTAGAAGTTACTCTCTCTTTCTTGTACGGGAAGTGTCTGGCATCCCGGCAGCCTTGACATCAAAGGCTTCGCGGTTTGCCACATTACTAGGCGTTGTTTCCCTCTGTTACAATATGAACAGAGAAAAGTCAACAACAATCATGGGCTTCAGTCAAGCCCATGTTGGCATAGTACCTTTAGCAGCAACATGCTTGCCAAGTCATTCGCCTTCATTATATTGTGTTATACAATGTCAGCAATGACACGACAGCTGATCACATAACTAGACTTAAAGTTTTGGATAAAACACTAAAAACACTGCAAATGCATATTTGAGTCGCACTCACATTCCACGTACAGTGGATCGATTTTACTGCTACATGCTTTATGCCAGACCGACTCCCCAGCCAAGGAGTTCTAATAACTAGCACATCAAATTGTATTAAGTACTTCGTGTAGTACATCCTTACTTGAGGATTTGGCATTACATCAGCCCGTCCAGAAATTCCAGAGATTTTATTCAACCCAAAAATTCATTGGCATGTTCGAAAAATCCTGCCACTTGTCGTTTCCAGGACGGATTTAATCCGGCCTACGCTTTCTCACATTTCTTCTCTGAGTCTTATATTCATACTGTAATGGAGAGCAACAACGCTTATTAGCGTGACGACCCGCAACGCCCGTGACGTCATGGCCAGAACCTCACGTACTAGAAAAGGACAGAATCCTGTAGGGTTATCCAGTACTGTCTGGAACACCGTAGAATGTTCGGGAAATGTGCTAAGCGCTATATAAGACCGGATAAACACAAGAATTGGACAGTCGATTCTTCTCACAGCGAGTGAGTGAACGTACAGCGGATAGCGAGTGTTCATCGGAACTGCACAGAGCGATACGTAGTGGTAAAGCGAATCTATGAAATACTGTGTTCGAGACTAAGGTCAGGGCTGTGAGCCCGGAATACTGAATGTATGAGTACAGAATTGTCTGCTGAGGATGATCCTTGAAATTCTGGTGAAGGGTTTTGTGTTCATTACTGTCAATAAAAACTGTTATTTTTTAAACCCATGGCCTATCTGCTACAATACTATTATCCCACCACTTCCTAGGCTAGCTGACTGGTCTCATTCCTTTAGGTTTCACCATGAAATCCCAGTTTTTATTTCTCTCCCGTATGTGCCATGTGCCTTGCGAACCCAACCCGTCTTAATTTTACGTATTATCCTTATAGTGTCAAGTTACCTGCATATACAAATAACTATACCAGCAAGGAAAACAGCTTAAGAATTTGGACTAAAAACAAAGGAGTCATTAAGAGACCAGAAAAAAACAATTATTAATCTCACCTCATACAGTGGGCTCCTCTCAGTGAGACCGGCTGGCAAGGCCACATGAACATCTTTTGGTGCCCTCACCTTAAAATTCACCTTCGTTGTTGTCGTTATTGGTTTGAAATGGTACTCGAGCTTGTTTTCTGTTTTAAATCCTGTGGACAATAAGTTTTCATTTTACGGCTTCTTTCTAGTTCTCGCAAATGGCGGCCCAAATCCTGGAATTTCACGCTTACAATATTATTTTCAGAATAACAAATTCTCTGTTGAGGTGATAATCTTCTATGTTTGCACTTTGGCCTTGTCATTCTTTTCAGTAAATCACGAAGTTTCGGACGCTGTCTCTGCTTCATTCTTCAGGCAAGGAGGACCTAAACGTCTGGAACCCTTAGACTCGTTATGCTTAATCACTCAACGCTAAGTAGTGACATAATCGCAGACTTTAAATTATACACGTGGTACAAAGGAATCTATAAGTATTTTTACTTTAACACAAACGATTGCACGATACAGATTCCATGCAATGAAAGTTCACTAACCTTCACAGGCGATATTCCATAATCTTTGTTAGCCTTACATGACGATTCAAAGTAACGCAAAAAAAAGAAAATTTATGCCATATATAAAACCTGTCATACTACAAAGCATTGTCGCGTCAAACATTGCCAATTGCGTGATTCATACTCGTTGCATGTTGACGTAATAATTCCTGGGAACCTCGTTCATCCTTAAAAATTTACGACTACGTATGGCGTTACATGCTTAAACACACCGATACACAAACTATCCTGATTTTGTGTTACTGTAAAAATTAAAAGTTACAATTTAATTACATGGGTGCCAAAATACCACAATTGCTAGAACTTCCATATTATTTACGAATTCCACTCTACTGTCGTAGCGCAACTTTTACTGCACAAATTCAGCAGGACTGCGCCTGTGCTTGCCACGTTCTATGTTGATAAACAATGTAAAGTGGGTTTAAATGCTTGTGCACTGTAAGACAGTTTTAATAATGCAGGGGTTTAGCTCATAAAGTTTAATTCCCTGATGATGGCATAAGGCGCCAACGAAACATGCAGGAACGTATTTTGATTTTATAAGAACTTTTTTTAAAATTACTATAGAGTGCGCATTTTTTGTAACAATATAATAAATATGCACGGCTTAAACAACAATGTGAAATTTGTCTTACAGGTCTTCTTGGTGGTTTCATATAAGTGGCGATAAAGTGTTTGTTTGGCAAAAGAAACTGATATTTCTGTAGGAGCATAGCACTGGATAATGGTAATATTGCGTATTTTTGCTTTGAAACGAGACATCTTAAGTTTTTCAGAAACTGGGTGCCAATCTTTTTTTTTTTTTATTTCTCTTGGGACGTTCACAGAGATTTAGACTAGACGGATACCTATCTGAGGAAGTCAGAGTACCCCCAGGAGTGCCGCGAGGGAGTGTATTACGTCCTCTACTATTCCTAGCTTATGTTAATGATGTTTGGAGAAACACTGAGTCTAAAATACGGCTGTTCGCAGATGATTGTATTATATACAGGAAAATAATGGATAGTAGTGGCATTGATAAGTTACAGACGGACCTAAGCAGATTAGGGGAATGGACGTTAGAAAATGAAATAAAGATAAATCCAGGCAAAATAAAGCAGTAAGCTTTACAAAAGCTAGGGTGAAGGAAAGAATAAGGTATTATTCTGGGGATCATTGAATCCCGGAGGCAAGTAACTTTAAATATTTAGGAACAATTAAATGCAACGAATTAAACTGGGCATATCATGTCAATTACACACTACGAAAAGCATGGAAGGCAGTTCATTTCATAATTATATACTCAAAAGCGGAAATAATAATACAAAACATTTACCTTATACGGCACTAGTGAGACCGATACTTGAGTATGGAGCGGTGTGTTTGCACCCGTGCAGAGAAAGTCAGGTGAGCGCTTTAAATCGGGGGCAAAAGAGAGCGGCTAATTTGCAAATAATATAAATGAGTCGGACTGGGAAAATTTGGCACAGCGAAGATTGATAGCTCGAATACGCGCCATTTTCAAAGTATAAACAGGGAGATTGGCTTGGAAAGCGACAGGGAATAGACTTCTAAAATCATGCTATCTGAGTAGGGACGATCATGATCGGAAAATGAGGACTAGAAAATGAAGAACATATTTTAGTAAATATTCCTTCTAAATAGGACCATTAAAAGTTGGAACTTATTGCCTGCAAGCTTACTAGTGTCCTTCCCCTGTAAATTAAACACGTTTATAAAGAGGGTTAAGAATGTAGTTATAAGCAAGGAAATTCAAGTGGGAATTGAGTGTAAATACGTTTAGTAATGTGAATTGTAGTAACATGAAGTGAACTGGCGTGATTTATTTGAAGCGATTTTATTTTAACTTAAGTGAAGTGAGTTACGGTGAAGTTCTTTGGGATAAAATTGCCACGTACATTAGGGTGAACTTTAAGGTTACTTGATTATATTGTGGCTATTTCATTTGAGTATATCGTGTACTGTGTTTGTTTTAACTTTTACTGTGGTTGTTTAACTTGTTTTGTAATATATATATATATATATATATATATATATGTGTGTGTGTGTGTGTGTGTGTGTGTGTGTATATACTGGTATTTACTGTGTTTTGAATTGTTTCGTTTATGTATATTTATTCTTATTTGTTTTATCCGTAATAGTGTAAGGACTACTGCCACCGAGTGAAAATTCAATTGCAGTTAGTAATAATAATAATAATAATAATAATAATAATAATAATAATAATGTTTCAGAACTCCCGGTGTGCCATCATCGCGGAGTCCTTGTGTTAACACAAGCTGTGCCTTTGAATTCATCCATTGTGTAGAGCGCAGGCCCAAATCAGAGTTTCTGAAGGCAATGCTTGTGTTTTAATGTATGGACTTTCTAATGATTTCACCCCGGGAGTGCCGATATATGTAGGAAAGCAAAATGTGTATGCAATGTATTTATTTTTTACTACATGAAAAGCTGGTGAGGTATGATGAAAAACGTGACCACTTTTGAAGTTTGTTGTAGGACGTTAGAGAGAGTGTCGCGCCACGAAACTTATCGTTTTGTTATCTTTTATATTTTACATCATACTCCTGTTTAGACTTTATGCTGTCTCCATCATTCTACAGTGTTGTAAACCCGATTACAATAGCTGAAAATATAGTTATTAAAGAACTATTACGAGGGCCATCTCAAAAGAAATGCACAGAATGCAATACCTACAGAATAGAACACCAGATGTGCGGTAAAGTGTTATAGTCCTTCAATGTAGTCCCCCTTCTGCCGAATGACTGCATTCCAACGTTTTGGAAGGTCCATGATACCCGTCAGATCTCTAGAAGAGTTGAGCTGTCTGACGCGTCGGGTAACGGAAGCAGAAAGGTCCTCCAGCGTAGAGAAACGCACACCACGCATGTTGATTTTTAATTTTGGGAAGAGGTCGAAGTCCGGGGGACTCATGTCGGGGCTGTAGGGCGGATGAGGTGGCACCTCCCAGCTGTATCCGTCCAACAATTCACGGACATCCTTACCAAGGTGGGGTCGAGCGTTGTCATGCAAAATCAAGACACTGTTTTCCAGCAAGTCTGGTCTGTTTGCGTGCATCTTACACCTCAGTTTTTGCAAAAATTGACGGTAGTAGTCCGCAGTTACAGTCGTACCAGTCGGTGCCCTGTCTGTCATTATCACACCTTTACAATCGTACGCGAAAATCATCATTTGTTTCACGTTCGACTGGGCCCTCTTGAATTTTTTCGGTCTGGGGGAACCTTTGCCTCTCCACTCACTGGACTGAGATTTCAATTCAGGCTCGAAATCCCGGATCCAGGTTTCGTCAATAGCAACCACCTTTTGCAGAAATTCGTTCCCTTCTTCACGAAATCTGTGCAACAATAGTTGTGAAATTTCCAAACGTCGACACTTTTGTTCCTCACTGAGGTCATGCGGAACCCACCGGGCGGCAATTCGACGTTTGTGCAAGCATTCAGTCAAAATGCGGTAGGCAGATTCTCGCGAAATTCCGGCAGAATATGCAGTTTCTTCACATGTCATTCTGCGGTCTTCCGCCAGGATTTGGAGCACACGTTCCACACTTTGGTCATCAGTAGACGTTCGGCTTCGTCCTGACTTCGGGTCGTTCTCTATGCTCAACCTCCCCTCACGAAAGCGCTGAGCCCAGCGTGAAATTATGCTTCGGTCACCAGTTTCCACACCACACACTTCCATCAGCGAACTGTGGATCTCCGTTGGAGTTTTCCCGCGTAATGTTTCAATTTTGATGTACGCGCACTGATCGTCATTAGTCACGGTACCTGAGACACGAACAGCCGCCATTTCAACGCTCTGTCGTTTCCACGTGCACACACCTCCGGAGACAAAATACACTGCAATAGCTTCCAGAAGTTCTCCAGTGAAACTGCTGAAATGGCGGGACAGATGGCGTCATTATTTACGCAGTGTTACCAACGTGTGTATTTCTTTTGAGATCACCCTCGTAGATAATCCATTTTTATTGGCTTGTTATACGATTAATTAACAATCATGAAAAAAGGTGACCTACTCCACAATTGCCCCATGTAATAACATAAAAAACTAAGAAATATATACAGGACATATTTGCATCTCTCAGTATGATAAGGCTGACTGGTTAGCAGGATGTGAAACAACAAACTTTATTGTTGGTCCTTTTTCCTTTTTTTTAACAAGCATGAAGTATGGAATAAACGGGGCTTCCTGGATTTTAATCATGTTAAGTGCGCAGCAAAAACATTAAAAATCACAAACTCATTTGCCTTGTTGTCTACAGTTAAAATTATTTGGAAAACAACAAAAGGTTGACCTGCACCTCGACACTCAACGCAGAAACGTCACCAAGTATAACGAACAAGTGAAGAAGAACAGAATAATATTACATCGGCTTATTGTTGCCAAGAAGTTCTCTTCCGGGGCCATGACGAGTCGTTTACAACTTTAAACAAAATAAACTTCATGGGATTTTTTAATTTTTTGAAAAATCATGGTCCACTTCTTGAAGATAATCAGAATTCGGCAGTTCTTTTTAATTGCAAATAAAAATCTCTTCTTTATTTCTTGAAATTTGCTATTATTAAATTCAAATCATTATAAAAACTTGCATTAAATATATTTATATTTATTTATGCTTTGAGTTCTGTTGAGAAATAACTAATACCAATTGCGTTGGCACTGGTAAAGTGAAATTTGTGGAGTATATTTTTAAAGATTCCTAACGAAAATTAAACTAACGCTAACAGGCAGTACACCCTTGTTGTATACTCAGCAGACGCCACTGATAGGTAGGAGATCCTCTGGAGGAAAAAAATATTTTAGGGGTTTCTGGATGGGGAAATTTTGTGAACGTTGTCATAGAGTGCTGACTGCACAAGGGGAATGATACTGATAGGCGAAAACCAAAGTACTCAGAGAAACCCCGGCCTCAGTGCCACTTTGACTACAGATAACACCAATTCGTATGTCCTGGGATCAAACCTGATCCTCAATGGTAAATGGTAAATGTCCATTTGTAAAAATGCTGTCACTAATGTTGTCAGTAGATGAGATTCGTGATTGTCTCTACGTTTTCTGCTGCCCTAGGCAAAAATATTTAACGCATATCACCTCCCTTTTCTGTCTCGAATACATCCACATATGTCTTGTGTACATTCACTTATAATGGTTTAGTATTTGAAATCATTCCAGTGACCTACGTGTCTTGAAATTTTCATACTTTTGTGCGTTTTGAAAAAAGGAAAGAAAGAGTAATTAAACGCTTGTCCAGGCTCGTGCTTGTTTGCTAGAGACTAGAGCCGCCCTGTCAGAATATACATAATTCAATCATTGAATGCCTAGTAAATAGTGAGGCAATGCAGTTTGAGGCAAGTGTTAAGAGAGAACGAGGAAAACAATGTAAAGCCTCAAGCATGACTGTCAATATAAGAGCCCGGAACCAAACAAGTAGGAAGTAAAAGTATTAATAAAATCATGTTATTCCACTTTAGATGTCTCTGAAGAGACATCTTACACACATATGCACACACACGCGGGCGCGCGTACGCAAGCACACAAAAGCAGTGTCCTCACATTTCAAGAAAACCATGAGGTAGCTCATGAAAAAAGAAGTACCAACTGCTCGAGCCGTAGAAATACTTTTAAGAAGAATAATACATTCTGCTATTATTTCAAGCTTCTGTTCGGTGTTTGTGCAACTCATGTACAGTAAAAGAAGGTGCACTACCAGCACGAATTGTCTCACGTTTAGAGAAGACAACGACACGTAACAATTTAGTGAAGAGCAATGCAATCAAATTTCTGAATTTATCTCCACATTAAGTTTGGAGGTACCAAAGTGTTTTAAAACCACCAGTGAATACCATATTGGACACAAGGTCTGCGTTACACAGACACATACCTTCTCAATTTTGTACTGTGGCCATGTTGCGAAACACAAAATTATTTAATGAAATATACCCAACATTCTTGCAAACTATTTAGAACTGCACAAATTTCAAGTGATATACACATACAAGTATTGCAGCAAAGTTTTTTTCTCATGTAGACCCCTATTCGTAACCCCAATTCTAATTCCTTGTCCTGAGTTTATTATCTTTTTCATTAAGTTCTAGCTGTTACAATTTTTTAAATTGACAAAGAAAATAAACTTGTACCAGGCAGATATGTGCTGCGTCTCTTTGTCTCTATAAACAATTTGGTCTCCTCTGGTGAAAGAAGTCGGATATTTCTCCTCGTTGCAAGGGTAAGTAGGAAAACAATACGCCACGTAAGATCCCACAAGAGAGCGGATTTCAAATTGAAACAGAACAGAATGACACAACTAAAGCCAAGAATACAGTGCGCAATTTCACAAGCACTTCTTTTAATTTACAATGCTAAACTCGCTCACCTGTAATCCATGAGCCAGTCGCTCCCCATCCAGTGCAGACACCATAATAGTGGACGTCAAAAGGTTCAGGGTCCTTCCACTTTAAAAAAGGACTCAGTTCACCTTCTTTGCCGACTTCCACTAAACCACCCTTCCAGCGGATCCAGAACCCATGGTATTCTGCATCACTGAGAATGTAAGGTGTGTGTACTTCAGCCTTGTCAGGTTTAACACGGTTTAGTCTGATGACACTCTTCGTGTTTTTCCAGCCTCCTATGAAAATCTGGAAACAAGGTGTCTGACATTTACCAACACAAAACGACTGTTCAAACTGGAGTCCCTCTGCACGAATTAATTTTAATTTTTATGACAATGAGCGTTGCTCTATTTAGGAGATAAATTGTGTGGGAATCTTTTAATATGCTTTCCAATTTAGGACAGAAATAGAGCTAATACCTGAAAAACATAGTGGTTTTGCATAATGTGCAGTGATGATGGATAAATATTATTTGAAAAAGCAGCCACTTGCACCGGATGTTTGGCTGACATGCAGTTGTCAGCAATACAGTATCAGTATTCCTGACTGTGATATTGTTGAGAAAAGCCCTATTAATGGGAACAGAGGAAGAGAGGCATCAGTCATGGGTTTCAGTCATGCTCATGCTGGTATGTTACTTGTGACATTAAGCAGCAACATGCTTGCCAACTCATTCACATTCATCCTATTGTGCTACAGAATACCTGCAATGACACGACACCTGATCACATAAATACTCGTAGATTTAGAGTTTTGGACCGACCATTCCAAACACCGCAGCTGCAAATTTGAATCAAAATCTTAATGTCTGTACTGTGGAATGATTTACCAATACAGATTACCTGACAAGACGATTCCTCAGCTAAGGTGTTCCAATGGCTGACATTTTGGATGAAATTAAGAATTTCGAAAAGCATAGTCTTCTCCGATAACTTAATATTTCAGCTATTTAAGATTTTTTCGACACTTTATATAACCCATAAACTGACTGCCATTTTCGCTACATCCTGACCCTTATCAGTATCCCAAACCAGATTTAATCCAGCCTACCCCATCTCGAACTATTTCTGAAAAAGCCTACCTTCATAGTATCCTCCCGAACAGGTGGTCATCATGGGGCACAAAAAATTGTATAAAATGTAAAGGGAATACATAGAAATTGCCTTATTGGAAACAGATTTCAATTTTATAATGTGTTATCATATTGCTTTACAGGTATGTTTTCTATAAATACAGTAGTTAAAACAGTTAAAATATTTAGTGTGGACGCAGTGACGACGAAGATAAGGTGAGCGATTCACCACGTTTTTTCCTCGTTGTGCGGAGTTCAAAGAAGTCAGAGAGGAGAGCTTAATCCAGCCTGCGCCATCCCAAACTATATCTGCAAGACCTATTGTCATATTATTTTCCCATTTCTTCCTAGGCTTGCCGAGTGGTCTTTTTCCGTTAGGTTTCACCATCAAATCCTAGTGTATATTTCTCTACTCCCCATACGTGTTGCATGCCAGTCCGTCTGATCCTTTTTCATTTGATCAACGTAAAATGGATCAACTTAACTGCAAATACAAACATTTATACTTGCAACAAAAACAGAGTGAGAGTCTGGACTAAAAACAAAGTGGCCATTAACACATTGCGGACGGGTGACGCAGATTTGCGTTTTTAACACGGTGAAACTCGGTACGTCTGCAAGTTCTCTTTAGTGCCACTCCACAAGGAGAATGTTTCCAGAGGTATCACACCCCCAAGCACTACTAGGGTCTTTGGTGAGTATTTCCTGAAAACTTCAGTTCACAAAAGTAGTTAGCGAATTTGTTATAAATTTTTAAAGAAACACAGTATAAAAATTGATTAACCCTTAGGTTACTAATGTCATATAT
>Ga0268261_10001440_pt1 | contig 16344 bp, 14 predicted proteins | sample TergutNc150P1_FD_190353 | JGI IMG/M metagenome (GOLD analysis project Ga0268261, IMG submission 190353) | Nasutitermes corniger P1 segment gut microbial community from laboratory colony in Florida, USA - Nc150 P1 (SPAdes) (version 2) | ecosystem: Host-associated > Arthropoda: Insects >...
GTATTCGCAACACAGTGCAGATTATTTCATTATTTAATAACCTTCGGTTCATGATTTATAAACGTTTATTGCCACACATGCGCAACGATTTAAATGCCCGCAGCGCAACACATAGGGTGCGTTCGTATGGCGAGCACTTCCAAGTCTGCACCATATATGGCGCGCCGTCGGATAAAGGTTAAAAATACATACACACATCGTACATGTATGTATGTATGCATCCATGTAAGCATGTATGTATGTAGGTGTGTGTGTATGTATGTATTTATATATGTATGTATGTATTTTAATTTTTTTAATATGGTTTTATTGCTTGCTCCATTACAGCGGTAATACTACAAGCTATACATAATTGATGGTTATCTATTTACATTAGGTATTCACTGTTGTTGTTCTGAGTTAAGTTATCAAAAGGGATACCATTGATAAATTTTACAAATTCTTCCTTATTAATTGTTCATTGTTGATTGGCCAGTTATTTTTTGTAGGGCGGTTGTCTTCAGCTTTTTTCTCTCTTTTGTTAGTGTTTCACATTCAAAGATTAGGTGGTCTATTGTCTGTGCTGCTTTCCCGCAGGTGCATGTTGGATCCTCTATGATTTTAAATCGGTGTAGGTGCGCTTTTGTTTTTCCATGTCCTGTTACTATTGCCGTGAAGTTTTGTGTGAGGTTTAATTTCATTTTCAGTTTTTCTCATACGTTTGGGAAATATTCTTTTGTTGTGCTTCCTTTGGTAGTTTGTGTCCAGTTTCTTTGCCATTTTCTCACGCTTTCTTCTTCTAACTCCCTCGTTACTACGCTTTTTGGGATTCTGTTATATTCTTCATTTAATGACTCATTCTTCGCCGACTTTTTTGCTAGCGTGTCCGCTAACTCGTTTCCCATTATCCGCGCATGTGCTTTGACCCAACAGAGGTTTACTTACATATATAGAACCAAGATGGCTGACGAAACAAGCTTGCAACTTGGGAGTGCTCTCAGTAAGTTGTTAAGTATAACTGAGAAGAACGGAAATTTACGCAAGGACTTCAAAAGGGACATTGTCGATTCGGTAAGTACCTTGAGGAATATATTTGTTAACCTGAAAGCAGTATAAAAGAACAAATGGCAAAAGCTGTTCAGTGCTGATACTAACGCCAAGTGCGGTGATTCACTGGAAACCAATATCCCAATATTGAGGAAACCGAGACTGATCATTCCCAACGTCCCCCAATATGACATTCGAGGGCTTTGAGGAGACTTTACTATCTCAAAGCCCACAACTGGGCATGAAACCGGGGGAGGTCGCCGCCAGATGTATGTTAAGGACAAAAAGAGGAGAAATAAACATTTTTGTTGAAGTCGGCCTTGAGACGAGGAAGAAGCTGCTTCGGGCAACATTGAAAATGGGATGGCTGATATGCAGGGCGGGAGACTACCTGGTGGCGAAAAGATGCTACAGGTGCAGTAGGTATAATCATAAGTACCATGTGTGGAGAGGAAACGTGCACTTGTGTGCAGGAGGACATTCGCTGAAGGACTGCAATACACCCTCAAATCAGCATAAATATATCAATTGTATGAATTATAACTAGCATAGTAAGAAGGGGAAAATATGCGAGAACCATTCGTCATTGAGTAAGGACTAACCGAGATTGCAAGCCGTACTAAGAAGATACATACAAAACAGACAATTATGGCATCCCTCACCAACAGAGAAATCAATTCAGCACAACGAACTAACTCGCCTATGGGACATATGCTCATCAAGTGCTTGCAACTAAATCTTCAACACTCACGGTCTGCCACATACAGTCTGACAAATTATACATAAAAAGAACAGATGTGGCCTTTCTGCAAGAACCATACACCGTGCGTAACAACGTGGCAGGATTCCCTAAATCCATTAGAATATTTGCCTATGGCAATGGCAGGAAGAGAGAAGTTCTAATTGGTAACAATAATAAAATAGATGCAGTTGCTGTCAAGCAAGTCTCAGATGAGGACGCCTGTTTAATAGAATTTAGCTGCAAGGGTCTAAAATTTTACGGAGCCAGCTTATACTTTGCCATTGATCGAGATATGGGAAGAGGCATTGGGAAAGTGAAGGAAATAAGGAAACTTACAATAGGAAAAGGGTTAATTATCTCCATAGATAGTAATTCGCGTAATAAGTTGTGGCACGACACGCAAACGAATCAACGGGGCAAAACCTGGAAGAATTTATAATAACCAGTGAACTATTCTTACTGAATGAGGAGACAGGTATTCTCACTTTCGAAACAAACCGGGATCGCAGCTGGATTGACTTGACACTATGCAATAATATTCTGGCCCAGAAACATACAGAATGGACGTGCGAAGAGAAAGAAAGCTGCTCCTACTGAAATCTAATAAGATTCGACATTGAAACAGGGACAACGGTATGCAACACAGTCGATCTCTCATGGAAACGATATCACATTAAAACAGAAGACGGGGAAATTTGAGAACAAACTGGCCTCGAACTTTCAGGAGGATTTGGATGTGTGAATAACTCGGGTGAGTAAACTAAATGTGATATAGACCTAGGGGAGAAAGTCATGCAATCCACGGACACGGAGGACTCATGTCGACGTTTCCTTCGATTATAACAGCAACCTGTGACGCAGCCTTCTAAGCATCAATACGCTGGGATCGCGATACCAAGGGAAGAAGTATTCCTTGTGGTCCAGTGAACTCACATTTCTTCGAAAACGAGCGCTCGCCCTTAGAAAAAGGTACTAAAGGATTAGGAACGATGACAACCTGCGACAAGAGAGGATGCTCCAGTACCAGGCGGGGAAGAGACTGTACCAGACGAAACTCTAAGATGGAAAGCTTAATTCATGGAAGGACTTCTGCTCCCGCACAGCCGACTCCAACCCGTGGGGCGTGGTGTACAAACTGGCCTCGAGGAAAATGCAAAGTAAAACGACATGGACAACCCTGAAAACCCAGGACGGGACCTATACGACGGACATAGTAAGCACAATGGAACACATGATGGAATATTTCATCCCCGATGACAGCGAGAACAGCGACAGCGCATACAACACACACACACATCAGACACGAGATAGAACAACTTGACACACCTGACGACGTATAATTTACAAAAGAAGAACTGCTGGCATTGCTAGAGAAGTTCGCTCCTGGCAAAGTACCGGCAGAGTACGGACAGAACAACGAAATCCTCTTGAAGATTTTCAAGCGCTTTCCCTCCTTCCTTACCGGGTTATATAACGAGTGCCTAAGGAAAGGTTACTTCCCAAAACATTGGAAACATTCAATTATAATTCCCATAATAAAACCATTGAAAGAACGTAGAGAAGTTACAAAATATCGACATATCAGTCTATTTAACGTGGGCGGTAAAGTACTTGAAAAACAGCTAATAGACAGGATCAATCACCATGTTTTCTCCAACAGGCTTCTAAATGGAAACCAATGTATTCCTCCCTCAGAAAAGCACAATCGATGCAACACGCCTTTAAAAGCTTTATACGGGAAAACTTATTACAAAAGAACTGTGTTATTATGGTGGGATTGGACGTGAAAGGAGCATTTGACGGCGCTTGGTGGCCATGCTTACTTAGCAATTTACGGAACGTACGATGCCCAAAATATCTATAAGATTTGTCTCTCACCTACTTCAAAGACAGGGTAGCTTCTCTTCATGCAAACACACATACAGTAAAGATAACTGACGAAAGGCTTTTCTCAAGGTTCATGCTATGGCCCAGGGTTCTGAAACATCATGTACAGTGCTTTCTTGAACTCAAATTTGTCTAGCCACACAAAAGTAATTGCATGCAGATGATCTCTTTGTCTTAACGAAAGGGAAAACTCCGTCTGAAGCAGAAGCCTTTGCAAACTCAGACTATGCTAAAATTCAAAATTTGGCAAAAAATAAAAATGCAGTTTAACGAGACTAAATCCAAGGCCATGTTGATAACCAGAAAAAGGAACATCGAGGGTATCAACATATACATTAACAACAGAAGGCTGGAATTAGTGAAAGAGATGCAGTACCTGGTAATATACTTCGACAATCAGTTTACTTTTAACACACACATTAAATTTTTAACTTAAAATTCTACTAAACTGATCCACATGCTAGGAAGATCAGCAAAACTCCAATGGGGCTTAGGTAAATAAGCACTTAAAACCATCTATGAAGGGGCATTGATAACCCTATTAACGTATGAAGCCCGTTTGGGAAGAGGCTGCAGCTAAACAAAATAACAAGCGCATGTTGCAGAGGATTTAAAGAATGGTTAACATTAAGATCGCGAATGCTTACAGAAATATTTCGTTCGAAGCTTCTTGCGTGATGACTGGCGTCCCACCCATAGCGTTATAATAGAGGAAAAGGCGAGCCGGTATATGATAAAGCAAACCCAGAATGCGACTTACCACTGCCAGTCACGGAATGGCCACATCTTACACAGAGGCGGAACGGAAGAGTTACACTGTGGGAAGACCGAGAGGTGGAACTCAAGAATTAGCCTAACCCGGCGGATGAGGTCAAAACTACAGAAGGCAAAAGATATGAGCAAGGTAAAATACTCATGTAAACGGATGAGAATAAGAATGAGCACGGTGTCGGTTCGGGAGTAGCAATATTCGTTCAGCAGAAACTTGCAATACAACTTCGGTTCAGGCTAGGAACCAGATGTTCAAACAATCAAGCGGAAAAATTAGCAATTGTCAAGGCATTAGAAACAATCGAACCTATAGACATTACGGAAAACAGCCCACGCAAATAAATATATTCACCGACAGGAGAATTACACTAAACCTGTTATAGAATGCCAATAATCATAGCTACCTTATCCAAGAAATTAGAAAGAGATTGTCTCATTTGGACAGGGCCAACTGGACAATAGGAATCTCGTGGGTAAAGGCCCACGCATGTATCTATGGAAATGAAATGACTGATCAGCTAGCTAAAGCCGCAACTCGAAACAGCGACATTGCGGTTTCCTTTAACAGGATTCCGACGATCACATTGTACAGTGAATTAAAGGAGATAGTTATACAAAAAATGGCAAACGGATTGCGATAAATGTACAAAAGCAGCCATAACAAAGGAGTCCTTCCCAAATGTAAGAAACAGATTGAAAATGAAAACAAGCATGAACCCGAATTTTACGGCCATGGTTACTGGGCACGGGCGAACCAGTGCGTACAGCCACCGATTCAGGTTAATAGACGTGCTACGTGTCCTTGCAACAAAGAAGACCAAGCAGTTGCTCGCCTAATTTATCGGTGCACATTATTCCACACTAATAGAGAACTACTCAGAGTAGACGTCCAACAATCCGGGAACTGGCCAGCAAGCAAGCAGGAACTGATAAAACACCTAAAGTATTTCCTCACCTTCACAAAATTCATAAATTTCGATGAGCTGTAAAAGTGAATATACATACACACTTCAAACTATAATTAACGCTGTAAAATTGTAAAGGAAATACAGTGACTGCCGACATCGGGTGATGCTGGCCACTGTATCCCTTGAAATAGAACCTAATTTTATACGAACCGCATGTGGTATTACCCAGGGTAATGTAACATTTTTAATTAATAAAAAATACATACATATGCATACATACCTACATATATATATACATAGATGCATACATGCATGCGTACATACATACATACGTACGTACATACGTACATACATACATACATACATACATACATACATACATACATACATAAATACATACATACATACATACATACATACATACATACATACATACATACATACATACATACCACCTAATCTTTGAATGTGAAACACTAACAAAAGAAAGAAAAAAGCTGAAGACAACCGCCCTACAAAAAACAACTGGCCAATCAACAAAAAAGAATTAATAAGGGAGTACTAAAAAGAATTTATAAAATTTGTCAATGATATCCCTTTTAAAAACTTAGAACAACAACAGAGAATAGCTAATGTAAATCGATAACCATCAATTATGTATAGCTTGTAATATTACCGCTGCAATGGAGCAAGCAATAAAACCATATAAAATACATACATACATACATACACACATACATGAATACCCTGTGTGCATGCATCCATGTATGTACTGACACTGCTGAGGAATTTACAATTGAACGTGGCAGTAGTCTGCGCTGAGGAAAGCGACCCTCCTTTGTTTGCGACCAGCAACCGATGTGTTCCAATTAAAAATACGTTAAGCTGAAGTGTTGTGTATTGTGCGCGTACGGCAAAACAGTTATTTTATATAGTGTGCTGTGTGGTTACAGCTGTGAATAAATTCGACTTTAGGCTTTTTATGAACTGAACGCATAACAAATGCCGTGCAGTGGAGAGTCAATCAGTGATAGGCTCACATTTTCGACAGAATCTGTATATTTTCCCCAGATCATCGTCACATGTGTCAAGAGACTCTACCTACGCTGCGCGAAGTTGTTTGAGGCACTGCGCTACAAGCCGGAAGGTCACGAGTTCGATTCCCAATTGGGTTATTGGGAATTTTCGTCGACATAGCCCTTTCTACCGCACTATGGCCCTGGGGCTGACTCAGCCTTTAACAGAAACCAGTACCAGAAATATCTTCTGGAGGGTAAAGGCGGCCGGTTCGTTGAGATGACAACCATACTTCCTCATGTGCTAATTATCTAGAAATTCTAGAAGTCTCAACCTCCAGGCCTGTAATGGGATATCTCTACATTTACCACGATGTGTAGGTCAACTACAATCCCTTGAGTAAGGGACAGTACATACGTACCCGTACATATTATATGAACGTACTGAAATGAATTTGGTAAGTCGTATTATTAGTCTGTACTGACATGTACCTAATTAACTAAACACGACCATGTACATGTCACAAAGTTGTGATTCATTGTAGTAATTAAATAACTCCAGTCTGAACATGCAATAGAAGCGTATTAACTGCGATGTTTCCAGCAGACATGCGTCGTTAACAATAACTCCTTATTTCTCAAGCGATCACACCGTGCCGAATCGTGACAAACTGAAAATCCTAGACGGTCTGACTACGCAGAACTGTCGGAGCAACAAGGGTCGTGTTGAAAATGATCCGCATTCGGTCACTTTGAACACGGCAACATCATATTCTTCCGAAACGTCGAAACTAATTGCCCTACACGGAGTAATAACACAGACCACCCTTCCGGCAACAATGGCTGTGTAGGCCTGAAAACTTATACGGTCATTTAGTTGTACATTTCCGGCTACAATTCATTCCAACCAGTTTCACGAATATCTGGTTCCTCGGTCCCGTAACACGCGCCACGTATTTACTGAACAATTAAGTAACTCAATCAGAATGCCAATGCCTTTTATATCCACAATTTACGTAACAGAAGAACACAAAGCTTGAAATGAATTCATTTCGACAAGGAAAAAGCCTCCTGGTCAGAGCGACCTTGCCCAAGGCTGCAACAGTAGAAGGATATGACGTTTCTTAGACAGAGAAAAACTCAGCACAGAAGCGACACCCTCTATAGCCCTGAGAGTAACCACATTACTAAGGGTATTACCAACACTAGACTGGCAACTCTCGGGCGTTCACGAAAACGAATTTAAAGGTGGGGGGGCAATGGAATTTAAAACATTTCGAGGGACGCACAACAATGGGTTGCATAAATGTTTCTTGGTTTCTTCATCGTCCCTTTATCAGCGACTCTCTGTGTAGTGTCGAATAATACGGACAAGTTCGTGCGGAAAAACTTGATCGTGGCGCGTATGCGAACAGGAAGGAAAATATGTCCGGCACCCAGGTTACATATGGTGCGTGACAACCTAATATAAACTGTAATACACTGAACGAAAATGAGTGGATCCCGACTCAAGGCAGACTGAAATAGCAGCGTCTGCTGCGCTGCCGTTGCGCGACATGGGTCTGAGTGAGGAAGTGATAAGGGCTGTCAGATTAAATACCCCCTACCATGAGGTTTTTAGACTAATGTCTGAGGTCTGAGTTCAGATTCATGTAAATTAAGAGTTACATTTCACAGCTGCAAACGGAAATTAAATTATTTTGACAGCTTTGGTGTAAACTTCTCATATTTTAACTGAAATCGATTTAATGAATTTGAAGTTGCAGTATGTGGACAAACCACTAGCGAGCAAGCGGTACCTGTTTGTACTTTTCGCTTAACGCAGTATATGCAAAATAAGGCAGAAAACGAGCACCATCATGCCCCAGAGGACAATTAAACGCAAGGGGTTAGATTGGTGGGGCATGTACGACGCATGGAGAAAAATGAGAATTGCAGACATTTTTTTCGGACAACCAAGAGGTAACCGACCACTTAGAAGACCCAGCCGTGAAAGAGATGGCGGTATTAGAATGGAACTTAGATAAATGGGATGTGAGGTTTTGGGCAGCAGTCTCTCGCCAACCGCGTATTTCAAGCATCCGAAGCGTTTCACTTGTTGTCTATCCAGTCCCGTAAACCCCGTATTGGGGCTTCTCTATAAGCTGTTGTTATCCGCGTTCGCATAACTGCGAACAGCGACTATTCATAGCTTCATGTCTGACCCTCCGTCCGTCTGTCCCCATGGAACAACTCGGCTCCCACTGGACGGAGTTTCATGAAATTAGGTATTCAAGTATTTTTCGAAAATCTGTCCAGAAAATTCGTTTCATTAAAATCGGACAAGAATAACGCGTACTTTATGTGACGACCAATATAAACTTATGGTCATATCTCGCTCATTTCTTCTTAGAATTGGAAAAATTTCAGGCAAAAGTTGTCGACAGAATCGAAACACATTTTGTGTTCAGTGGCTTTTCTTCGAAAATCGTTCCTTTTTGAGATAATGTGGAGACAATATTGTGCAGCCGGGCAGGCCACAGATGAAAATATGGCGCATGCGCACTGCATGGTGAATGCCCAAGGCTACAGACACACACTCCCGAAATATGTTAATACTTATTGATTTTACACTGCAATAATGGGTGTACGAACGCGCCTCAACGTTACATTGATCCTACGTATATAGCCTGTCTTGTTAAATTTTGAATGCTACACGCGAGAAAAATTGGTAGCTTCCATACCAACACACTCATATTTATTGGGGTCTGGGCTGTAACAGTATCTTGGTGAAATCACAGCGTCCTATAACACACACTGTCTAATTTATTTTAAATATAGTATAAACTCTTAGTTCCTGTGGAACAAGCAGTGCAGACATCAGTGCCCACTAAACAGTGGCAGCAATTTGTCTAACCCAAAATTCTTCACAAAAACTTTGGTCTTGAAACCTGCAGTAATTTAACCGCTGGAAAAGGAATGCTGTAGTTTGGAACAAGATTTCTATCTACAGTAGATGAAAATGGACGCCCCTGAGACACACAATGTAGCAATCAACGCGGCCGAAAACACCTGAAAAACACTGGTACTGCTTGTCCTAATGCATAATATAACCTCGCTGTATTCGTATATCCATTACACTGCTGGAAACTGGACCCTGAAATTCTTGAGGTAACTGTACGTACACCGCTCTCAGTGGCCCTAGAGCCGAACGACTTTCACGTGGAACCAAAACCCCTCTCCCTTGCGCCATCCGACTGCTTCTGGATCACCAACCATAACACAAGACCATTATAACGCGTTCCCATTGCACAATCCATTCGAGAGGAACACCTACCTCCACCGACTCAGCTCTGTTCGAAGTACGTATGTTTGTGCCCGTAAACGAAACTCGGGTGTGTCGGCACTCAGTTTCAGACACCACGGTGTCAGTGTTCAAGAAATGACAGCCAAAGATTCATAACGCACAATCCAAGGACTGTCTATGCATAATACACTCGAATGCACACCACACCCTCACGCCTTTTTAACTAATTCCATATTCGGTCTTTGTTCAAGATTTCCAGACTAGCTCTCTTCTTCTTCTTATGTATGCTAACTGCTCCGTTCATTGTGAGTCTCATTATTTTATGACACTGATAATAAGTAAGCGATGTTTACAAATTACGCCCCTCTGCAACACGTAATTTTGGCCGCCATTCCGTGTTACTCTATCTTTCTCATACAGTCCCAGTTACCTTGCCGGAGACGTAACCAAAACTTGCAACATTTGTGTCACGACATATCAGACATTGTGCATCGATTGTCCATGAACGAATTTAGCACTGCGGTAAGTGGTGTTTGCTGGTACAAGGCGTCGCTTACGGTGAGGGGAGTCGCCAGTTCGCATTTCGGCGTAGCAAACAGCAGTAGTATATCATGTACTTGGGTCCGCTCACGCGGAATTCCCCAGGTCCCAAAAAAGAATGGGGGCAGAAGAGCACCCCCAAAAAGTGGGCTCACAACGGTCCGTTGCCCATTTTTGAGTTTGAACCCATTCTTTAGTTTGAGCCCATTTTTTAAAAAAGGAGTAAGGTAGCCGAAACATGTATTTGTGTATGGTGTAGTTAGGCCCCAAGGCAGATTTAGGCTATGTCCTTCTATACCCCTTAACCTAAGACATCGTAGTGATTGGTAATGGATATGTTTTAGGCCATCGGAGCGAGCAGCTCAGTCCAGCCTGACATGTTAACCTAAGAAATAGTAGTGATTGGTAATGGTTGTTTTTAATAATATCTTATGATATACTAGTGCCGCCATACATATTGGTATAGTTATTTAGACGTGAAAGAGGAAAAGTTGTCTGCGAGTGTCGGTCCTCGACTGAGGATAGATGTATTGGTAGGGAGTGGTGCCGGTAAGTCATGTTATGTGAACCATGGCATGCACACGTCATAGCGACAAAGCAGGAATGTAATTAGAAAGACATAACAAGGGTGGGGTGAATGGGTGGCGTGAAGGTAAGTATGGTAATGTAATGTACGTGAAGGGTATATCGTATGGATAGCCCTGCACGTGCCATAAGTTGGAAAGTGTAGAGGTCATCAAGTAGTGACAGGAGATGATTGCGCAAACCGTGATATATGTATTTATGATAGCTGAACATGTTCTGTCATGTCGCAGAGTGGCTTAACGAGATGTGGAGAAATCAAGTTAGTTTGATGAGAGGAACAGATTTCAAGGAATTGAGTTGCGTAACGCTGATGTTTCAGTTTCAAAAGTACGGTGTCAGTGGGAAACGATGCGCTTGCGATGTAACTTATGTCAGGAAAAGCGAATCGTTTGCAGGACCGTCAAGTCTACGGCATACTGTCACGTGTAGACCAGTCACCGGCTTAGATGTTGAAGTAATGAAATTTGTCAAATAAAAGCGCTCTGGATGGCGGTCTCTTTATCTTCATTGGAAGACAGCTCCGTGCTACACCTTGCTTATCATACTTCGAGACTTATCTTCAAATTTCCTACAGTCATTTTCAATTACCCTCAGCTTCATCATCGAGTACTAATAGGTAAGTGAACCACTTTAGTACTATTGTGCATGAGATTTAAGAATCAGTCTGAAATGCTAAAGTGAAACAGAGCACGGTAAAAGAGTGATTAGAGATCTGGGGTCTACTCGCATACTAAAAAAATTAGACAGATGTACCGGTATTGATTTTTATTAATGGTAGATTACAGAGGTATAGTCTGTGTGTCTACAGTGTCGAATCCTACAGGGCTGAATCTGTCTTTACGATATTTCAGAAATTCACGGCAAAACGCATGTCCTTTGACAAATCGAACGTAGACACAGAACGGGACCCAGTATCCGTGTTCCTGAAAAGCCTTATCTTCAGAAAGCCAGTTCTGAAGTCCTCCACCGCAATGGAAACACCATTTGTTGGCTCCAACCTGTTACAGACCAAAACGAGAATAATAAAAAAACCTGCCCCCATATCGTGTTAGCTAAAGGAAAGGATGGAAAAGTAGTTAACTCACCGTCATAGAAAAATCCCGCCTCAGCTAACAAAATAGCTGTAGGACTCGTCTCCGGCCAAACGATGTTCTCGAACGATCGTACACGATGGATGAGCAAACAATAAGCGGGGTATTTTGGTCCCTGCCGTATATTTACAACCTGTTTCAGTACAAAATGCTCCTGTAGTGCACTGTTTAGGTATTCATTTCCCTCGTTGTCTGCACCCACATCAACAAACCATACAGGAGCCTCCTCAGGCACAGTGTTTGAATCGGAACTGTTTTCCATGATTAAGCACCTCTAAATGAATTCAAGTGTCTTATGGTAGTGTGTAAGGCGTAAATCAGAGCCCTCAAACGGTAGGAAAAGTAAATAAAGAGTAACATGGTCGTTTACATTAGAGTTATTGTTTTCAGTTCTTCATACAGCTGCGGGTAGAGAATATCCTTGCTGTACGTGGGTAGTGGTTCGATATATTCGGTGGAAGCCATGGCGGACATTGCATATGTCATCACGTCCGTCATAGCGTTGGTGTATATCGCTATTTGATCTGTTACAATGGGCATGATGATATTGAAGTAGCGTAGATCCGGCAAATTCAAGGTGATACGCCTACGCTGACTCAGGTACATTCGGGCGGTCCCGTAAGTGGTGGTAATTAACCAGAATCCGTCATGGATTCCCGAAGTGTAATGTGTGTTGGTACAACTGACACCACACAGGCGCGGTAGGTGTTCAATCAGCGCCATAACTTGCTGCACCGATAGGCTAATAGGTCCGATCTACGATCCTCCAAATTCCACCATAGGCATGTAGCCCATTGATGGGTTAAAAACAAGCGAGACATACCGGGTTCTGTTCTCATCGAGAAAAAATACACGACGAAGCAATGCAGGTTGGGATCGAATGCGGGACTGATCCCCTTCTCTACGGAGTATGAGCAGATGTCAATTTCGGGCGTCTCGGGAAAGTTGCGTTTAGGTCTGCGGGTCTCGCCATCGGGGAAGTTGAACCCTACCCTGGTTCCTTCTTCGTATGGGACACGGCGTTTCCTTCCTGACATGACGAGGTAGAATGATTTGTAGCTAGACGTATATTCGTGTTTTATTTAACTGAAACAAACATGGGATATGACTTCATTACAGTTCTACCCCAAAATTAAAAATGACTGTGGCGGGAATTATCTTTGGGGCATTTCACGTATTCCTTATGTTGGATGTGATGCGTCAATCATCCGTGAAGAGAAAGTGCGTTACGGGCTGCACAACTCTTGTCGGGAACTTGTAACAGGGCAGACTACAGACGGTATTCATTCTGAAGCTCTAGCGTGAAGGGCAGCCGAACGTGTCTAAATTCTGAACTGTGTGGCCAAGTATATTGGCGAGAAACTTGCATTTGGCTGTGCCTTTAGCGTATAGATGGGCAAAGTTGGCCGTGGCCAAACTTCCAAACTTCCTTGATTACTTCTTCACCGTGTGCCCCCGACAAGTTTTCATAATCAATAACAACCTCCATCTTGCTCGAAGTAGAGTTTGCAAATAATGTAATAGCGCTTGGGAACTGACCTCTTTTACCTGCTGGTTTCAGCATAGACCTCCACGAGGTACCCCGCGTAGAGACCCGAATTCCGATGCGAAGAGTTGCTCTCCCTGTTGATCGGCGAGGCCGGGAGTAAACAGGCCAACGAATTGTTTCCCCGTGTAACCTCTATCCATGTACAGGGCGAACAGACAGCAATATTTACCGCAGACAGTACTCATAGGTCCTTGGAGCTGTGCGTTGTTATAATTTAGGACGGTACAATTACGTCTTAAGAATGATTGGATATCGTGAATATGAGGGGATAGGCAATAGGAGTCAAAGTAGAATGCAGTGGAGGACCTGGGTTCGAGACGGATAGCTAGCCCTGTGATCCTGACTGTGTGTGGCATCAGTATTGACAATGACAGTGCTAGGCCGAGTGATAGAAAGTGGTAGCAGATCTGACGGAAAAGCACCCAGAAACGATTTAACATTATACAAGGTACACGATATCTGAACTGTGTCCATCTTAGAAGTCTGTGGTGACGGTTCGCAAAGAATCGATGCGTACAGAATTGTCCTATTTCAGGTACAATAGGCACGTGACTGCCTCCTTTAACGCTTCCTTAAATGTTAAATCAATGCGTATATTGCCACCGTCCACCGGTGAAGTACGTCCTTACGATGCGGCCAAATCAGGCGTTAGGTCAAATAAGAACATGTAGTACCCGTTGATATACATATCGTGAGTTATCTGAAGTCCCGAGTTCGAGTGGTGAAAGCCGGAGCCTTCAAATAGAGTCTCGTATCCCATGACAGTTTTCTCATGACCGGGATCAATAGACAGGCTTTCGCTAGGGATCTGACTGCCATTCACGTACATCACGAATGTACGAAGACCGAAATGCTGAAATTTGTAGGGATTTGTATTGATGGTGTCGAGAAAGTCATTGTTTGCTATCATAGTGAACAGGAGACTTTTGGGTATTGTGCCCATGACCGCCTGATGGATCGAGAGTGACTGGGGCCCCGCAGAGAACGTGAAAGTTTTCAGTTCGACTCTCGTCAGTTTATACCGCGCGAGATCAGTCTTCAAGGTTTCTTCGTTTGATAGCGGGATCTGAGGGTTTGCCCTGATGCGTCTAACAAAGAGTTTGGCGTCGAGAAATTTAAAAGTAGTCTTAGAATCTGCGGTAGTATTCATCAGGTTGAAATGTGGCTTGGGTTTTGAAAACTTTATCTGCAGCTTGATGCCAGGAAATAAGAATTTAAGAACGTTGCATATATCACTATGTATTCTTCCGTACATTTCAATTTCTTTACTCTGTTTCAATCTGTTCCATCTGTCTATGAATCCAGTGTTTGTCGACTCTGCTTTCGTGAGGCCACAGGGCATCATATGCCCACATCCTTATACCAGTAGCTGTTTGTGAGATGCGATATCCATGCGTCAACACCATAACTTAAGAGTGTTTCCAAATAAGCCCTATAGTTATAAAGGTCCTCCGACTGTGTTATATTCACGCCATTGAGGGCAATGATACATTGACTAATTATCGAGTGAAGAAAGTTATTCGTACCGGCAGTGTGATCCGTTGCGTCCAGGGCAGTTCCATCGGCCTTTGTAAATTTGCCGCGAATATAGATTTTTATATCGGGGTCAACATACGTGTCGTATCAGCGGGTATCAGAAATTCCAGGTCGCTCTGATCAATGGATGCAATGGGCTTGTAGAACACCATATTCGTTTCGTGGATCGCGTGTTGTACTGGCTTGCAAGCAAATATACCAAATTCACTACTCACGAAAGCTAGGTCCTTCTGGGACATGGTCGTACCGTAACTGATGTAAATAATAAGAAAATTTCCCGTTTTGTAGTCCTAGACCGCTGGCGCCATTTCCCCGGTAAGGCCCTTTAGTTTTCTCTTTCGTTGCGCATTTCGCATTGCGGACATTGCTCTCTTTCGCTTGCGAGCGCCACTTCCACGCAACTTCTCCATTATTTTCTGTGTCGAGTCAGACACGTCTCTCGAGATTGTCCTAGTTTTCCGCCTGAGGATTTTCGGCAATATCCGTAAGAATCATGCCGCCTGTGCGCAACGCCTCACGTCCGAGAGCTTTGAGCGTTTCCTAACCCATAGATTTGGCACCGTTCCCGACAATCGGTCTAAGGGTCCGAAATATTCCTGACAGAACACTGTCCAGACCGTGTCCCCGCTACACGAAAGGTGGAGTGCTGTAAATTGGACCTATATCTTCGCGACCACGACCTGCCTCTCGTCGGTAATACTGGACAAGGGGAACCATTGTTATAAAAGACTGAGGTGATGACGTAGTGTATTTATACGCGTCGAAAAAGTAGAACCACTTTCGTAGTTACCACACTACTCCTGAGAGGAAGGGGCGTACCTTTCTGATTCGGTATCAATATACTTATGTCCTGGAAGGTACGTTTTTCGACGGGTACATAATAGACATTTGAAATGCGTGGTCACAATACTTTGACGGGTGAATAAACGTCCGCAATTATCTGACATAGTCTTTACCCACACACTGCGGTGTAATCAGATGACAATAAATCAGGGCATTTGTCTCGCCGACAACTTCAACTGGTTTCAGCGTGCCGCTTTTCGGAGGACAGCTAAATTCACATAACCCGATCTCCCAATTGTTTGTCGATCCCAGGTCTTTGCGCTCTGCCAACTGAATTGTAAACTCGGCGAGCGTATTAGAAGAACGGACTAGCTGTGGGGCATCGCTAAACAGCGTAATGTAAAAGTGATTTCGGTACTCCATCTCTTCTCTCCTAAATATTCTTAACGCTAGCTGCATTTATCCAACTAACGAAATCAGGACTGTAGCCTTTCCAGCCCACGAGGTACTCCCGAATGCCGCATCTGAACCTTGTAGCTAGAATTTTATCAATCTGAAACGTGGTGCGTTTCGTGATTCGAACAGGTGTTAGCTCTTCATTAAAGAACTGCACGTCTATTACGT
>Ga0268261_10001441_pt1 | contig 16339 bp, 21 predicted proteins | sample TergutNc150P1_FD_190353 | JGI IMG/M metagenome (GOLD analysis project Ga0268261, IMG submission 190353) | Nasutitermes corniger P1 segment gut microbial community from laboratory colony in Florida, USA - Nc150 P1 (SPAdes) (version 2) | ecosystem: Host-associated > Arthropoda: Insects >...
TGTTCAGCTAATTCTTTAATTCTTGCGGTTAATTGGTCTTCACTTACCAATATTTTCGTTAAATTTTTATGCATGGTAATCTCCTTTAGAGTTTAAAGGCAAACCCTACTACTTCACCATCTTTCTCTATTACAGGAAGATGATCTTGTAGGTATTTAGGAACCTTTTTATTTTTCATAAGTTTACGATGTTTTTTAATATCATTAACTAATATAGAGATATCTTTATTATCTAGATTTCTAATAATAAAAGGATATTCACTATTACCTATTATTATATCAAAGTTATATTTAACTTTAAAATGTTTTTTAATATTTTGTAAAGATATTTCGTTATTTATTAATATTGTGTAATTTAAATCAGAAAAACTTAGTAAGTAAATTGTATCATAAGAACGCTGTATAAATGTGTTTAAAAACTCATAAGTAACCGATTTAGACACTTCTAATACCCTTAGTATCTCATCGATGTATTTTAGAGTCATTTGATAGTCTTTGACATGGTTAAAAATCAATCTTCTTTTAATCGATTTATCTAGTTTATTAAAGTCCTCTATTGTATAAACACAACGAGTTTCTTTTAATGTTTGAAAGATTTCTTTCTTTAATTCTAGATTATCTTGTAAAGCTTGATTGTATAGATTGTTCTTATCTGTTATAGAATAGCTATTTAACTTTGATCGTATAATATTTCTTGTATAGGTTAGTTCTTGATTGGAAGAATCTTCATGGTAGGGAATATGATTTATGATAGAATAATCTAATAATTCTTGTTTATACTCATCTATTAATGGTCTAACAACTATCAATTCTTGGTAGTTAGAATACTTAGCGATACCATAGTAGTTAACTAAACCTTGTCTATCTTTTTGAAAGAGGTAGGTTTCTAGAAAGTCATCTTTATGGTGTCCTAAGTATAGTAGGTTGGTTTGATATTTATTAGCGATATCTAAGTAGAAATCATATCTTAATAACCTCGCTTGTTTTTGAAAGTTATCAGTATAGGAATAGTCTTTAGGAATAAGGATGTTTTCTAAGATGATATCTTTATCTTTAATATAATCTTTAATACATTGAATATCGATATAAGAATCATCTCTTTTTTGATAGTTCACATGGGCTACTACAAGTTTCTTACCTTGTTTATATAACTTATCTAGTAGGACCATAGAATCTAGACCACCACTCACTCCTACAATAATTGTTTTCATAGATAAAAAGAATGCTCAAGATTAGTCTTGAGCATCATTTCTTTCAGGTAGGATATAGACACTAGTACCTTCTCTTGTTTGGAAGATTGTACCACTTACAAAAGATTGAATGTAGTCTTCATCTTGTAGACGTAACACTTCGTTATTTAAACGATTTGTTTCTTCAATAAGACGTTCATTCTCTTTACTAGTTTGACTTAAATTATAGTAGAGTCTAGCACTTCTAAAGACTTCACTACCAATACTAAAGATCATATAAACAGAGAAGGCAAGCATAGCGATTCTAATAATCGATTTCTTATTTAATGTTTGTTTCTTTTTCATCGTAATTCCTCCTATTTTTCATCAAGATAGTTTTGATAGAAGCCTTTAGCTTTATCTAAGTATTGGTTCGCAAAGAAATCAAAATCAATGTTTAAATCTTCTGATAAACCAATTTGATGCTTGTATTTTGCGACATTATGCCATTGTAGGCACTGAAACATACGCCATGCGTATAAACGTTGGTATTCTTCTTTACCAGGATTATCAAAGTATACTTTAATTAAATCTAAGGCATGTTTGAAGTTCGCATTACCATAACATGCGATATCATAGATAGGATCGTTATTAGCCGCAAACTCCCAATCTAGTAGGTATAACTTATCATTACCAAATACAAAGTTTGATGTTTGACTATCACCATGAGATGGTACTAAAGGAATATCTTTTAGTTGTTTCTCATATATATCTAACCATTTAGTTTTTAAGGCTTGGTAGACTAAATCAGTGTTATTAGTAAGCGTATCGTAGTTATTTAATCTTTCTACTGGATTATAGTCAAAAGAAAACTTCTCAATACTATGTAGTTTCTTTAAGATATTAGCGATATCTTCTAATGGTTTTTCATCCATTTCACTTACAGAGATTCCATTGATAAATGGTGCGATCTTATAACCAGTTTCTACATCAAATAAGATAGGTGCTGGTTGAAAGTCATATTTGTCGATTGCTTCAACAACTGTTTTTTCGGTTGCACGATTGGTAAAATGTTGAGCACCTTTACCAGGTATTCTAAAGGTATATTTCTTATTATCAAAGACAATAATGTAAGTAAAGTTTGACATACCGCCCATTAATCTAGCTTCTACATGGGCTTCTTTGTTGTATTTAGCTTGTATAAAATCTTTAATAATTTGTTCGTTTGTGTTGTTCATATCCATAATTTATCACCTCTTTATATTATAGAGTAAAGTATCATTATTTTCAATTATCCTAGTAACTAAAAAAGCAAGTGACCTTGCTTTTAGTTAGTTTTTCTATTTTTTTGAATCGCTTGAAGACGATTTAACTCTTTTGATAGTCTAATCTGTGCTTCGGCTAATTCTAATTTATCTTTTGAAGTTTTGATGATCTCTTCGTTAGCTTCAATGTTTTCTTGAACCCTATTCGCATCAATTTCCGAAAGTGATTCAACCGCATTTACAGCGATAGTAACAATGTTGTTCCAAACGAATAGGTAACCTTGACTTACAGTCATTTCAGTACGTGTACCATTCTCATCTTCATAAGACATGATACCCGTTGAAATTTTTGATACCATCGGAGCATGGTTTGAAAGAATCCCTTCAATTCCATTTTCAGTTGGTACATTGACAATCTTAGCTAACCCTTCAAAGACCTTCATTTCAGCTTCAGATATGATTAATGTAAACATATTAGTTTCCTATGCTTTCTTCATCTCTTCTGCTTTAGCAACCGCATCCTCAATACCTCCACAGTATAGGAAGGCTTGCTCAGGTAAATCATCATGTTTACCTTCTAAGATTTCTTTAAATCCTTGAACTGTTTTTTCTACAGGTACATATTTACCTTCGTTTCCAGTAAACTGTGCCGCAACGTTGAATGGTTGAGATAAGAAGTTTCTGATACGACGTGCTCTTGCAACAACGATCTTATCTTCTTCAGTTAACTCATCCATACCTAAGATTGCGATGATATCTTGTAACTCTTTGAAACGTTGTAAAATCTCTTGTACTTGCATAGCTACATTGTAGTGCTCTTCTCCAACAACCTTAGGATCTAAGATTCTTGATGATGAGTTTAATGGATCTACCGCAGGATATAATCCTAATGCAGCAATCGAACGATCTAATGTCGTAGATGCATCTAAGTGAGCAAAGGTCGTTGCAGGAGCTGGATCGGTTAAGTCATCGGCAGGTACGTATACCGCTTGAATTGATGTGATCGATCCTTTTTTAGTTGATGTGATACGCTCTTGTAACTGTCCCATCTCAGTTGCTAAGGTAGGTTGGTAACCTACCGCTGAAGGCATACGTCCTAATAAGGCAGATACCTCTGAACCAGCTTGTGTAAATCTAAAGATGTTGTCGATGAATAATAATACGTCTTGACCTTGTTGGTCTCTGAAGTACTCAGCCATCGTTAATCCAGATAAAGCAACACGCATACGTGCACCAGGTGGTTCATTCATTTGTCCAAAGACTAAGGCAGTCTTAGCGATAACTCCTGATTCTTCCATCTCGTGGTATAAGTCGTTTCCTTCACGGGTTCTTTCTCCTACTCCAGCGAATACTGAAATCCCACCATGCTCAGAAGCGATGTTGTTGATAAGCTCTTGGATTAATACTGTTTTACCTACTCCGGCACCACCGAATAATCCTGTTTTCCCCCCTCTAGAATAAGGGCAGATTAAATCTACTACTTTGATTCCTGTTTCAAACATTTCCGCAGAAGTTTGTTGTTCTTCATAAGAAGGAGCCTCTCTATGAATCGGTAGACGTGCACTTCCTTCTACCTCTGGTTTCTCATCGATTGCTTGTCCTAATACGTTGAACATTCTTCCTAAGATTTGATCTCCTACAGGTACAGTGATCGCACTACCAGTATCGATTACATCGATTCCTCTTACTAAACCATCTGTTGCATCCATAGCGATACATCTTACGATATCATCTCCAATTTGTTGGGCTACTTCTACAACGATCTCTTTATCCTTACCTTTAACTACTAAGGCATTATTTATTTTAGGAAGACTAGATTCTTCAAATCGTACGTCGATTACTGGACCAGTGATTTGAACTATTTTTCCAATATTTTCTTGCATTACTTATTTTCTTCCTTTCTAAAGGGCATCAGAACCAGCTACAATCTCAGAAATCTCTTGAGTGATGTTAGCTTGTCTTGCTCTGTTGTACTCTAACAATAATTGTTCTCTTAATTCCTCTGCGTTATCAGTGGCATTTTCCATTGCTAAACGTGAAGAGGCAAACTCACAAACACTACCTTCTTTAAAAGCTGTGAAGATATTGGTCGCAAGATAATCTTTTAATAAATCAGAAATTAATTCTTCTGGATCACCACTAATTTCAAATGGTGACATTAATTGTGTAAATTGATTTTTTACAGGGATTAACTGGGTAATCATTGGAATGAATGTTACCGAGTTTTGAAATCTCGTATAAACTAATTTAACACAATCGATTTCTTTATTGTCATACATAATCTTGATAACTCTAACTAAATCATACACTTGATAGAAAGAATTTAAACTTCTAACATCCTGTGCTGCTTTACCATAGTGTTTTTCTAAGATTTCTTTCGTGTTAACTAAGTGGGCTTGTTTACTTTTTAAGTAAACCGCTGGTTTAGTACCAACACTTAAGAATAAATCACCTTTTTTAGAATCATCTAAGGCTTCCTTAGCTACATTGATATTGTAACCACCAGTAAGACCCATGTCTCCACCAATGATAACATATAAGGTTTTATCTCCCTTAGATTCAATGTATTCACTATGTCCTGCTTGCTTAGAAATCTCAGCTAAAACAGATCCCATATTGTTAGACATATACTCTCTAACTTCCTTGATTTCCATATATTCATTCTTAGCTTTTCTAAGTTTAGCACTCGCAACTAATTCCATTGCTTTAGTAATTTTTTTAGTAGATTCTACCGATTTAATACGACGTTTGGTATTCTGTAAATTAGCCATAGACTTACTTCTCTACAGAAATAGACTTCATAAATCGTTCTTTAAATTTTGAGATATTATGATGTAACTCTTTCTCAATCTCTGGCGTAATTTGTTGTGTTTCCTCTAATTGCTTAATGATGTCTGTTTGATTAATTTCTTTTAATAACTCAGCTTCAAATTCTTTAACATCTTCAACTGGTACACCATCTAAATATTTCTCTTTTAATGCGAATAAAGAAACTACTTGATCATACACACTGTATGGTGAATATTGATCTTGTTTTAAGATTTCTAATACACGTTTACCATGATCTAGAACTCTCTTTGTATTTTCATCTAAGTCAGAACCAAATTGAGAGAAAGCCTCTAACTCTTGGTACTGAGCTAATTCTAATTTTAAAGTACCTGAAACTTGTTTCATGGCTTTAATTTGTGCAGATGAACCTACACGTGATACCGATAATCCAGAATCAACAGCAGGTCTTTGACCTTGGTTGAATAAATCTGACTGTAAGAAGATTTGTCCATCGGTAATTGAAATTACGTTTGTCGGGATATAAGCTGAGATATCTCCAGCTAATGTTTCAATGATAGGTAAGGCAGTAATTGAACCACCACCATAGTTTTCATTTAAACGAGCGGCACGCTCTAATAAACGTGAATGTAAGTAGAATACATCTCCTGGATATGCTTCACGACCTGGAGGTCTTCTAAGTAATAACGATAAAGTACGGTAAGCAACCGCATGTTTACTTAAATCATCGAATACGATAAGAACATCTTTACCATTCTCCATCCATTCCTCACCGATAGTGATTCCTGTATAAGGAGCAATGTATTGTAAAGGTGCCATTTCAGATGCAGTAGCTGATACAATGGTCGTATAATCCATTGCACCATTTTGTCTTAATCTCTCTGCAATTTGAGCAACAGTTGATGCTTTTTGTCCAATTGCAACATAGATACAGTTTACACCTAATCCTTTTTGGTTAAGGATTGTATCAATTGCGATAGCTGTTTTACCAGTTTGACGGTCACCGATGATTAACTCACGTTGTCCACGTCCAATTGGAATCATTGAATCAATCGCTTTGATTCCTGTTTGTAATGGTTGATCAACCGCTTTACGTGACATAACTCCGTATGCAACACGCTCAATCGGTCTTGTTTTTTCATATTTGATTGGTCCGTTACCATCGATAGGTTGTCCTAAAGAGTTAACAACTCTTCCTAACATTCCATCTCCTACAGGAACTTCAATTACTTGTCCTGTTCTTTTAACAACGTCACCTTCTTTAATGTTAGTGTCATCACCCATTAATACGGCACCAACATGTTCTTCTTCAAGGTTTAAAGCCATACCGTAAACATCACCAAATTGTAATAGTTCACCTGACATAGCATTATCTAATCCATATACTAAAGAGATACCATCACCAACACTGATAACAGAACCTACTTCACTTTGTTCAATTTTATCATCGTAACGTTTAATTTGTTCTTTGATTAATTGACTAATTTCTTCTGGTTTAATAGAACTCACAAATTCACCTTCTTCTTTATTTATTAAGAATTGTTTCTTTTAAACGATCTAATTTATTAGCAATAGTTCCATCTAATACTAAATCGTCAATTTTAATTTTAATTCCACCAATTAAACTAGTATCAACATTGTTAATTGGTTGTAATGTTTGATTGAATTTTTGCGCAGCTGCATCTTTAATTTGATCAATCTCTTTTTTAGTCAGTTCGACTGTTGAATAAATCTCTAATTCTTTGATGTTGAAATGTTTGTAATAGGCTTTTTTATAAGCTTGGCAAATCTCAGTAATAAGTTTAATACGAGATTTATCTACCAATAACTTTAAAAAGTTTAAAACATTCTTACTTACATATTTTTTAAATACGTTCGTAATTAAGTCTTTCTTATCGTTTTTAGAGATGTTTTTAGAAGCTAAAACCTTCATTAAATCAGGATTTTGTTCAAACACTGAATTAATATCGTTAACTTCTTTTAAGACTTTATCTTGTGTTCCTTCTTCTAAAGAAAGATCAAACAAAGCTTTAGCATAATTAGCGCTTGCGCCCTCCATTAGGCATTTAACTCCTTAATGAAGTCATTAACAATCGATTTAGATTTACTTTCATCAATATTGTCTTTGACAATTGCTTTAGCAGCATCCATAGCGATATCTACTACTTGAGTATGTACATCTGCTAGGGCATCATTCTTTTCTTTTTCTATTTCTGCTTGTGCTCTTTCAATTTTATCTTTGGCTTCCGCATGAGCTTTCTCAATAATGTCTTGTTTGACAGTATTCGCTTCATCCTTAGATCGATCAATCATCGATTTAGAATCAAGACGCGCTTGTTTTAAAGCTTCTTGTGCTTCGTTTTCATAAGCTAATGCTTTTTCATTTGAAGCTTGCGCAGATTGCACTTGGCTTGTGATATACTCTTCTCTTTTTTGTAAGAAATCCATTAATGAATTCCAGAAATACTTTTTAAAGAAGAAGAATAAGATCCCAGTTGAAATCCAAACTGTAATTAATCTTGAAAAGACAGGAAATAGTTCAATATTTACATTATCCATTTATTCTCTTCCTTTGTTATGACATTCTTGTAAAGATTAAGATTAAGGCGATTAATAACCCGTATAATGCTGATGACTCAGCTACGGCTTGACCAATAATCATCATCGTTCTAATTTTTCCTTCTGCTTCAGGGTTACGTCCTACAGCTTGGGCTGCTCCACCAGCTCCAACCCCTTGACCTGCACCTGTTCCACAACCAGTTAATACAGCTAATCCTGCTCCGATTGCAATTAGTCCATCATTGATATCCATAAATTCCTCCTGTAAACCTTTATTCTGCTACATTATTTTCAAAGTCTAAACTTATTGAAGAGAAGACTAATGTTAATAGTGTAAATACAAATGCTTGGATAAACCCAGCAAATACATCAAAGTAAAAATGTAATGGTGGTGCAATTAAAGCACCAATAATATTTAAGTATGGCGTTCCATCACTAGCCATAGGTCCTATGTGAGCAATTTGGTTTTGTAGAAAACCTAATGCACTCATAAATACCATCATAATTAACGAACCTGATAACAAGTTACCAAAGATACGCATCGACATACTTAGTGGATCTGCGATAAGACCCATTAAGTTTAACGGTAACATTACCGGTACTGGATCTACGAATCCTTTAAAGAATTCTTTGACACCATTGAACTTAAACTCATAGATATATTTAAAAGTAAAACTGATAACAACTAAAGCTAACGGTACATTGTAATCTGTCATTGGTGCATCTACTGGTAAAAATAACGATACCCAGTTAGAAGCTAATATCAATGCGATTAACATTGTACAATAAGGTTTTAAGATACCTGCTCTTCCTTTAAACATTTGATCAACTAAATTAGACATCATTGATTGGTATGTTTCAACAATAATCATCAATTTGCTTGGTTTAGAAAGTGGTTCTTGTTTAGAAATATACTTTCCTAAAAAAACAAAGACAATCGATAAAAAGATACAAACCCCAACAAAGACCTTTACTTGTTGTGATAGTGAGTCGATATAGTGATTAAAAATATTCATTTAGATATAACCTCCTTTACAGCATGAATTAATATTGATAAACGAATTAATAAACATCCAATAAAACAAAGAATTAATCCTTGTAAGTCCCCCAGTTTAAAAGATAGTACCATGACTAAAGCATAGAGTAAGATCCTTAAAAAGTAATTGGATAAGTTCTTTGTTAAAGCTTGTTTTGACGCTTCAAGGACAAAGAATTTTTCATTTATCACAAAGTTTAAATTAGATACTATTGCACCTAATAGAAAACATACTACCAAAATAATATTTCTTGTAAGGATAAAGATTAGGATACATCCTAATAATGAAAGAACAAGAGATATTTTACGATACTCATTCAGAATCATTAGAATCTTTCACCATCCTTATCAAGCCTAATATCACAAACAGTATTCCAACCATCACACTGACTATAACGGCGATCCCATTACCACCAAAGAACTTATTATCTAGAAACATTCCAAGAAGAATGAACGCTAAGATATAACCTCCTAAACTAGTCAAGGTTGAAATCATCTGTCTACTAGAGCGATTATTTCGTGCCAAATAAACGATCTCCTGCATCTCCTAAACCAGGAACAATGTAGTTTTCCCCATTTAATTTCTCATCTAATGATGCTAAGACAATCTCAACATCCGGGTGTTCCGCTAGCACTGCATTAACACCTTCCATAACACCTACTAAACAAACCAATTTGATTTTTTTAGCTCCTGATTCCTTAACGATTTTTAATACCGCATTGGCAGATACACCAGTAGCCAGCATAGGATCTAAAACCATGACGTAAGCATCTTCGATACCTACAGGTAATTTCTTAAAATATTCAATCGCTTCAAATGTTTCTTCATCACGGTAAACACCGATATGACCTATCTTAGCATTTGGAACTAATGATTTAATACCATCAACCATTCCTAATCCAGCTCTTAAGATTGGAATTAAAACAATCTTTTCAGCTAATGTTTGACCAATTGTCGTAGCAACCGGTGTTACAACTTCAACGTCTTTTACTTCTACATCCCTTGTGATTTCATAGGCCATCAATCCTGCGATTTCATCTAGATTTTGTCTAAAATCTTTAGTCGATGTATCCTTGTTTCTCATGATCGTTAACTTATGTTTAATTAACGGATGATCTAATACTTTATATGGCATTATTTACCCTCCAATGCACAAATTTTAGCTACCCTATTCGCATGGCGATCACCTTCGAATGATTCACTTAGCCAAGTGTTTAAAATGTCGATCATTAACCCTTGTCCAATGACACGTTCACCAAATGCGATAATGTTCGCATCGTTATGTCTTCTAGACATCTTAGCAGAGAAATGATCATGGCATAAAGCAGCTCTAATACCATTGATTTTATTAGCTGCAATACTAATTCCTAAACCAGTACCACAAATTAAGATACCCTTAGTATTCTCCTCTAATACTTTTAAGGAAACATCCTTAGCGATATCAGGATAATCACATGAATCTAAAGAGTGTGTTCCCATATCGATGACCTCATAACCTTTATCACTTAGATAGGTCTTAACAAGATCTTTATAGGCAAAACCACCATGGTCGCTACCAATAATAATTTTTTCCATTTATATAGTCCTTTCTACATTCGTTTGTAGTTTTTACTACCGTGTTATATTATATCTTAAACGAGCCCAAAACTAATAATCATAAACTACTTTTTTTCACTGTTTTAGACACTAAAAAAGACCTTTGTATTTTTTCCTATTTCTAAGTATACTACACATCTTGTACAAATATAATAGGTTTATCGAAATTTATTATAATATTAGTCGTATTTTAATAAAAGACAAAAAAAAATAGGTTTAGAACCTATTTTTTCTCAATGTTGTTTGCTTGTAAACCTTTGTCTGTTTCAACAATATCAAAAGTTACTTCTTCGTTTTCTTCTAAAGTTTTGTATCCTTCACCTTGAATTTGACTGAAGTGAGCAAATACTTTTTGTCCATCTTCAGCTTCAATGAATCCGTAACCTTTAGTAGCGTCAAACCATAAAACTTTTCCGTTCATAAATTGGCAATTCCTTTCTTATAATTTAGAAACGGTTTCTCATCATAATCATTCAATAATACTATTTAATAAAATAATTCTATTTACTTAACAAAATGCGATAACTCTTTTTCCGTTTATTATTATAACACACAAGTTGATAATAAAAAAACAAAATAAGCATTTTGTTTTTTTAAACTTATATTAAACACACTACTATAGTTTGTTTTTATCTTCCAAATCTTGTTTGATCTTAGTTGTTGAGATACCTTCTGTTCTTGGTAGGTAGATAACTTCACAGTAATCTTTTAAGAAGTCAAACTCACCCTTCCAATCATCACCGATGACAAACTTATCGATTTCATACTTAACCACATCATCGACTTTTTGTTCCCAATCATCCTCAGGAATAACCAAATCAACAAATCTGATCGCTTCTAACATCATGCGTCTTTCTTCATATGAATGGTAAGCTTTTTTACCTTTCTTGGCATTGAATTCATCAGTCGATAAAGCAACGACTAAGTAATCACCTTGTGCTTTAGCTCTTTTTAATAATCGAATATGTCCCCAGTGTAATAAATCATAGGTACCATAGGTTATGACTCTTGTGAATTTCATATAATCACTCATTTCTATTTATTAGGTCTGCATAAATATAGTAGTAGACACGATCGTTTAAGTCCTTTGTACAAGTTAATAAAAGAATACTGTCTTCTTTTAATAGCTTGTCATAGTCACTACGATTAATCGTACCGACATCATTGACTTGGTAGGTGTATTGTTTACCTAGATAGTCTATACTAAATTTATCTTCTTTTTTTAATTCGTTTAAACGATTGAAAACAAGATTCTTAACATTGGTGTAATGACCAAATATCACATAGTTATCTTTTTGATAAGTTGAGAAAGATACAATCTTATTCTCATCTAGTCTAGATTGTATGTTTTCATTACTTACTTGTTCAATCGCCATCTTAAAATCAATACTCGGCATTGATAAGATTGGTTCTAAATTAATTTCTGCTTGTTTTAAATCTTCTTGTATAACACTTTGTATTTGGGTAGTTGATTCTACCTTAAGGTAGTAATCTCTTAGTATCAATGTAAAACTTAATATCAATGTGATGCACATCAATATCTTTTGCATGATAGCCTCCTACTTTTTTAAAATAATTTCTATTTTGTAACAATCATCAAGATGTTCTTCATCAACATCTACTTTAACACCCATTTTTTTAATGGATTCTAATGCTTGTTTAATCGTATTAGCTTCTAAACGATAATCTGTTTTATTGAGTAAAGCTTTACGATTAGGTTTCTTCTTTTTAGTTAATTGTTTATCAACTAATTTTTCGGTCTGTGAGACATTTAGATCATCATTGATAATCTTATCGACTAGGTTACCTTGTTGGTCTTTTTCAAGCTTTAGTAAAGCTCTACCTTGTCTTTCATTTAAGGCCTTACTGTTTAATCCTTCAATAACTTTATCATCTAAATTTAATAAACGAATCTTATTAGCAACTGTCGATTGAGCCTTACCTAAAGATTGAGCTAATTCAGCTTGTGTAAAGCCATATTCTTCAATCAGCTTTTGATAAGCTTTAGCTTCTTCTATTGGACTAAGATTCTCTCTTTGAATATTTTCAATAATCGCTACTTTAGCTGATTCTTTTTCATTATAGTTTGCGATAACCGCTTCTACTTGCGTATAGTTTAAATACTTTAAGGCTCTTAACCTTCTCTCTCCAGCTACCAATTCATAACCATCGTTACCTATCCTAACAACAATCGGTTGTATTAAACCATTCTCAGCAATTGAATTAGCTAGCTCAACAACCTTTTCCTCCTCAAAACGAGTTCTCGGTTGGTGTGGGTTCAACATGATTGAATCAATGTCGATATATTTAATATTTCTTTGCATTATTGCCCTCCTAATTACAAAGGTTTCTTTTTTATTGTACCAAAGTTTCTTGGATACTTAGATGGGGTTGCTTTTACTTTTTTATACAATAAAATACAACGATGACCTTGATCATTTATTAAAGAATACTCTTTAATCGATTGTTTTTTTCCACCTAATAGTTCAATACCTTTTTCAGCTTCTTTGTCTTCTTCTAAGCCTTGTTTTCCTTTTAAAGCAAGGAAGTATCCACCAACTTTAACGAAGGGTAAACACAATTCATCTAGAATGTTCAACCTTGCAACAGCTCGACCAGTAGCGATATCAAATGATTCTCTATGTTCTAAAGCATATTCTTCTGCCCTAGCTGCGATTGCATGTACATTATCTAATTCTAAGACTTCAAATAAATGATTTAAGAAGGTAATACGTTTAGCTAATGAATCAACAATCGTAATCTTTAAATTTGGAAATACTATTTTTAAAGGAATGCTAGGAAAGCCAGCACCTGCTCCAATATCAATGATTGATTGATCATTTAATTCAATCATAGTTGATGCTAGTAGACAATCGTAGAAGTGTTTTTCATAAACTTCATTCTCTTCTGTAATAGCTGTTAGATTCATCTTTTCATTCCAAGATACTAACTCTTGGTAGTATAAATCAAACTGTTTTAATTGTTTATCATCTAAGTTAATATTTATCTTTTTTAACTCTTCTTGAAATTGTTGCTTAGTCATTGTAGTTACCTACTTTTAAATATAGTAATAAGTTTTGAATATCAGAAGGGTTTATACCAGAGATACGAGAAGCTTGTCCGATAGATTTAGGTCTTATCTCACTAAGTTTTTGTTTAGCTTCTAAAGCTAGGTTAGTTACTTTCTCATAATCAATCGTATCAGGAATAGATTTATCTTCTAATTCACGATACTTAGCAGCTTGTGCTCTTGCTTTAGAGATATAACCTTCATACTTAACATTTACTTCGACACTTTTTCTCGCATATTTAGAAAATACTAAATCAGTCTCGATATTATCTAATAAGAAATCTACGGTTATTTCAGGTCTTTTTAATAAGACTAATCCACTTACACCTTCAAATAATAAAGATGAACCTATCTTTTCTAATTCACTATTAATAGGACTCTTTGGTGTAAAACGAGTTTCTTCTAATAATGTCATTAACTCTTGTATTTGTCTATTATCTTGTTCAAATAATTCATATCTTTCATCGTTTACTAAGCCAACTGATCGACCTTTCTCTGTTAAACGAGAAGGGGCATTGTCAGATCTAAGTAGTAAACGATATTCAGCTCTAGATGTTAGTAAACGATAAGGTTCTTTTGTACCCTTAGTTACTAGATCATCAATCATAACACCGATATAGGCTTCATCTCTTTTTAAGGTTAAAGGTTCTTTATCTTGTGAGAATAAAGCCGCATTAATACCAGCGATAATCCCTTGACCACCAGCTTCTTCATATCCAGAAGTTCCATTGATTTGTCCCGCAAAGAATAAACCTTTTACTAATTTAGATTCTAAAGATGCATATAATTGAGTTGAATCAATTGCATCATATTCTATCGCATAACCATATTTTAATATCTTAGCATTTTCTAAACCAACCATTGAATGAATCATTGCTTCTTGTACTTCTCTAGGCATAGATGTAGAGAAACCTTGGACATAGATAGAATTTAATTCTCTAGCTTCAGGTTCTAAGAAGATTTGGTGTCTTTCTTTATCATTAAAACGAACGATCTTATCTTCAATAGAAGGACAGTATCTAGGTCCTACTCCTTTAACAACTCCAGAGTACATACTTGAACGATTTAAATTATCTTCAATAATATTATGGGTTTGTTCATTGGTATAGGTCAAATAACAAGGAACTTGTTCATTAAAAGGGATATATTCTTTCGTCATTTGAGAGAAACCAATTTCATCGTCACTACCATATTCAGTTGATGTTTGTGAGAAATCACAAGTATCTAAAGCGACTCTAGGTGGTGTACCTGTTTTTAAACGTTGTAGTCTAAACCCTAATGAAGTTAAGGTATCAGATAACCCTTTGATACTTTCATATTCATCAGGGCCTTTATCGATAACTTCATCAGAGATTAATTGACAAGCTTGTAGGTAAGTCCCAGATGTGATAACGACACTCTTACTTAAGTAGTCTTTACCTAATTTAGTTTTAACACCTTTGACTACCATGTCTTCAACGATTAAATCTAGAACTGAATCTTCAGCCACTTCTAAGTTAGGTTCATTCAAAATAACCTCTTGCATAAACTTAGGATATTCTATTTTATCAACTTGGGCACGTAAGGATTGAACCGCAGGGCCTTTCGTCGTATTTAACATTTTCATTTGGATATAGGTTTGATCAGTAGTAACCCCCATTTGTCCACCTAAAGCATCGATTTCTCTAACAACAATACCTTTAGCAGGACCACCGATACTTGGGTTACAAGGTAAGTGACCAATCGATTCGATATGAGATGTGATTAAAAGTGTTTTTCTTTGCATACGAGCACTAGCAAGGGCTGCTTCAATCCCCGCATGACCTGCTCCAACAACTATAACATCATACATACTTATCCCTCTTTTCTATCTTATTATTATACACTAAATTGAATATTTAATTCGTGTAAGTTATTTGAAATAAAGAAAAGATGCCTTATAAAATAAAGCATCTAATCATTATCTAAAAGTAAATCCTTGTTTCTTTAAGAAAGTGGTAACTTCAGGACGTCTTACATGGTCAAAGAAGTTCTCAATTTCTTGGGTATATGTTTTTTCTTTTGGATTTAAAGGTCTAGTAGAATAATATTCTAACATTGTTTTATCGTATTCTTCAAAATTAGGAATCTCACTTGTATTGTAAGTGTTGTTTGATAAAATATTATGTTTTGGTAAACGTGGTTTTTGTTCATTGATAACATTTGGTTGTCCTACATATAAACCATAGACTGGTAAGGTATATTTAGGTAATTGTAACATTTCTCCAATTTTATCAATACCATTTCTAATAGATCCCAAGTAACAGATACCTAATCCTAATGATTCAGCAGCTACCGTCATATTTTGAGCAGCAATCGTTGCATCAACGATACTTACTATTAAAGATTCAACATTCTCTAATGGTTCTAAAGACATCCCTTGTTTTTCTAAAATCACTGAATGTCTATATAAATCCGCAATAAAGATATATAAAGTACCATCTTCTTTAATGAAGTTTCCACTACCTGAAATCTCACAGATAACTTCTTTTAATTTTTTATCTTCTACTTCAATGATTGAATATGTCTGCATAAAGTTAGATGAAGATCCACTTTGTGCGGCTTTAACTAATACATCTTTAATATCTTGTGTTAATGGTTCGTTTTTATAATCACGAACAGTTACGTGTTGTAACATTTTTTCTATTGTTTGGTTCATGAAATTCTCCTTTATTATAATTACTAAATTACTATAACAAAACCATTACAATTAACCAAATAGTTTACAATAAAAAAACAACCTTACGGTTGTTCTTAGATGCCTGGCAGCGTCCTATTCTTGCACTAACGCACTACCTTCGGCGCTAAGATGCTTAACTTCTGTGTTCGGTATGGGAAC
>Ga0268261_10001442_pt1 | contig 16336 bp, 20 predicted proteins | sample TergutNc150P1_FD_190353 | JGI IMG/M metagenome (GOLD analysis project Ga0268261, IMG submission 190353) | Nasutitermes corniger P1 segment gut microbial community from laboratory colony in Florida, USA - Nc150 P1 (SPAdes) (version 2) | ecosystem: Host-associated > Arthropoda: Insects >...
GACGAAAAGCTGACCTGGAGCGAGGGGCTGTCGGCCGACAGAATCCAGGCGGCCCTGAACAAGTTCCGGGTGGAGGAACTAAGCCAGGGCTTCTACAGGTTCTGTGACACGGACGACAGCGAAGTGGCCCTCCTGCTTGAGTCTTTCGGCATGAAGGTGGAAAAGAAGCTGTACTCGGCGGGTGACCTGAAGAAAATCTCCAAGAATCTGAAGCCAGTCAAGTAAAGATTATGTGTATAATGAAAAAAGCAAAAAACATCCCAAAAAGAATGCGCTTAACCCGTTGGTAATAAGGCGTTTCAGGGGTGCTTTTTCACAAAATCAGGTGCAAAACTCGGGAAGACTTCCATGTCCTCGCTGTCCAGTTCGTACAGATTTTTCCAATTGCTTGAAAGTTCAAATAGATTCATGTTATAATCTCCTTATCTCCTTGTCAGGGTCGGCCACGTTGCAGCGTGGCTTTTTTCATGCCCCGATTTCCCGGCAATACCTCGGGTTGACCATCAAGTGGTTGACATACCCCAATCCGTTCCCGGAAACCTGCACATCGCACGGCTCGTAGTCCGTGCCGAACACATAAGCCTCCACCGCACAGGCCCAGGCCGTCATGGCGGTTTTTTTAGCATGTTCCACCAAAAGTTCCGGGTCATATTCGTATTTCTTTCCTCGTTCGAACATCATGCCATATCGCCTCCTTTATTTCTCTCCCAACTCGCCCATAACCCGGACGATTTCGTCGATGTCATACCACACCGCCGAGCCGCCTGCCTTGTAGCGTTTCAGGCCTGCCTTTTCCAAACGGTCAAGGCTGCGGCTATCCAGCCCCATTTCGTCCCACAGGGCGTTTTTGCGGATCAGCGGAACCCTTTTGTTGCGGGCCGCATCCAAATGCCTCTTGACCACCTTGTCGATGGCCTCCTGGATCCGTTCAAAGAACCATTCCTCCAGTTGCGTAAACATACCGCCACCTCATTCGCTCATTCATTTTTTCGTGCCCTGGACCGGGATAATTTTTAGATTAAATCGTTCGGAATAATAACTTGGCAATCTCCACCATGGCATTAAGTTCTGCCGGGAGGGGATTGTCTTTTTCGGCTGTCCGCCTGACAAAGGTTGCCAGTTCGCTTACCATTGACTCGTAAACCGTTTCTTCTCCCACACCACTCACCACCTCTCACTGGATGCTTTTCCCTTCGTTGGTTGGAAGGGGGATTCTAGGGATTTCGTTCTTTTTAGTGAACGTTGAATTTAAAAAAATTTCGCACTTCCTCTTGCTTATTAGTAATCTCTAGGAATTTTGCAAACTCTTGCACTGAGAAATCGACAAGCCCACTTTCTCTTTTCGCATACGGTGCCCTTGCACTCCAGCCCATTAGCTTCGCCATTTCTTCTTGGTTATAGCCACTTTCAACGCGGGCGCCCCTAACCTTTCTAAGATCGAACATTTCAACACCTCCATCGTTCACATATGTCAACAAAACAAGTATATCACCGCCCGTTCTCTATTGTCAACATTTTTTGTCGTAAAAACACGCAAAAAGAATTTTTATGAGTTTTTGTTGTGCTTTTTCGGGAACATTGTTATAATGACTATTGAAAGTAGGTGATTTAAATTGCGTTCAAATGACGAGATAATTAATCTAGTAAATAAATTAAGGGAAGAACAAAGAATTTCCCTCAGTGAATTGGCCCGCCGAGTTGAAATGGCGAAATCAGGGCTATCACGAATTTTCAATAAAACTAGGGGCTTCCCTGTCAACAGGGCGGAGGATTTTGCTAATGCGTTAGGGGTATCCGTCGAATACCTTCTCGGATTCGATTCAGATGATGGGACGAAACGGAGCAGTTCAAAAACAAAAAAAGACCCCACCACCCTAACCCCCAAAGACGAAAAAAGCATCCAGGCTGAGCTTGAACGCTTAATCGAGGGGATGAATTCGGGGGCATACGCCGCTTTTGACGGGCAGACGCTGGACGACATGGACGAGGAGGACCGGGAGCTTTTGATTGCGTCGCTGGAAAACTCCCTGCGGGTGGCCAAGAAGCTGGCCAAAGAGAAATTCACGCCGAAGAAATATAGATAGGGGCTTTTTTTATGGCCAGGAAGTGGTTGTTTCCAAAATGGAAATAACCACTCAGCAAAAAATCAACTCCGACTTTGGAAAATAAATCCGGCAGTTAAGTAAACAATAAGGGGCAATCTAATGGAGAACAGTACAAAAAATTTATTCGATTCGATTATGAAAAGGGACGAGAACGGCCAGGAATTTTGGTATGCCAGGGACTTGCAAGCGGTGCTTGAATACAGCAAATGGAGCAACTTCGAGAAGGTGATTGAGAAGGCCAAAATAAGTTGTGAAGTTAGCAATATCAATGTTTCCGACCATTTTGCCAACCTCGGCAAAATGGTGAACATAGGTTCTGGAGCTTCCAAAGAAATCAATGACTTGGCTTTGCCACGCTATGCCTGTTACCTGATTGTGCAAAACGGCGACCCACGCAAAGAAGTCATCGCATTAGGGCAAACCTATTTCGCCGTTAAAACCCGACAGCAGGAACTGGCTGATAGTTTTACGGAATTGACCGAGGACCAAAAGTTTCCCGAGTGGTTGTCAACTAATAGTTGACCACTGAAAGCACCGGGTTATAAATTCCAAACATAGGGGGTAGCGCATGGGGAGCATCGAAGAGAAAGCACAAAAACTGATCCAGTCACACGGCACGAACTGCCCTTTTGCTTTGGCAAAAATGCTGAAAATCCAAGTCATCTTTGAACCGCTGGGGAAAGCACTAGGGTATTACAACCGCTCTTACCGGATAAAAATGATCCACATCAACGAGATGGCCACCGAGAAACAGTCAAGGTTCATCTGCGCCCACGAACTGGGCCACTCCCTCCTGCATCCCGAAGAAAACACCCCCTTCCTGAAAAAGCACACCTACTTCTCCACCAACCGCATCGAACGGGAAGCCAACGACTTCGCCAAAGCCCTCCTTTTTGGAAGCCTCACCGAAGACGACGAAGGCATCACCCTCGAGGAACTGCAAACCGAATACCGGGTGGACATATAAAAAGACACCGCTTGTGTCTCATTATTTCACATCATTCGTTTTTTTGTGCCCTGGACCGGCCAAGAAAGGAACGAAAGACATGAAAAATGGCATCAAGAAAGTAGACAAACGGGACCACTTCACGTATTGGGTGGTGACCCTCCAAAGCGGGGCGGTCACCTACCGGAAGAAAATCAAGCGGTTTGACGGCCGGGTGACCACGGTGACGGGAAGCTCCCTGCCCGAGCTTAGGAAGTCGGTGCGGGAAGCCCAACAAGAAGGGGTCCCCCTCCCTAAGAACGGGGAAATGCTTTTTGCGGAAGCCACCGAGAGATACATGAAAAGCTATTTGGCCAAAGGCCAGCCTTTCAATACCATCAAAGGCACGGAAACCGGCCTCAACGTTTACCTCCTGCCCACGTTCGGGCACCTTAAGCTCAATGAGATTACCCCGCTCCTGGTGGACGATGCCGTCAACGGGTGGGCCGAAAGGGGCGACGGCGGGCGGAGGGCCCTGGGGATCATGCGCTCGATCTTCCGCTACTGCATCCGCATGGGGCTGGCCGATGCCAATCCCGCTGACAACATCGAGCCCCCCAAGCGCAAGAAGGGCCGGGCATACCGGACCAAGTTCCTAAGCGATGCGGACATCGGTCAGCTGGTGGATGCCCTTGGCAAACTGGAGACGGATTACAATTCCGAGCGCTTTCGGGTGCTGATCCTATTGGGGCTGAACACCGGGCTGCGGGTCGCCGAGGCCCTGGCGCTCACATGGGACGACGTGGACTTCAAAAAGAAGAAGCTTGCCGTGACAAAGAAACTGGTGGCGGACGGCACCATCGAGGACTTCACCAAAAGCAAAGAGGACAGGTTTGTCCCGCTGGGGGCATTCATACAGGGCGCACTGAAAACCTGGAAGGCAGAACAGGCAGAGCAGGCCGTGCGTTTCGGGCTCCAAAAAACCTGCCCCTTCGAGAACCTGACGGACAGCGCCCTCATGCAATCCCACAACACCCGCATCCGGCTCATGCGCTTCGTGAAGTCCAACGACCTCCCCTATTTCACCTACCACGACCTGCGCCACACCTATGGCTCCCTCCTGGCCGCCAACGGCATCGAATTCACCGAGATCCAGCGCCGCCTCGGGCACAAGGACCTGGGGACCACCCTCAGCCGCTACATCCACGCACGGCAGGAACCGGACGCAAAGGCAGAGGAAATCCTCGACCAGATATTTTGTCGCATGCCCCGGTAGTTAAAGGTAGCTAAAAGTAGCATTTGGGAAGGAAAAGCAAAACCCCTCTTTTATAAAACATGGCAACACCAACGTTTAGGAGCGATAAAATGAAAAAAATTGCAATAATTTTCACTGGCGGCACGATAAGCATGACTGTGGATGAGCGGTTAAAGGCGGCCATCCCCGCTATGGATGGTACAAAAATTATGTCGATGGTGACGAATATCGATCAGATTGCAACTTTGGAAACGGTGGATTTCGGGAAATACCCCGGTCCCCATATGAACCCACAGCGCATGATGAAACTCAAGGCCCTGGTCAAAGAAAAACTTGCCCAACCAAGCATCGATGGCGTCGTCATCACCCACGGGACTGATAACCTTGAAGAAACGGCTTTCCTTTTGGACCTCACCCTTCCAGCCGGAAAACCTGTTGTCGTTGTAGGAGCCATGCGAAATGGCTCGGAGCTCGGTTATGACGGGCCAAGCAACCTGTCAGCCGCCATTTGTACGGCCATCCACCCAGAATCATATGGGCGCGGTGTGCTCGTCGTCCTTAATGACGAAGTCAATAGCGCACGGGAAGTGACTAAAACCCATACGATGGCATTGGATACTTTCAAAAGCCTCGATTTCGGCCCCATTGGCATCGTAGACCAGCAAGACGTGATCTTTTACCGCAAAGGACTGTACCCTAGCCTATTTTTAGAAACTGATGGGATCGAGCCTGATGTCCATTTGCTAAAGGCCGTTTCAGGGATGGATTCAAGGCTTATTGATTACTTGGTTACAACTGGGGCAAAGGGAATTGTCATCGAAGCGATGGGGCGCGGGAATGTACCTCCGGGGATGATGCCGGGCATAAAAAAAGCCATTAAAAATAACATCCCCATTGTCATTGTCTCCCGCTGTCCAAAGGGCCGGGTCCTTGGGACTTATGGTTACGAAGGAGGAGGGGCCGATCTTGAAAAAGCCGGTGCCATCTTGGTCAATACCCTGAATGGGCAAAAAGCAAGGATTCAATTAATGCTGGTCCTTGCGCTGGTTTCGGAAATTCAGCAAATTAAAACCTATTTTATGTAAAAACCGTTTGAAACCTCTACGTTTCATCCATAATAAAATATAAAAATAGTAAGGAGTATCCCGATGAACATTCCAAAAAACCTGAGGTACCTCAGGGAAAAAAAAGGCGTGAAGCCCAAAGATATAGCCAAAGCGACTAAACTGGATGCCCAGGCCATTTACAAATGGGAGAATAATAAGCTCCTCCCCGATGACGATCAATTAAAAAAAATATCAGCTTATTATGGCGTGGACATTGTCCTCTTGAAAAATACAGACCTGAAAGAAACGACCAAACCGATCTTGGTCAATAAGACCATTGCCGAAAAGTCCCCCACTACCCTTTCAAAAAATATCCGCGACTTAAGGAGCGGTGTCCTGAAAATCAACCGGCGTGCCCTGGCTGCCAAAGTCGGGGTTACCGAAGACGAGGTTTCCCACTGGGAACATGGGGAATTGATTCCTGATCCGGATACAATGGAAGAACTTGCTGAACTATTCGGGACAACTGTCGATGAATTGCACGCCAAGGCACCAGTGCAAAAAAACCATTTAAAGTCAGTGAAAAAACCGGAACTTCCTAAAAAAGCAATTCCTTCAAGGCCACTTCCCAAAAATCAAGTGCCAATAGCAGAAACTACGGAAAAATCTTTGGATGCTACTGCCGAAAAACTTAACCGCATCCTAAGCTTCGCCTCTACCTTGCACGACCTAACCTCTCAAGACCTTGAAAAACTTGAAACTTTTGTAAAATTCTTGCGTTTTGAGAAGGACGAATAACCTTTTGACCGAAAGCTTTTCCCAGCTTCGGTTTTTTTATGCCCTATTTCAAGCCAAAGCGGGAGGGTGGCCAATGGATCATCTGTGATACCCCCATCAGCTGGCCTTTGTGGACGAGCCCGATGTGGCGGCTATCCGTGCTGTTTGGCCGATTATCCCCCAGTACTAAGAAATATCCCTCAGGGATGACCGGGCAATCCCCAAAATCATTGATCTGGCAAATGTCACCCAGTACAAAGTCATCAGTAAACCTTCTACTATTAGGAGGGCGCCGCCACATCCTATTGTCTGCTAACCGCTCTTTTGTTTGCCCAAGGTATTCCCTGTCAACCTGCCTCCCATCAATATAAAGCTGGTCATTGACATAAGCCACATGCTGCCCCGGAAGCCCGATGACCCGTTTCACATAATTGATTTCCTCTGTCACCCGAAATACAACCACGTCAAATAATTCAGGCTCGCTGGACATGCCATTGATAATAATGGAATCCCCACAAGAGATAGCCGGATACATGGACTGGCCGTGGATCCGCACCGGAATAAACACAAAATTCCCAACAACCATCAATACTCCAAAAAACAACCCGATACCACCCAAAGCAAGAAAAAATTTCTTCAAAAAAATCCCTCCCCAGATAAGTAAGCCTTTTTACTCATTGTAGCATCCTTTATGGATAATGTCTGCCAATCCCTGTCGAAAGCGTTACCTTTTTTTGGGTGGAATCGAGTAGAGGAGGATTTTTTTTTTTTTAATCCCACCCCTCTCACACCACCGTACGTACGGTTCCGTATACGGCGGTTCAATAACTTGAGTGTATTCGCTTGTACTGCGAGGCTATGTTAATGTAGCCTCGCTTTTCTAGCTCCATATCCGTCAGCGTACGGTGAAGAATGAAGCTTTTGGAGATTCTCCAATAGCCCCTCCTTGTATTTGACCACTCGTAGGCTTTTCGCTTTTCGATTCCGAGGGCTGTCAGTTCCCGCCTTCTGGTTCTCGGGAGTTTCCACCGTTTCCAGATGATCTGCCTAATTCGCCTTTTCAGCCATCCGTTTATTTCCTCTATGAAGCTTTTCATTTCGCTGATTCCGTAATAGTTGAGCCAACCCGTCATCAGCTGTCTGATTTCCTTCAGGATTACCTCCATGCTCGAACCCCTGTTGCGCTTCGTCAGCTGTTTCAGCTTGGCTTTCAGGGTTTTCTTCGCCTTTTGGTGCGGACGCAGTTTGACACCGTTTCTCATCGGGTGGATGCAAAACCCCAGAAACTTGCGCTTCACTGGGCTCCCCACCGCACTTTTCTCACGATTTACCGTCAGTTTCATTTCCCCTTCAAGGAATTTGACCGCACCTTCCATGACCCGGGCACCCGCACGCCTGCTTTTGACGTAGGTGTTGCAGTCATCGGCATAGCGGACGAATTTATGCCCCCTGGATTCCAGTAGCCTGTCAAATTCATGAAGGTAGACATTCGATAACAGCGGGCTTAGGTTCCCTCCCTGCGGGCTTCCCTCGGATGAGGGCACAAAGAGGCCTTTTTCCATGATTCCGCTTTTGAGGTAAAGCCGGATGAGACGAAGCACTCGCCTGTCCTTTACCCTCTTTTCAAGCAGGTACATTAATTTGTCGTGGTTGATGGTGTCAAAATAGGCTTTCATGTCGATGTCCACCACGTATTTGTAGCCCTCTTCATAGTACGACCTTGCCCTTTCAATCGCCTGGTGGGCACTTCGGCCCGGGCGGAATCCGTAGCTGTTGTCGCTGAAGACAGGTTCAAATATCGGTTGGAGCACCTGGTTGATTGCCTGCTGAATCATTCGGTCGATAACCGTCGGCACCCCCAGTTTCCTTGTCCCGCCGTCTGGCTTTGGCATTTCAACCCGCCTCACTGGCTTAGGTGTATATTTGCCTTCCAAGAGTTCACTGGCCAGTGCTTTCCCGTTTTCTTTCAGGTAGGGGAGCAGCTGGTCATACGTCATGCCGTCCACACCGGCTGCCCCTTTGTTCCTGACTACCTGAAGATAAGCGTTGTTGAGGTTTTCCCTGTCAAGGATTGCCTCCATCAGATAGGATACACCACCTTGATTTCCCCCGCCACCGCGGAAAGCCCTACACGCTCCGCCATCCCCTTCGGGTTCCACCCTATCTATCCGGCGGCAGCCAGACTGCTCTGTTTTCTGTGATTGTCGCACTTTCCACACCTCCTGGGTTCTTCAAGGTTGATTATTGTTCGGCCCTTCATCACCATCAGGCGGTGACTACTATGGCCTCGGCTGACTCCCTTTGGTTCACCAACATGTCGCCATGAGGGTTGCATCGGCTCGTTATCATCCAACTTGCACGTTGCCCCCAAAGGGCCTCCCCGGGTAAGGGCGAGCACTTTCCTCCCATGTCACCGCCGGATTTACTGGTTTGCCTTCGGGCAGTATTGGACTTCGTTTTGTACAGCAAACTCGTCCGGACAAACCAGCCTTATATCCGATTCCTGTTCGTCGGTGCGGGATTTTGCGTCGGGCTTCCTTCAGCTACACCCTTGCGGGTGCCACCTTGCCTCTCGCTAACAGTTCCTACTGCCAAGCCTGTAAGGGACTTTCACCCTCAAGTTCTCGCCCATGCCGGGCACACTGCTAAAAAACCCGACATTCTAGGAATGCCGGGTTTAAGCTGGCTGTTTATTATGGATTAAAATTTTAGAACTGGGTTGCATCCGGGTTGGTTGCGCCTTTGGCTGTCCCCTTCAGCCTATCAAGGGCGGCCATATCATCTTGGGACAATTCAAAGTCGAAAACTTGGATGTTATCAAAAATGCGTGCGGGGGTCACGGATTTTGGCAATGGCAGGAAGCCCTTTTGAAGCGACCAGCGGATTGCCACCTGTGCAGGTGATTTGCCGTATTTTTTGGCAATATCCTTCACCTCATCCACTTCAAGCAAAGAACCGGTCCCAAGGGGGGAATAAGCTTCGGTCACAATCCCATGTTTTTCATTGTAGCGGACGAGCCCCTCTTGCTGGTCGCTTGGGCTTAAATAGATTTGGTTGACCTGTGGCTTGATTTTAGCCGTTTCCAGCAATGCGTCCAAATGGTGGGGATGAAAATTTGATACGCCTATGGCTTTGAACTGCCCGGCTTCATAAGCCTCTTCAATGGCCCGCCAAACCTGTGCATTCCGGGTTTGCCAGTTTTCGCGGACGGAGGCTGGGTTTGGCCAATGGATCAAGTATAAATCCAGGTAATCCGTTTTAAGTTTGTGCAGCGACTCCGCAATGGCTGCCTTGGCATCTTCAAACGTATGGATGTCATTCCAGGCTTTCGAAGTCAAAAAGATTTCCCTGCGGTCCACCTGTGAGTCACGGATAGCCTGGCCGACAGATTCCTCATTGCCATATATGGCAGCAGTATCGATGTGGCGGTACCCAGCCTCAAGGGCTTTCCTGACTGCCTGGTAGGCGACATCCCCATCGGGGGTTTGCCAGGTCCCAAACCCTATTTTCGGGATTTCAATCCCATTGTTCAATTTATACGCTTTGTTTTGCATTCTTCCACTCTCCTACGCTTTCGTATTTCAACCGGCATGTCCCTAAAGGCACATGTTCAGGATGTTGATGATATCTTCTTTTCCCAGGGGTTTGAACCCATTTAATTTCCCATCGCCTGACCTTTCCGTAATCCGGGTGGCCATTGCCTCAAAATGCTCATCTGTAATTCCAAGCTTTGAAAGTGTGCTGGTCAGCCCAAGTGTCTCATAAAAGAAAGCCGCCGTAGCATCAATCCCCCGTTGGGCTACTGCCATTGGGTCACTGGCTGCTTCGATGCCCCAAACTTCTGTTGCAAACCGGTAAAAACGCTCAACCGTCTTTTCATCCAGAATATAAGACATCCATCTCGGGGTTAAAATAGCCAGCCCAAGTGCATGGGTGATGTCATAAAAAGCCGAAATCTCATGTTCGATGGGATGGCACGTCCAGGCAGCGCTTTGCTGGGAGCCCAAAAAGCCATTGAGGGCCCAGCTGGATGCCCACATCAAGTTGGAGCGGGCTTCGTAGCTTTTGGGGTTATGGTAAGCCACAGGGGCATTCTTGATGACCGTTTTCATAATTCCCTCTTGAATGCGGGTAAGCATTTCCATATCCTCATGGATGAAATAAGTTTCAAGCAGATGGGATAGGATATCGACCGAGCCACAAGCCGTTTGGTATTGGCTAACGCTAAAGGTATTCTCAGGATCTAAGAAAGAAACCTTCGGGCGCATCGAAGGGTGCCCTCCGCCAAGTTTTTCCTGGGTTTTTAAATTGGAAATCACGCCCCCGAAATTCATCTCAGAGCCAGTCGCTGCCAAAGTAAGGATAGAAATGATGGGCAAACAGCCAGTGATAGGGGCTGCTTTGATGGTTAAATCCCAGGCATCGCCATCATAGTGGGCCGCCGCTCCAATAAATTTGACTGCATCGATGACCGAGCCGCCACCTACCGCCAATAAGACGTCAATGTTTACGCTTTTGCAAATTTTTGCCCCTTCCCTTACGGATTCTACCCGGGGATTGGGTTCGATGCCACCAAGTTCATGCACCTCAAGCCCAGAGGCCTTTAATTCGTCCAATACTTTGTCATAAAGCCCCGAATCCTTGATGCTTCCACCACCGTAGCACAGCAGCACCCGTTTTCCGTAGTTTGCCACTTCCCGGCCAAGGTTTCCTTCCAGCTGGTTTTTCCCAAAATAAACTTTCGTCGGGATATCATAAACAAAATCTTTCATCGTCGTCCACCTCACACAAATTTTACATGCTTTTTCCTCATTATAACCCTTTTTCATACCCATGTAAAGCGAAGCGCACGCCACCCCTCTTGAAATCCGCTTTTTAAATGTGGTAAAATAAGACAAATGCGGCTTTAGAAACATGCTAACATTTTAACTTTTCGGTAAAGGGGTTGAGGGAACATGCTTAAAAATGGGTGGAAACTCATCCCCCTTTGCTTGCTTATGATCATATTATGGGGGCATTGGCACATCCATCAAACACGGGGGGCGGGCACTTCGGTCATTAGCACTTCGTTTTTGACTTACGAAGAACGCTGCCTTGGCCCTGTTGGTGAAATTACCAGATGCCGCGAGCTTGAAGGGCTGTTAGAAGTCGGGGATATTTTAGTGACCGCTTCTGCCCACACCCTTTTCTTCAGGCATGGCCATGCCGGGGCTGTCGTCGATACTGAAAAAGGCCTCGTCTTGGAAGTGCTTGGCCTTGGAGAAGTGTCTGCATTCTTGCCACTGAATCGCTGGGAATACTTCCCAACCCTAATGATCCTTAGGCCTAACCCGCCTTTTCGTGGCGACATAAAAAAAGAAGCCCAGAAGTTAAGCGGGCTTTCTTATTTTCCTTTTGCGTCAAGGGATTCACAAGGATGGGTCCAATGCGCCACGTTGATATGGCGGCTATTTGACAACTTAGGGGTAGGCCTTGACATGGAAGGGTTGATTCTTCCTCTTCGGTTAGCTGAAAGCCCAAACTTGTCCCTCGTTTATTCCGATGGCTTCAATTGATTTTTGTTCCGCCATTGATGTGGATGGTGGCTCCTGTCATGTAGGAACCATCTTTGCTGGCGAGCATGACATAGGCGGGTGCGACTTCAACGGGTTGCCCCATCCTCTTCATCGGTGTGCCTGATCCAAAACTGGCCACTTGCTGGGCATTGAACGAAGATGGGATAAGCGGCGTCCATATCGGCCCTGGCGCCACGCAGTTCACACGGATGCCTTTTGGGGCCAGTTGCTCGGACAAGGCCCTGCTAAAACTGGTGAGGGCTCCCTTCGAGGCCGTGTAGTCCAAAAGGGTTGGGTTCCCCTCAAAGGCAACCACAGAGGTCGTATTGATGATGCAGTCGCCTTCGGACATATGGGGCAAACATGATTGGATCAGGTAAAACGCAGCAAAAAAATTGACGTTGAAAGTGTGGTGCAGGTCCTCGTCGCGGATGTCTGAGATCTTATTTTGGGGGAACTGGACACCTGCGTTATTGACTAGGATGTTGATTTGCTTATAATGCCCGATGACCTTCTCGGCAATTTTAGGGGCTGCCTGGGGTTTGGCCAGATCCGCTTCGATGAGGAGGCATTCCTTGCCATAGCCTTCGATGATTTTTTGGGTTTGCCGGGCGTCTTCAAACTCTGAATGGTGGTAAACGATGGCCAGCCTTGCCCCCTCCTTGGCATACGCCATGGAAACGGCACGACCGATGCCAGAATCGCCACCGGTAATGATGGCCACCTTGTTCCTTAGTTTTTCCCCTTGGTGCTTATAATCGTAATGTTCATAAATGGGTTTCGGCTCCATTAAGGATTCCCAGCCTGGCTGCTGGGTCTGAAACTGCGGGGGAGCCCCTTTGGGAAACGACTTTATATTGGAATTCATAACGGTCCTCCTCTACTTGCCTAACCTTATTTTGCCTATTATCGCCCGCTTTTATGAGTGGATTTTTCAGATTAATTTAAATTGGGAGGAAACATATGGAATTAAAAAGCCTTTTTGGGATGCGGATCCTTAAAACCGGGCTGGCAGTGGCCCTTTCAGCAACTTTAGGGATGACCCCATTGGTCGTCAGCCCCTTTTTTACCGTCATCGCCACCGTCCTTGCCTTGCAAAACACAGTCAAAAGCTCATTTGACGCCAGCCAAAGCCGCTTGCTGGGGACTGTCTTAGGGGCATCGGTCGGATTTGTATTTGCTTTTGCGGGCATCGCTGTCCCCTTGCCCTTCCAGCCCCTTTTGCTGGCGGTTGCCCTTATGGTGTGCATCATTGCCTGTACCCGCCTTAAATTGGGCAGCGCCCTGGCAATTACAGTCACCGTCTGTACCTCTCTGGTCGTCGGGATTGAATCTGGGGACCTGGATTTGATGGGGGCCACTATTTTTAGGACGTCAGATACCATCATGGGGATTTTGGTCTCTTTAGGGGTGAATTATTTTATCAAGCCCCCTAATTATTGGGGTGAAATGAGTTTTGAAATCAAGAGCATTGAAGGGCAATCCATGAAAATGCTTCGTGACATCCTCTTGTCAAAGCCTTTCAGCCTCGACGGCCTTAAACAAGAAATAAGAAAACTCGATCAAGCCCATAGCCGTGTGCTGGCTGACCGGAAATTCCAAAAAAACCCGGTTTCCACCGCAAATGCCCAGGCTGTTGTGGATGCCTGCCACGAACTGCTTTTCCATTTTAAGAGCATCCATAAACTTTCGGATGCCAACCCGTCCCTCAGCCTAATTGCCGAAAAGGGCCAGCTTCAAATTTTTCGGATGTTTTATTCCCCAAAAGCCATCGACCTTGAAAAAGCTGGTACGGTCCTGGAATTTCATATTTATCAAATCATTGCCCAAATCCGGCTCACGCATAAACTTTTAGGGCAAATAGAAGAAAAGGTAACAAAAAGCCAGTGAGGGATTATTCCCCACTGGCCTTTTGTTTATACTTTAGTTGTAGGCATAAAGCGGTTAAAGACCAAATCGCGCCTGCAATAAGGCGATTGCATGGCAAACATCAGCGCTTCTTGCTTCGTTTCCCAAGAAACCAAATGGCAAATATCGTTTTTGCCCTCTTTCACCACATAGGCGCATATCCAGGAATTCTTGCTTTCTTGGAGCAGCTCCAAGTCATCGATGTCCAGCACGACCTTCTCGCCAAGCTTCAATCCTAAAACAGCCTGGGCCAAAAAATACTTATTGACGTCAATATCGCCATCGTTCCATTTTTCTTCAATGGTAATCAGGATCTGGTTGATGTGTTCGATCCAGTCATAGCCTTCAAGCGTCAGGTCCAAAACCTGCAAATTAAGATCCTGTTCAATCTTCAGATATAGTTCATAAAGTTTATCCCTGACCCGGCAAAGTTCCCGGCAACCGGTCTTAAACTCATGATAAAGCGATTTTTCGATCAAGATAATCACATTATTGTTGGTCAGCAGGTCCTGACAGTATTCAATAACATCGTCCATATCCTCCAAACAGTTCAAAAGGTTCGCTTGAATTCTTTCAATTACTAAGTCACCCATCTAATCGCCCCCCTTTGTACCACTATATGTTGGCAAAAGGCAATGTAGAAGCAACTTTTTTGGAAAAATGCTGACAGTTTAAGCTAATTGGAACGCCGGCTATCTAAAAACCTCCCGATTCCATTACCAGGAAGGGAGACATTCAAAGCGCTTTAAAAAGCTTAAGAGCATATTTTTTTGGTCATAATCCATATCATCGAGGGTGTTGTCAACCCATTTGGCAGGAAGGCGGTTGAAAAATACCTGTCCCAGCCCGCCACAAAGCATCTGCAGGCTCGGGTCGTTAAAGATGCAAGCCTTGTCCAAAAATTCCACGAAATCGGCGGATTCAGCCAGGGTCGTCAAGATATGGCTGAGTTCATGGCTCCACCCATCAACCGGCTTGGCATATTCATGCTCGATAAAATAAGAAACTGCTTTTGTGGATGCCCCCCCCTTCCCAAGGAAGATCAGGCTTGCAAGAAGCTCCCCCTCTAGTGCCCTCTGGCCTTCGATGCCAAGGGCCTTAAGGCACATCCGGGCTTCTTTTTTGACTAGTCCCAGTTCTTCGCCCCAGTCGCAATCCTCTTCCGAGCTGCCATACCGCATCCCGATTGGGACCATGGCTGTCTGATAATAGGACTTAGCATCTTCCGGGTCAAAAGCAATCCCATATTCCTCCGAATACCTTTTAATCCGTTCCATGTAAAGGGCATCGCTGCCTTCGCCTAGATGGTCCTGCTCAAACATTAATTTTGTCAGCAAAGTGTCAGTAACTGCCATCATGACGACCATCCCGGCCCGTGACCTGAAATTTGGCCTAAAGTGATCGACGATCATGCATCCAAGCATCATGAACCCTCCATTTCCAATACCGCACCAGATGTCGGCATAAAAAAGAAAATTAACTCTCAGGTCCAATTTTAACAGTTTTTAAATGCATTTTTTGGCACTATATAAGAGAGATAAAGCTATTGGTTTAATATTTTGATGATTTTCCCCCGGACTTTTTTATCCTCGGGCCTTACCTGATGGATCCGAAATGCCACTAGCATCCCCTCCCCAATTTCAAATTGGGCAGGCATCGGGCAGATGGCATCCAGGTTCGGCGCGATATTGACAAAGCAAGCCCATGGCTTGATGTTCCTCACTACCCCTGAAATAACCATTTGGGGTTTGAATTCGGAAAAGTCTGGACGGTAAGGATTGAGGTACTTCGGCATGGACTGGACGTTTATTTTCCCATTTTGGCTGATGCGGTGCAATTTGACCCGGATTTTGTCCCCTTTTTGGAACACATCTCCTACTGTGGTATAATCCTGGGAAAAATCTTTGTTCCTTAAAATGACCGTCAAACAGTCAATCACCAGGTATGCCCCAAAATAAACGATTTTTAAAATAGTCGCTTCTAGAGTTTCCCCTTCTTTTAACCGGGCCGCGATTTCCTGCTGTTTCTTTAGCTTTGCCCCTTTGCAGGAGGCCACATAAATTTCCCGGTAAGGATCATACTCCAAAATGGAAAATTCCACGATGCGGCCAACGAAGCCTGCAATATTTCCTTTGACTTCATATAGCTCCAGTTCCCCCCTGGGTATGGCGATTTGCTGGCCGCCAAGGTCAAGCCAGGCTGTATAATCACCCAAGACAGCATCGTATTTCACCATGCGGATTTCACCTGTTTGAAATTCCCCACCAATGATTGGCCTGGCCTTATCTCCCAAATGCATCATATTCAATTCCCCCCGACTAAAAATTCCCATCCCCGGCATTTCGTCGTTTTACTGCCTTGTTGTCTATTCGTAAGCCATGGCTTCCCGAAATTCCCTCATCTGTCTAAAACATGCGAAAGCGATATGATAATTATACCAAAAAAAGGATGTAAAAGAAAGCCTTTATTTCCACCAGCTATCATAAATCGTAATGGGCAGATGCCTTTTATGGTTGGTTTTTAGGTAATGCCCCTCCCGAGTTTTACACCCGGCTCCGAAAAAACTCTGTCGAAAAACATCTGATATCAAGGGTTTTAGGGGTTGAAACCCGTTTCATTATTTGATATAATTAATATACATATATCAACATAGGATTGGAACGGGAATTATGCATATCGAGAAAATTAAAAACAACGGCGTCGATTACCTGCGCCTTTCCAAGTCGCACTATGACAGGGAACTGAAAAAACAACGGAGGACGGTC
>Ga0268261_10001443_pt1 | contig 16330 bp, 12 predicted proteins | sample TergutNc150P1_FD_190353 | JGI IMG/M metagenome (GOLD analysis project Ga0268261, IMG submission 190353) | Nasutitermes corniger P1 segment gut microbial community from laboratory colony in Florida, USA - Nc150 P1 (SPAdes) (version 2) | ecosystem: Host-associated > Arthropoda: Insects >...
CTGCCCATAAGACTGAACCCGTCCGAAATTTGGGAAGTTGGACTATGCGAACTCTCTTACTCGGCGAGCCACGGGCTGCAGCCGAACCAGCCGCTGCTACACAATTTGAACGTCTTCTTGAACGCTCTAATTTATTGCGATCTCATAGCGCCACAGCTCATAGGCACCACCAAGGTCAGATGTCTGCGATCGTTCAGACTCGTGCCAACCGATTATGATAGCGAGTATCCATTCCAGAACGTGTACTATGTGCCCTTGGAGAAGAAAACGTTTCGCGACATACGTATCGAGATACTAAATCAGTCGTGGTAGCTGATCCCCTTTAACGACAGTGCGATCCCCTTAAAGACTGTCCTTCATTTTCGGCGTGTCATTACCCCTTGATATATATATGACATAGATAACCCGCCCACCTACATTTACAAGTATGACGCCATTAGGACAGTATTAAATACGTAAAGCAGGCGGCGGTGGTGGGCGCGGCAGTGACTCAGGCATTGGCCCCATCTATTCTGTCCCGCCGTTCATACAACGTGGGCATGGTATAGGCAGTTTTCTCCGCGGGCTATGAAGGATCGTGCGACCTGTACTGTGGAGCAGTGCCAAGTCCCTCGGACGCAAAGCGTTGCGCACAGGCGGAAAGTTCATGACCGAAATAGCAGACAACCCCTCACAGACAGGTCACATCCTATCCCAACACGCGACGGAAACGACGCACAGTATTATTAAAAAGTTACGTGGCGGTAGTCGTAAGAGAAAGAGAGCAGCTTCCCGCAACCCGTCTCGCACGCATCGTAAAGCTAAAAGAGCTAAAATTACAAAGGGAAAATCGTCGTCGTCGTCGTTTAAAAAACGCAAGGCCCCCAAGACTATAAAAAGAGAAATATTTTCGTGATTCGCGTCAGTCACTACCGCGATCATGTCTGACGACGTAGAGTTTTAGCGAGTTCGATATCTTTGTAAAAAAGCCGATATAGTCGGCAATTCTAGACACCCATGTAGTCCGCTTTAAGCCGATCACCACGGTAGATCAGAACGATCTTGAATTTTTGGTACCTGGCGATAACGAAACATATATAGACCTAGACATTAAACTCTAAGTTAAAGGCAGGTTACTCGGCGCCGACGGCAAAACTCTGGACGTCTCAGATCACACCGCGGGGACAAACAATCTTCTCCATTCTCTCTTCAGTCAGTGTAGCATAGCCCTAAACGGAGTGAACATTACGATAGCCTCAGAACTGTATCCCTACCGCTCTTATTTGGAAACACTTTTGACCTACTGCCCAGACGCCGCCAGTTCGCATCTCACAAACGCCTTCTGGTGTATAGACGGAGGGGACGTCTTGGCTGGCGACCCGACGTCCACCAGCATAAAAAACAAAGGTTTTGCCAGGCGATGGGAGAGACATAAAGAGAACAAAATAATAGAGTTATACGGGCGTTTACACGCCGACATATGCATCGTCTCGCAATTTCTGCTGCCTAAAATCTTTGTCGCTCATAATGAGGCTCTAAGCAAGGGAAAACATTCCCTCTATAACTTGACGAGTGTCGAACTGAAGACGTTCACATATGCTGGCGGGCCCCAAGTTCTATCCATCAATAACGCCGTGTTGGGAGCTCTCCCGAAACGTCTGATTTTCACCATGGTAAAGAACACCGACTTTCTCGGCTCCAGAGACTCAAACCCCTATAATTTCCGCCATTTCGATCTGACCAGCTTCACCATGTACGTGAACGGCAGATTCCTAGTGAGAGTCTAAGTCTGGACATGAGTCACGAGTAAACGTCAGTCAAAGGCTACGCTACACTGTTCGAAGGCACAGGCATCCACCACTCGAACTCGGGACTCCAAATGACTCACCACATGTATATAAACTGTTTCTTCGTGATCGTGTACGATCTCACGCCAGATCTGGCAGCGTGGGAATGTCACATTTCACCCCTACAAACGGAGATATCAGGATAGATTTGAAATTCGCAAAGGCACTACCCGAGGCCAGCACGTGTCTTTTGTATCCAGAGTATGACAATTCTGTACACATAGATCTAGCCCGCATCGTTTCGACAGACTTCTTATAATAATATTCAAATGGACACCATCCAGATTCAACACGCTATACAGGGTCTTAATTCTTTTCTCGGGGTCTATGCCTCGGATCTCTTACCGCTCTCCATAGCACAGACTGGCAACATTACAGTTAACACAGACCCTCACAACGAACGAGGCACACACTGGCAGGCCATACATTTTCAATAACCCCGCCGCTTCTCTAACGGTTATTTTTTCGATTCATACGGCCGCTATCCACACATTCCCGAGATCCTAGATTTCATACAACACCATTGTACAGCCTGCCAATACAATAAACGCAACTACAAGGACCTACCACTACAGTCTGCGGCGAATATTGCTGCCTCTTCGCTCTATACATGGACAGGGGCTATACCCCGGAACAATTTGGGGGCTGTTTGCCGCTGCTGCTAGCGACGCTGACCAATGGATGCACCAGCTATTCTGCTCGGAATTTGGCTCCACGCTGTGCAAACAACGCTCAGGAGGGCAATGCTGTACGAGCCTACTTAAGAGGTAAGTCAAAACCTAACTTGTTTCATTCTGTATATGACATAGCTCAAAGATGGATATAGAGAGTGTGTGCGTGATAGATTATGAGGCTCTGCGCGGCCGACAGAACGAGGAGGTCGTCAAAGGGGTCTCGGTGGCTGCCGAAAATATCAGAGACATTTAATTTTAAACCACCATACACCATGACCGCTCACGGCTCTGACAAGAACGGTCTGTCCTCGGCGGTAGCCAGCTAGACTACGAAAAGCTTCGCCAAACTATAAGCGAGGCCGTCTGTGGATACGCGCATCTGTACGCCTATGGCAAAGAAAAGACCAGATTTCTCACAGAATTGCTGGCGCAGCCTGTACGAAATCTGGATGATTTTAAGTGTCCCCAGCCCCACGGTCTCAAGGCGCAATACAGTTGCAGCATGCCTTGCCACAAGAATTATCTAACCTACAGTTGCGCAACACGAAACGCGCAAACACTATTCAAATGGCTCAAGCATCACCTTCACTCCCTCGCCTATATCAGCTGTCCACCCGAATTTAGACGCCATACCGCCTTATTTAATTCGGGTCTATCACATTTGTAATGATGACGTCATTTGCTCTCTCTCTTCTACAGCTGTATAAAAAGACGCTAACCACCCACATGTCCATCAGTCAACGTCGCCATGTCAGTACGTAAGCAGGAGCAGCAGCGTCTACGCCGGGCCCGACAGCAACCCATAATTTACGAAGAGGACAGCAATGTTGTTCTGCCGACCGACCCCAAGAGCGTCCCGGCGCCAGCGTCCGAACTCGACACGTGTCTGGACGTCGACAGCACAGCGCTCGCCAATCCCAACAGAACCGTGCTACGGCGTGTCTTTTTCATCGCAGAGGACAAATCAAAATTCGTGTCACTGGTATTTTACCCTGCCCGCGGTAATCAGCCGCTAGCAGAATTCGGAGGCGCCAAGAAACTGCCCCTGCTCCTAAACGCTCAACAACTGCAAACAATGGCAGACAACATCGCCGCCCTGTGCAACGCTCTGCCTACAAACGAAAAATTTAGCACAAAGGACGTTGACTTTAAAATGAACACGACAGGCAGTTACAGGATTGCCAGAGTATATATCGACAAACAGTTCTTGTCATTCACGTACGAGGAGTTACATAATCTAGCCTACATAATGTACATGTTTCAGAACCAGATGACATTCTACACAGTCGCCATGACTGATGTAATAGCCTATATTGTTACAGCTCACGACTTTGTCACGTTTGCGGAGCCTCCCTCCACCGCAAACAAATCTATCAATTATTATCAACTGTTTGAAGAAATCAAATCTTTACTTACAGTCTAAATCATACTCTGTACATGTGTGTGCGTGCGCGTGTATATTAAAACACGATCTGTACTTGTTTCCCTATGTAATAAATAAACGTCTACTTGAAACTTGAACGCGCATGCGCGCGCTGTCATTATTATTTCATTTTCCTATGGCTAGTGGTCTCTACTATCTAATCCCCCTATAAATCGAGCGGTAAGCGCGCGTACAGACACACTTCTAATGTGTGCCCCGACATGGACGACTACGATGTACCCCACCCAACATCAGGAGGAGGAGAAGAAGATTCTAACAGCTCGCTCCAAACAGCCTCCTACTCCGCCGGTGTCTGACGCCAGCAACGATACAACACCCCTATCCAAACCTCCAAGGTCTGCAGAAATACCGCCGGATCCAACCCCTCGCCCTCCAGAATGGGTGTGGCCCTACCACGAAGGACTCTCTTTGGCGTCTGTCCGACAACAGGCAATAAAACACAGGAATCTACCCAAACATCCCGAATGCGGGACGCTAGGCAGACGCACACGCACCTTCTACCGCGGCCCTGCACGATGGGATCCCGACCGAAAACCCTCTGTGGGATCTCTGGCGGCTGCTGGATTCTATTACGATAGTGGGTTTACAATTATTTTTATTTAAAATTTCAAACTTCAAATCTCGCGCCTCTCTGTTATCCGCGACACTCCGTCACGGAACGATATGCTCTACTAGTATTAGTACCACACGCGAAATTATTATTTAAATTTCAAATTTCCCGCACTTATTCAAAATTTCAAACTTCAAATCTCCCGCCTACGTTATCCGCGCCACTACGTCACGGAACTCTGTGCTCTACTAGTATTAGTACCACAGCCCCCCAACAGACGTCGTGCATGTACACTATTCCTAACCACACGCGAAATAATTCCCCAGCTAAATTATTTTATCTCTCTCATTCCAGGGCGGACAGATGGCTGTCTGTGTTTTTATTGCGCCGGTGCATTATACCATTGGAACGAATCTCACAATCCATTTACAGAACACGCCAAATTCTTTCCCGCCTGCCCATATATCAGATACGTCAAGGGGCACGTGTTCGCTCCCGATGATACCCCAAACATCGCACCCAAATACATTAACTTTCACTTCCCTTACCAAACACACGCGCACACACTGACATGCACACTTTTAATATTATCATTTGCCGATCACTCACCTTGGGTTGTCTATCAGCTTGTAACACCGGGCAACAGCAGGCAACAACACCGCCAACAAGCAACGGCAGCAGCGACCCACACAGCGGACGACAACATGCAACAACACCGCCAACAAGCAACAGCAGCAACACACACAGCGGACAACAGGCGGTGTCAACGGGCACTGGGCGTCGGCTACCACTGCGGCAGAGGTGGGCAGCGGCAACTGGCACTGTTCTGCTAGACATTACAAACACCATCTTTAAATTCTAATCGTTCGCAACCATACACAATATATTCACACTAGCAAATGGTACTCTCACTTACCGTATTACTAACTGATGGCTCAGGCGTCGTCGTCGCTAACAGCAGCGTCGTCGTCGTCTTCTTCTTACAATAGAACCTTTTAACACAACTCGCAGTAACACAATGCAGCGTGAATGCAACATGTCTTCCAAACTGGCCTATATAAATATTTCAACAACACACTCATTCTGCAGTTCAGCAACGCCCATTGTTTTGTTGCACTGATGCATCCTGCACCATTAGCAGATTCCTATGTGCCGGTGACATCACTACTGCAACGACTGCTCGCGCACATGTACGAGTTGTCCAATAACTCCCACACATGCCACACACGACAGCGGCAGCAACTACATCTTCTAATATATAAATGCCGAACTCCCGCAAATACACAGTCAACTTACTGCTATGGCCACCAACGCCAACGCTGCCGCCATGTCTCCGCTCCAAGCCGCCGAACAACACCTCGGCTCAATCAACACGTGGCCATCGTGTATAATATTCAGCCTATTCGCCGAAACACCATCACCATGTGTCATCGAGTATTTGACAGACTTTTCTGAGGCAATACTCTGCCTAAAATACTAGCTTACAGACTATAGAGCGCTTGTAATCCAGAAGCAGCAAACGAACTCGTGCGACAGCTATTCTACGCGCGATTTTCCTTGTGACACTCCTCCGACACCGTCCGACGACACTCCCTGTATTATGATGTACGTATGAAGAAACTTGTACGTCGCAATGTACCATACTTACCAGAGCTCCCCGATAAAAATCCTGTACCAGTACCTGGCTTGCTGGCCCCACGCCTCGGCGTCGAAAACACACCGACGCACCCTATGATTAACGCCGCATTGCGACACCTACGTCGAGAGGTATTGTAACAACATTCCGTTAATAAAACCAATCATTCTCCATATACACCATATTCACTTGTATTCATTTCACACTTTGTACACCCCCTGAATTCTTTCCGCTCCGATAACAAAGACTACGTGACACCTTACGGTTTAGACCCGGCCAATTCGTAGAATTGTAAACAGTCAACCATAACGCTAGCTGATAGCATTCCTTATATGGAAAACAACTAACCAGCCTCTTCCGATTAATCCTGGCAGCCATTACGGTAAAGTACCACTCACACTCCACCCACATCCTACCCCAACCAATAAGCAGCGCTTACAGCCAACACTACCATATATGGAACAAGGTATGACACCTACATTCTAACAGCCGCCATCTTGGCACGTCACAACCCGCCGCACCCATACACCAACCAATCACAGCCACCTTACACCTCACATTTCCATATATGGTTTATGATGTCACAGTGCTGTGTATGGCGACACTTCTGGCAACGCTCAGACCATGCATCCAACGTCTATACCCACGGAAATACTCTATACTATATAGTTCCATGACAACACTACAGATGGCATACATCTACCTCCTATCTTTTCCTCACAGATGGCGTTACCGTCCCTCCCCCTTCTCCCTTCCCATACACTCCCTAACCTATATCACACGCCAACAAAGCAGCACGGCTGCCAGTCGCCTTGCGACTAGGCCGGGGGATTCAAGCAGTGCAACCCTCTTTTTGGGGAGAGGCCCTCCCAAAAATACATAAGGTGGGACTTTCTATACTCCCCGCCCAAAATACATACGGCGAGGGGCCCACCCTTCCCTATCCCAACCCCACTGACCCTCAGAAGCCCAAAACTCAACTATGGGCAACTGACCCCACATGGGCCCATTTGGGGGTGCAATCTGCAACCCCCATTTTGGGCCCATGGGCAAGTGACCCCAAAGGGGCCCAATTTTGGGGGGTTCAATTTTTGAACCCCCCCATTTTGGGCCCATTTGGGGCCACTTGCTCATTTTTTAGTTTTCGCACCCTCACGGTCCCTGGACCATCCCTACACCAACGGTTACCCAACCTATGGCTCCCAATCCCACCTACGGCCCCCTACCAAACCATCACCAACTCTGGGGGTCGTCTACACTAACCACGCCCAACCTATGACTCGCACACCCACCCACGGCAAGCGGGCAACCCAACCCCAACAATGGGGTCCAGCCTTACCTCCACGCCCCCATACACCCATCAGGCTAAAGAACGAGTTCACTTTTCAGCAGGCACCTTGCGTCCGTCTTGGGGTATCGACTTTTAAGCCCCACACACCACGGGCAACCGATCCCCCAAAAAGGGGTACGGGTCGACCCTAACCTCCACCGCCACCCATACTCCACCCTGACAAAATACCTACTTAAAAGTCGAAGTCCCAAGACCGACGCAAGGGGCCTGCTAACTACTGATGTCACAGCGAAAATAACGCCCCTCATCACCTAACAAACGTGACATTTGTTAAAGGCGTACCTGAGAGAAAACGCTGAAAAAGTACATACGCTTACAGCTTTTATATTTTAAGTTAGTTCATCCCCGCTGTGTTACAGATGTACTCTAAGGTATAAAGGCAGTCAAAACAGCCGTGTTATAGGTATTAGCATATAGTGGCTTTTGTCTTATTTATTTGTGTTCAGTTGACGACATGTATCAACCCATTCATTTCGGCCATTTTCAGGTCTACAATTGCATGAATAATGTCAAGGGTTTAACTGCTATTTGTATGCCTGTTAGCGCACATTAAGTATATGGCATAGTTAGAAGTAACAATATACAAACTGTGACATTCTAAATTCCATCAAACGAGATCTCGTTATCAGTGAACCCTTTTAATAATAAACATTGAAAGTTAAACAATCCGATTGTAATCACAACGGTCTAAAAATATGTGATAGGTAGTGATAACTGTTGTAGGCAGCGTTTTCATATTTTGGCTTCGTAGTAGCTTGTCAGGTATAGGTAGCCGGTTTTTGTTGAATCCTACATAGAACAGGATGGTTTGCTGTTCTATAGGGGCTCCGAGTGCACCAGATGCAATGTTTGTATTTGTAGAATTTCTATTATTGGGGCGGCGCGAAGTGTATATAATGCTCTTCCTGGTTTAATCCCCAGTGTATATCTGTGAAAATTGAAAGGTGATAGTAAATTACGTTATAATGTATATGGTTACGTTATGATAATTAAAGCTTTAATCTGCATCTGTGTAAATGTAGTACACGTTTCAAAGTTAATGAAAGGTTAATCGGGTTCTTTAATAAATGTACTTACTCGTTTTTACGTGGTGGCACTTCTACTGTATGTGGCGTGGTTTTGTATTCAGCGTAGTTTAGTTACTGACGTTTGTGTTGTCCCCTGTGTCGCTGTGTGGATCTGTTGGTGTACGACTGCCTTGAGGGTAGGTTATTGATCGCTTGGTGATGGGCCAGTTTTTTGTGTGGTGGACATGTTGCCTGGACTGTGTTGAAGACCGCCATGTTTATGCAAACGCTCCAGAATTTTATTGAAGATTTGGTTAGTAGTATCTGTGTACTCCTCATTGAGGCGATTATTATTTCTTGATTTCTTGTTTATGTAAATTTCTCTATTGTATTGAGGTGAATACCCTTCTTATGGAAATGTAAAACTTCCATGATATTTTCTATATTCCCGAAAGCGTGTCCGTATTCTGTTAGGTGCTGTACAAACTTTGAATGTTGGGTGTTGTAGCGGAAGGCTCTCTTGTTTTCATTGTACCTAGTGTAAAAGTCAAGGTCTGTTTGTCCAATGTATGCTTTGTTGCAGTCGGGGCAGGTTAGTTTGTAAATATCAAATTGTGTGAATTTGTCTCGTTGAGTTTTATTGTAGGATAGGTGTTTCTGTCGTGTATTATTAGTACGGTATGCTATTCGTAGTTTGCCTGTTTAAAAATTTAGTGATGGACAAGATTTCTTTCCCAATATAGGTTAATGTACATCATTTTCTTGGAGGGTTTTGAGGTTGTTTCTTAAAAGGTGTTTGACTTTGTATGTAGTTTAGCTGTTGTTTGTGTGTGAGTCTCTGTAATGGGAAACAGTTGTTATGCAAAATACTATGAAGTGTATTCTCCTCTTTTCGGTATTCTTCATTGTGTAGTTGGTAGAAGTGTAGTCTATTCTACAAGAACCTGATCGCTGCGTATTTATGTTGTGCAAGGTGGTTAGATGTGTATGGAAAGATGGTGTCGGTATGTGTAGGTTTTCTGAAAATGGAAATATTTATGTGGGTACGTTTTCTATGAATGGTGATGTCTAAATAATTAATCTGGTCGTCTTGTTCTGTTTCATCGGTGAACTGTATCTTAGGATGTATTGAGTTGAAGTCATTTATGATTGTCTTCATATCCGTGTGTAGGGTGTCAAAATAAACAGTATGTTGCCAACATAGCAGAAATAACTGACTAGTTTGAGTTTTGCAGCTATGGTTGGGAGTTTTGTTTGCTCTAGGTGTTGTAAAAAGATTTCAGAAATAATGCTTGATGAAGGGGCTCCCATTGCTAATCCGTCTTCTTGTAATATGTTGTCGTTCGTGAAATAGTTTTGCTACGTGACTATTTCGTACCAGTTTAACATTTCATTTTTGGCTTGTGGGTCAATTTAATTTCGTGTTAGAATGTTATCAAGAATTTGTTTTGTTTCCTTGACGGGAATATTGGAATACATATTAGTGACATCTAGACATGCAAACCTAGAAGTAGGGGTTATTGGTGTCTGTATTAGTTCGTGTATTAACTGCGCTGTGTTCTTGATATTAAAGGAGTGCGGTAATGGAATAAGGTGTTGGATATTTTGTGTGAGTAGTTTAGCTAATTTATAAGCTGATGCGTTGCGCAACGCACCACATTGTTCATTACTAAAATTTTTAAACAAGCAAACTTACGAATAGCATACCGTTCTAAAAATACACTACATAAACACCTATCCTACAATAAAACTCAACGAGACAAATTCACACAATCTGGTATTTACAAACTAACCTGCCCCGACTGCAACAAAGCATACATTGGACAAACAGGCCTTGACTTTTACACTAGGTACAATGAACACAAGAAAGCCTTCCGGTACGACACCCAACATTCTAAGTCTGCACAGCACCTAACAGAATACGGACACGCTTTCGGGAATATAGAAAATATCATGGAAGTTTTAGTTTCATAAGAAGTGTATCCACCTCAATACAATAGAGAAATTTACATAAACAAGGAATCAAGAAATAATAATCGCCTCAATGAGGATTACACAGATACTACTAACCAAATCTTCAATAAAATTCTGGAGCGTTTGCAATAACATGGCGGTCTTTAACACAGTCCAGGCAACAACATATCCACGACACAAAAGACTGGCCCATCACCAAGCGATCAATAACCTACCCTCAAGGCAGGCATACACCATCAGATCCACACAGTGACACAGGGGACAACACAAACTTCAGTAACTTCACTACGCTGAATACAAAACCACGCCGCATACAGTAGGAGTGCCACCACGTAAAAACGAGTAAGTACATTTATTAAAGAACCCGATTAACCTTTCATTAACTTTGAAACGTGTTCTACATTTACACAGATGCAGATTAAAGCTTTAATTATCGTAACGTAACCATATACATTATAACGTAATTTACTATCATCTTTCAATTTTCACAGATATACACTGGGGATTAATCCAGGAAGGGCATTATATACACCCCGCACCGCCCCAATAATAGAACATCTACAACTACAAACATTGCATCTGGTGCACTCGGAGCCCCTATAGAACAGCAAACCATTCTGTTCTACGTAGGATCCAACAAACCCGACTACCTAGTACCTGACAAGCAACTACGAAGGACAACATATGAAAACCCTGCCTACAACAGTTATCACTACCTATAATATATATTTTTAAACCGTTGTGATTATATTCGGATTTTTTAACTTTCAATGTTTATTATTATAAGGTTTCACTGATAACGAGATCTCGTTTGATGGGTTTTAGAGTATCACAGTTTGTATATTGTTACTTTTAACTCTACTCTATACTTATTGCGCACTAACAGGCATACAGATAGCAGTTAAACCTTTGACATTATTCATGCAATTGTATACCTAAAAATGGCCGAAATGAATGGGTTGAAACGTGTCGTCAACTGAACACAAATAAATGTGACAAAAGCTACTATATGCTAATACCTATAACGCGGCTGTTTTGAGTGCCTTTATACCTTAGACGCTTATAGCGCTGGATGACTTAAGGGACTCTGCTTATTCCACAAAAGTTAGTCAATTATTTACCAAAGGAACGCATCACCGTAACATCAGTCTACTTTTAATTACACAGAACTTGCTTCACCATGTTCCGTCGTCACGTGATATTTCTTTAAACAGCAATTATATACTTGTGTTAAAGAACACCAGAGATAAGACTCAGAGTGCGCACTTGGCCTGGCAGGTCTAACCCGAAAACATTTCTAGTTTTCATAAGACAAATCTAGACGTCTGTAAAGATCCGCACTCCTATGTGTTTCTGGACTTTACGAAATTAATCAACAGTCTATTGATATTTAGAACAAAGATAGTTACTTGGGAATATACGGACGATTTTGCGGCTGTTGAAGGTAATGAAACGTTTGAAGTCATAGTTACACTTTCTTCGCGTACTTAAATACGCTAAACCCCAGGCCAGAAGCGCGTTTCTAACATCTGAAGATGATCTATTCAAAGCCATTGTTGAGTGTGCTTTAAACACATTAAAGGGGAATCATAAATTAACTAAAGAGGAAAAGGTTAAATTAAGTAAATATTAAAATAGTTTACGTGCGTTGTAAACCCAACGATTAGTTTTAAATTAAATGGCAGCTTATAATTCTAAAGGCGGGTTTATAGTTCCTTTACTCACCAGTATTTTGTCGAGTTTTATAGGAAAACAAATTAGTGGCAATCATTAACTAAAATGGCATTACTACATATGATTTTAGTACCCCCTGATCTGTAGGAAAAGCGCTGTCAAACACCGTCACCGCCGCCTATGAAAACAATATTAAAAAGTGAAGATCATAGCTATAATAAATTGACTCGTGTTCGTTTGCTTCAAGGCTCCTTCTTGAAAACTGAAAAACTTAAACGGGAGCCTATCCCCTTTCCAATAATGGAAGCTACGCGTAAAAGAGGGCCCTAAATTAAAGCAGAAAAGTTAGAATGAATTAGAAACTAATTCTCAGCTAGTTCATTCAAAGTACATTCATAACGTTTGAGGTGTAAATTATCACACGATTTTACGTTTGGTGTGTACCAAGATGTTACTGACGATTGATTTAAAATCGGGTGTCAAAGTTTTAAATACAACGATAAAAACGTGTTTGTAGATGGTAGAAATTACAAGGCACCACTAGGCTTGTAGGAATTGACAACAAAATCTAGAACTGATTAAAATGTGGTCACTTTTCAGGACAAACGGACATATAAACAAATACTCTCAGAGTTTAACGCACACAAAATTAATTATAGTGCCACAGTTAAGATCAAAGCAAACAAAGGACTCAAGTATATGCGGTTTATTTCGCGACTGTTTACTGACAAACAGGAAATTCCTTGGAAATATGTGTAATAATGTCTCTAGGGAAAATTGATTAAGATCTTTAACACACAGCGGGGTTTAGTTTAGTAGCAAAGTTAGTAAGGGCCGCTAAAAGTAATAAGACAGATGTCGAAGAATGGCTGTCAGTTCAGGACACGTACACTCTGCATGAACCTGTAAGTAAAATGTTTCCTAGAAATCCATATACTGTAACAAATGACCTTTATATAAGGGAAATGGATCTTGCAAGATTACGTTCCCTGTCAAAATACAATGATAAATTGAAATTCCTGAAAAATATTATAGACAAATTTTCGCGTTCTGCTTGGAGCGTACCTCTAAACGACAATACTAGTAAGTAAATCGCAGCGGCTTTAACAAATTTATTTTAAAATAGAAAACCAGTTACCATGCAATGAGATAAATGTACGGAGTTTGTTGATGCTACTGTCCAACAGTACTTGAAATGTCAATGAGTAGATTTTCAAACGCCTCACAACCCTGAAAGAAGGGAGCTCTTATTGAGCTGTTTAATCGTACTCTAAAGAAGAAAATGTATTAATTTTTCACTAAGAATAACACGTACCGCTACTTAGAAGTTATAAATAAAATTTTAGCAAGTTACAATAATTCTGTACATTCCTCAATACGCATGCCCCCGAACAAAGTATCCCCCTCGAATATTTACTCTGTATTCAGAAAGTGTAATAGCCTGCGTTCCAAATTTCCTCACAGATGTGTCATGTTTAAAGTGGGCGATCTTGTAAGGGTAACTATGCAGAAGGTGGTGTTTGGTAAAAGCTACTAACAGACATTTTCAACAGAAATATTTTGGGTTTGAAAATTATTTCTTGGGTGCCAAAGCCTGTTCATGAACTGTCCGACTTGCAAAATTATTCTAATGAAAAGTAATTTTACAATTACGAACTTGTTAAAGTGACTATCACTCAAAACTGAGTTTCAAATAGATGAAATAGTGCGCACACGTAATAAAAACAGTATTAAACATCCTGTCAAGTGGAAAGTTTACGACGAGACCTTTAACAGTTGGGTAAAAGTGTCCGATATTTAGAAAATATTATGAATAATTTTTACGCTACATTACCGTCAGACAGTTCTGGTTATTATTACGCGGCTAATTCAATTGCTAATTTCACAACTAAATTAGCTACACCGCTCGAGTTGGAACCTAACAAATGGGGAGTCGGTTTACTAGAAATATCGTATCCTAATGGCTACAAGAAACGTATCCGACAAAATACAATCCGTTTAGATTCGCAAGAGGTCATTTTTCCTGTAAAAGACTATGGATCTCTGTTTGATCTTGTCACAAATATTCCTAATTTGTTGGGACAGTCTAAAAAGGAAATGTTTATGCACTTATTTAGTGAGTACTTAAATAAGTATATAGAAGAAGACCCGAGTAAGCAATTGTTTAATTCGTGCTACGGGGAAAATTACGTTCAAATAGATAATCATGTAGTGTCTCAATTTTCTGCCCGTGTATATAATGGACTCGAAGATTTAGCCGAAACAATTATGAAACCCACTAATTGCCGTACTTCTATAATAACTGTATCACTGAAAGATAAACCTGATTTTACTACACTAGAGCCTGTTTATGTGTATACAGACGTCATAAAACCAAATTTGGTTGGTGATTCTTACGTTAAACTCTTAACGAAACTACAATTTCCTTCGATTACAGGGTATCATAGATTTGACTTCCCTTTGTGTAGACCTGTAGAACAATCGTTTATAGAGTCCATTACCATTCGTTTAGTTACGAAAATGCAGAAGATGTACTATTTGAAGATAGTGATATCCCTTGCTTTGCAACATTACACTTTAAAACAAGTCCTCGTTGCAGTGAACTCAGTATATGAATTACAATGGATCGATATACACGGTACTATGTAAATCAAAGCGGTAGTAGCGGTGAGGTGGTTCCTATTTACAGGGCAAATTTTAGGGTTCAGACGGGTAACGGCATAGGGTCCTTCTTCAGGGGACTCTTTCGTTTTGTTAAACCGCTGTTGTATTCAGGGCAAAGGCAGTTGGAAAAGAGGTTTTAAAACAGGTTCCAATATAATAACCGATATGATGAACAAAGACCCGGAACAACCTGTAGGAATATTTTTAAAAATCTATTTAGTGAGGCAAAGGGGTAACCTCGAAAAGAAATTAAAAGTATGACGGGGCTAGCCTTAGTTTAAAAAGAAAGCGCAAGTCTAAAAAGCCTCAGTCTCAAAGTAAACATACAAATATGAAGTATATTTTCACAGACAAGCAGTAATGGAGTGTTTAAAATCGGGGCTTGACATTTTCATAAAGCGCAGTATACAAACATCCATAGTAAACAGTCACACCGTTACATATAAATCGTTAGCGCCAGCTGACAATTCTACCCATTTTGAATGTAAATGCTCCGGCCATAGCAATTACTACATTGATTTAAATTCTGTACGTCTACTGCTACGCATCAAACTAGTGAAAACGGATGGATCAGATCTAAGTAGTGCAGAGCAAAACAGTGTGTTGCGTTTATAACCATTTACATTCCATGTTTAGTTCTCTAAGTGTCTCGCTAAGCGGCAAAACTGTTACTCTTCACGAGACAAACTATCATTACAAAGCCTACATAGAAAAGCTTTTAAATTATGGGTCTGACGCTTCTGTTACACATTTAGTGTATAGCCTCTGGTATCTTGATTCGTCTCAAGAAATCAAAGACAATAATTTTTACACTATCCGTTTAAAAACCATTGGCAATAGTCAGAATGTTGAACTGTAGGGACGGCTGCATGCCGACTTGTTCAATTCCGATTAAATGTTGATTAGTGGTGTTGATATCAATATTAAACTTACTCGTAAACCAGAAGCGTTTTATTTATTGGCATCTACCAATGACACAAAAGTGCGTATCGAAATTTTAGACGTTACACTCTTTATCAATCAAGTCGAATTAAAACCCCCTCTGCTCTTAGCTCACGCTAATGTTCTAGCTACAAAGCGTAAAGCACGCTATTCTGTTACGCATACACAGATCAGAACCTTTTACAGCGAGTTCTGGAACTCAGCACATCTCTATAAATAATGCGTACCTTGGGCCGGTGCGAGACCGGATTCTTATAGTTTTATTTTAAAATGCAGCATTTGTTGGCTCTGCCAGTACGAATCCCTTTCACTTTCACCATTATGATATGACAAATCTTGTGCTCTATGTAAATGGAGTTCAACATCCTTCGGAACCACTTACAATGTATTGCTCTTAACCCTTTGGAGTTAGAAGAGCATACGAAACATTATTTTCAAGTACTGTAGTGGTCAGCGGTTAACACCCTGGGGTTCGAGAACCACCGCTGCCACCAATTGTAATATCCACGGTGGGTTGTCAACCACCGTTGTCACCGACTGTAGTGTGCGGGGTTTAATTGCCACCCGCTGCTACTAATGTAATGGATA
>Ga0268261_10001444_pt1 | contig 16325 bp, 11 predicted proteins | sample TergutNc150P1_FD_190353 | JGI IMG/M metagenome (GOLD analysis project Ga0268261, IMG submission 190353) | Nasutitermes corniger P1 segment gut microbial community from laboratory colony in Florida, USA - Nc150 P1 (SPAdes) (version 2) | ecosystem: Host-associated > Arthropoda: Insects >...
GTAGATGGGAGGATAATATTAAGATGGATCTTCAGGAAGTTGGAGTGGGTCGGGGGAACTGGATGGAGTTGGCTCAGGATAGGGACAGGTGGCGGGCACTTGTGGGTACGGTGAGGGACTTTCGGGTTCCATAAATGCGGGGAATTTCTTGACTAGCTGCAAAGTTTACTGGTTAGCTTCTCAAGAAGGACTCTGCTCCATGGAGTAAGTAAGTAAGAGATTTGTATTTTGTATTACCTGCAAATGGCCAAGCCGGCAGAAACATGTTGCAATAAATATTAAATAATGATAATTAAAATTTAGCCGAAATTGACGGTTTATTATAAAATAATTTATTATTAATATAAAGCAATATAAAAAGTAAAAGAATAAGTCAGATCTCCTAAAGTTGACGACGATTATTTAGAAGTAAAATAAGATACCTGAATATCAGTTATTGGGGTCGACATCAACTTGTGTTCGAAGGAGTCCGATAGTTGAAAGATGTGGTAATGAATGATCTGGGCGCTTTGTTTTGATTTCATGGTGCCAGTTAAGTTTAATTTTCTAAAATATTCAAACTGCGTAATAGGTGATCAGTATCCCAAAATTTGACCTTCAATTCAGTTTTATTAGTTACTATGATTCAGTTTTCTGTGAAAGGGCATTTAATGAATCAACTTTTAACCATTTATGTACGAAGCACAAACTGCTTTATTTAAGAACCCAGCGCGTACCGCGCAGTAAACTTTTTTCATCTCGTTTATAAAAACCAATCACTGATGTTGTATGTGGCAGAAGTCGCTGTTTTTTTCTGAGATAAATACAAAATACATGAATACAGTGTGATCAAAAAGTACAATTATGGAATGTTAAAACCTGTGGATGCCCCACGTAACCAGTAGGCTTTAGACGGTTAAATAAAAGTGTAGAAAGTGTAGTGTGATAACTGAGCCTTCCCTTCACCCGCCACCCCTTTTGTGATTAGAATTCCATTTTCTTGGAGACCAGTGACGTTCCTCTCTTGTCGATTTAAATTTGATATTCACTTCGTACAAATTTATCGAATTACCTAAAGATTATCGAAAGATCAGAGCTTGCAGACTGTTATATCCAAGCCAGTAATGTGGCATTCCAGGCAACACGATTTTCATATATGTGGCGTCGATAAGCGATGCTACATCGTACGCGGATTTGACACAAAAACCCACATGTATCCTCTACTTGGACTTCACAGCAGCTTGTGACAGAATCTCACATACCTATCTGCTTTGGATATTAATGAGTTACGGATATAGCCTGAAATTTATCAGGCTCATAAAAGCGATATACGGCAAGGTTTTCTCCTTGGTACAAATTAATGGCCACATTGCAGGACCTTTCCCAGCACAATGCTCCATGAGACAAGGCTTTCCGTTGAGCTTCCTACTTTTTGATGTGGCGTTGAATCCGTCAATATGTTCGTTGGATCGACATTTTACAACCATTCAAATCGGACACTGGTCAAAGAAAATCGTTGAGGTGGCCGACACAGACCTTATGATTTTTGTGATGGCCGAAGCAGACAGTCCAAAAATTAAGGAACTAATATCGACCCATGAACGGGCAACGGGAGCTCGATTGAACACCAGCAAATCCGAAGCTTTGTCAGTAGTTTCGTGGTACATATTGGCGAGCGTTCTGTATATCCCTTATCATCAGGAGGTAACCATACTTGGGTTCAGTTTCACTAGCACGGTAGCCCGATCAGGTCATCTAACATGGGCTGCAGGGAAAGTCCAAGCCTTGGCGACAGACACGTGCTGTCAGGACCCATGTCTTGAAAAAACGCATACAGTATATGTATGCCTGTCTACTCTCCAAGATATGGCACACACCACAAACTGCTTCGACACCGCCGGAACAGGAGAGGCAACTTCTAACGGCAATTTCATTATCTATATGGCACGGTGCTGTTTTGAGGGTGCTTCTTTCAACTTTATAACGCCTGTAGTAGAAGGAAGTGATGGTGTCGATAGATGTCGTCAAATGGCATGTCCTTTTTCTCAGCACGCTTCGAACCCAAGAAAGGAAGTGGGTGTCGCTGACTGCTGAGTGGCTCGATGTGTGGACTTCCTGTTCTGCCATGGCGAACCCCCACCCCTGCATAATATGGTGATTTTATGGACCTTGGAGTATTTGCGCCTTTATTTTCAAGAATGGGCATATATGACATCCCAACGACAGCAGGAAAATGGACGGTCCTTTAAACGAAATGTGTATGCTAATTTGCAAACACTGTATGCACTAGCCTTCGAGAAATGCGCATAACGAAGCTTAAGCCAGCCATGAATTGGTCACAAATGGGAGGGAAACTTCATAACGCAATTTTGCCTGATGGAGTAAGATCAACATGGTATATGGTGAACCCTGGTATCGCACCCACTAATGGCAGGTTGCACAAAATACTACTGATGGTCACGCACAGCTGTACGCACTGCCGGAGGAAGGGCACCATGCTCCAACTCCACACCAAATGGGGGAGACAGGGGAGATATTGTCCCGCTGACGTATAGCTCTGGCAGAGAATCAACATATGACAAATACGCAGGGCATGGCTTCTTTGTACTTGTTTTAAATTATGGCCTCGACCCAAACATCAGGCAACCTAGTGGTTCCTAACAAGTATGGATTTTTATGTGACGAACCGGCAATGGACCTATATGTACTAGATTATATTGACTTCACGCGTTAGACAGGGTGGAAAATTATCAGGATCGCAAAAGGATGCAACTTTTTTGGTAACTATGTGGAAGTGTTCCGGGCAGCCCTGATACGTTTTAAACGATAAATTGGCAGTTGTCAGACGAGTCTGACAACTGCCGCGTAACATATGCTGTTATATAATCTGATATTTACATTTGGACACATTTTGTTGACCTGGCTCATGAAATGTATCAGTACTCCCTGAGGATGGCCCCTTGAGGGCTGAGACGTGTAGGAGTGTTTCAACGTGAATAAAGTGGTGCATTAGTCTGATTTTTTTTTTTTTGTAAAACGGTGTCATCAGTGTACGGATATGAATAATATAGAGAGCACAGCTAGCTTTTAGGTCTAATATTTAACTAACTGAATATTTTATCAGGATGATGGGAAGGGTGGGCCTTCACTAAGGGAATATAACGTGAAGTGATGCCGTATTACGCACGGCACGATCGTTCAGCCTGTAGATGGTGGCGGAGGTACATTTATTATCTAAGGCACTGTGACAACAAACTGCATCAAAACAGCAGTAGTCCGCAGCTGACAACGAACCCCTGTAAGTCTTTTTACTCACACTTATCGAGATACTTTTACCATCCTCTCCCCGACACCAATTTATCCATAACAAAGTTAAAAGAATATCAAAATATGATTTATGTAAAATTACGAAGTGTTAATTTGCCTTCTACAGTGTCCATAAAAATACACGGTGTGGCAGAAACGTAATGAGACTGATTTTCTTTTAACCATGAATTTTATTCTTTTTACAAATCAAGGTTATCCCCTTCAACATAGTTCCCTTGGGCAGCTACACAGCGACGGAGGCGTTGTTTCCATTGTTCGTAGTAGTGCTGGAAGGCTTCTGCTAAAATACCTTTCAGCTCGTCGGTTACGCTCTTCTGGATATTATTCAGAGAACCAAAATGGCGCACTTTCAATTGGTTTTTTGGGCCGGGGGAATAAAAAGATGTCACATGGACTGAGATCCGGCGAATAGGGAGGCTGAGGAACAGGAATGTTTTTTTCTGCCAAAAATTCATTGATGGAGACTTCCGTGTAACATGGGGCATTGTTGTGGTGCAGCATCCAAGTGCGTTCAATGCCTGGTTGCACACGTGCCACCCTTTTTCTGAGTCTTTCAAAGACTTCCCGATAAAAACTTTGATTGACAGTTTGTCCTGGTGGCACACATTCCTTGTGGACGATCCCCTGACTGTCAAAAAAACAAATGAGCATCGATTTGATTATGGATTTGTTCATTCTCGCTTTCTTGGGACGGGGAGAGTTTGCAGTGTGCAACTCCCGAGTTTGGCGTTTTGTCTCGGGGTAATAATCCAAAATCCGTGATTCATCACCTGCGATAACGCGACTGAAGAATTCTGGCTCCTCAAGGCGGTCCAGAAGATCAAGCCACACATCCCTCCGATTGGCCTTCTGCTCAGTCGTGAGGTTCTTTGGAACCATCTTGGCGCACACTTTTTTTAACGTCCAAATCCTGTGTTAAAATTTGATGGACGGTAAACCAGTTCAAATTTAGCTCACTACTGAGTATTCTCAACGTCAATCGACGATCTGACCTCCCAAGAGACCTCACTCTTTCCACATTGTCGCCCGTTTTTGAGTTTGAAGGTCTTCCAGCACGAGGTTCGTCTTCCACTTGTTCTCGGTCTTCTAAAAAAACGTGTGCCATCTGAATACTTGTGCCCTGGATAGGGAATGTTCTCCATAAGCCCTTTGTAACTTTTCATAAGTCACAGTAGCAGATTCGCCAAGCTTTACACAAAATTTTATGGCACAACGTTGCTCAAACTTTTGCTGGTCCATTTTCGTAACGCACCTCACAAACACAACTTCACTTCAGATGCTCTCAACAATCGCGTAGCAACTGTAGCAAATTCAAAGTTCTACTGACTCTACGGCAGGGATTAACCTAACTGCCATGTGAAGGGGGAGGCAGCAGCGTTGTCGGTTCGTGCACAGCGTTGCCAGTCTCATTAGTTTTCTATCACACCTTGTAAGTTATGTTTCTAACGGACTGGTAGTTGATTTAATTAAAAAAGATGAGAGAAGAGAAATTTGTAGGCTAGAATTTGTTTCCAAAGTTGGTTTCAGATAAAAAAGAATTATATGTGATACAGATACTGATAAATTGTGGTAAAATAAATAGTTAAGCGCCTGATTGTTATAATTATACTTAATTTCAGAATTTTAATAAACGAAGGCTTTATTGCTTGATAAACAAAGAGGTAATATACGTATAACGTAACACTGAGACGCCTTTGTGTAACCATTGTTGCCGTGAAATTAAATATTTCATTTTCAAGTGTGTGGGATCAAAGGGAGGATTCAATTCCTCCAGTAGTCAACCTCACCTCCTTGCGGTGACTCCTGGGAAACGCAAATGAGGCTCTGGCGACCGAGACAGGGCGGTATAACCCTAACATCAGTAATGGAGGAAATGCCGTTTACCATCTGGAATTTTCCGAGGCAGATTCGGAGGTTGTAGTTGGTAGATCCAACACCGAACTCGGGCGCCATAGTCCCCTGTCAGCCCTAAATCAGCGGATTTGAGAAATGGAAACAATTATAAACAGGACAACTCTTTCTAAGACGACGATTGGCATGAAAAACGGACAAGAATAGGATTCTGGAATATACGAACAATGTTTGAGGTATCCAGACTGAGTCAGCTGCTGAAGGAAATGACGAATTGGAAACTGGATTTGCTAGGTCTCAGTGAGACGAGATGGCATGAAAATGGAGAACTTACAACTGCGACAGGCGAGCTGTTGCTATATTCAGGTCGCTCAGATGAAGAAAAGCATGAGTAAGGAGTTGGCTTAATCTTAAGCAAAGCTATGAGAAAAATCACCCATTGAATGGACAGCAGTGTCGTAGCGCTTAATTAGAGCCAGATTAAATACTCGTTTGCGAAAGCTCACGATTGACCAATTTTACTGTCCTACCAACGCTGCAACCAGCTTGTTGGAGGCAACCCTGCAACAAGTACAACAATCAGACATTGTAATCCTAATGGGCGACTTCATTGCGAAGATTGGAGATGTCAAGCTGGGTCTTAAGAATGTTATGGGAAAACATGGCCTGGGTACTACAAACGAAAACGGAGACATGTTTATCGACCTATGTGTGAATTACAACCTGCTAATTGGATGCAGCTTATTCCCGCATAAAGACATACACAAGGCCACATGGGTTGCCCAAAATCAGCGCACCTACAACCAAATTGATCATGTCGCCTTCAGTAAGAAATGAAGTTCACTTCTTGACGTCCGCAGTTACAGGGGAGCTGATATAGCCAGTGACCACCATCTAGTAGTGGCTCAGCTCAGACTCAAACTTGCAGCCAACAAATCATCCGGTCAACGAGTAGCACGGAAGAAATTTAACATTGAAAAATTTAACCACAGAGAAACAAAGAAGAAGTTCGAGGAGGAACTCAAAAAGAGCCTAGATCAAGAGCGTTTCAATGAACTTATCCCCTCTGAACACTGGACCGCAATCAAGGAGGCCATGCTCGCCAGAAACGAAAGTAAGGGCTAAGTCAAAGAAAATACTCGAAGGACTGGATTACGGAAGAGACGTGGAACGAAATAAAAACGCGCAAATAACCAAGCAGAAAATCAACAACGCAGATGAAAAAACAAGAACTTTTCTGCTGGCAGAATATTCGGAAATCAATAAACGCGTTAAAAGGTATGCAAGGCGCGACAAACGAGCATGGACAGACAAACCTGCCCATAAAGTTCAACTAGCAGCGGAAATAAATAACTCGAGAGAGCTGCACCAAATTACCAAGCGGCTAGCAGAGAGGCCTCTTACATGCAACCAAGTAGGCATTAAAGTCGCAACTGGACGATTGCTCGCAACTCCGCAGAACCAATTGATTAGATGGCAAGAACACTTCAAGAATAACCTTGCAGTGCTTCCCCAACAAGTGTGCACGATCACTACGCAAACAACACCTGACACCACAAAAATTCCTTCAGGCGCTACCACTGGGAACGAAATAAAAATTGCGATTAAGCATTTAAAATCAAACAAAGCCAGCGGCCTTGATAATTTTTTTAAATCACTCGGTACATTGCAATTTGTCCGAAGACATTCAGCAACCGTGTTTGACAGTCACAAACGTTGGCATGTTGGGGATATATCCAGTGATATATCTCCTATTTAGGCGCAATCACAGTTGATTGATTGTGGTTGGTGGGGTCCGCAGGGGACGGGTTAGAATCGAGTAGCTAGGTCGGCGGGGTAGTACCGCTTGGGTCTGTGATTGTGAGGTGGTTGTTGAAGTAATGATGTAGCTAGGTCGTTGGGATGATCTTCAAGTCTTGCGTGGTAGGTGACACTAAAGGTCCGCACTTCTTGTCGCACTGATGGCACTTGTAAGTCATGTTTTATCACCGCATTTGGCATATACCACGGGGCGTCGGTAATTATTTGTAGGACTTTTGACTGAAACCTTTCGAGGATGTCTATATTAGAGTTGGAAGCAGTTCCCCATAACTGTATACCATATGTCCATATGGGTTTCAGGATGGCTTTGTAGACAAGGAGCGTGTTGGCCAATGCTAACTGTGATTTGCGACCAATGATCCAATATATATTACGGAGTTTGAGGTCTAGTTGTTTTCGCTTTGCAGATATGTGGTTGCGCCAGGTGAGTTTTCGATCAAGGTGAATGCCCAGATATTTTACTGTGTCAGTTTGGGGCAGATGGATGTTATTTATTTGGACCGGGGGGGCACGTGTCCTTTTTTAAAGTGAAGGTGACTTGGACGGATTTGGTTTCATTTGCTTTCATACGCCATTTTTTAGCCACAATTGAATTTCGCGTAATTGTAATTGCAATCTGTGCGAGTCTATTGCTGGATTTTCGTGCGCAGTTAGGACAGTGTCATCAGCAAAAGTTGCAGTAGTGCTGTCATCCGTAGTAAGTAGGTCAGCAGTGTACAGGAAATAGAGAAGGGGACCCAGTACGCTCCCTTGTGGCACGGCGGATAGAACTGGGTGGAGGCGAATAAGCCTCTGTATTTGATCTGAACGTATCTATGTTCCAGGTATGATCGTAGGAGTCTGTGAGTACTGGCCGGAAATAATGGCCATAGTTTGCATATTAGTCCTTCATGCCACACTTTGTCGAAAGCTTGGCTGATGTCAAGGAATGCAGCCGTACAATATTTATGGCTCTCCAGTGCTTCAGTTATCGCATTAGTGACACTGTGGACTTGTTAAATAGTGGCGTGTTTCTGTCGGAAACCAAACTGGTGATCAGGTATAGTCCGTTGTTCGTGGAGGAGTGGTTGAAGTCTAGTCAGGAAGAGTTTCTCATATATTTTCGAGAGAATATGGAGCAGGCTGATGGGTCTGTATGATGTAACTTCGTCGGCTGGTTTTCCAGGTTTGAGGATAATGATAATTTGGAAAACCTTCCATTGGGACGGGAAGTAACCGGTTCGCATGACACTCTTAAAGATAAGGGTGATGGCTCTTAGCCCAACTTCCGGTAACTCCTTGAGGATTCGCCCTGTGATAAGGTCATAACCCGGGTTTTTTGGTACGCATGTGTTCTATCGCAGCCCGTACTTCGGTAATCTTGAATTTTTTGGCTGGGGTTTCCAGACGACTTGGAGCTTCTTGGGGGTGTAGGATTTCCCATTCTTCTACGTCAGGTATCTTGGAGTCATACGGTTGAAAGACGTGTGCAAAGTTTTCTGCCAAGACGTGTGCTATTTGTGTATTACTCTTCGCCCAGTCTCCCGCTGCAGTGCGTAGTGGGGGATATGTGTTTGAGGCCGACTGAGTCGTTTAGTAGCTTTCCAGAGTGAATATATTTGTGGCTTCAGTAGCCGTCAAGCTTTCCAGATAGCTCTGGATGGCCTGTTGTTTTAGATCGTTGAGGAGGAGTTTTAGTTTGTGTGTCGCCTTGTTGAATATTGCTTTATCCTGCGGTGACCTGGTGGTTTGCCATCTTTTTCGTAACTTTCTCTTGTCTAGAATTTTTTGTTTGATCCGCGGCGCGCATTCGTCCACTTGGTAGGTTCGGTTGGGGTAGGCGTAGAGCTCCAGACAACCTATGGTATAATATGTACGAACTGGTGCACATAGTCCTCTATATCCCCGTCGGTTTTAAGTGGTACGTCGAGGGGTAGGGTTTCCCTTATAATTGTTCTAAAAGCCTCCCAGTTTGTGTGTTTTGTACTGAGGGTTGGTGGGCAGGGTTGGGGAAGTATTTTAGAGTGGGCAGTTATAAGAACTGGGGAATGATCCGAGGATAGGTCAAGACTAGACTCCGCATGGAGAGTACGTAGAGGAATACGCTTCACTACCCCGAAGTCAAGGAGATCGGGCACTCGTCTTCCGTCGCTAGGCCAATAGGTTGGTTCACCAGTTGAGACATGTGATAGATGTTCCGCCTGTATGGCTTTGAGCAATTCGCGCCCTCTGGGGGTAGTTAGGCGAGAGCCCCATTGAGGGTGCTTGGCGTTGTAGTCGCCTCCTGCCAAAAGTCGTTGTCCTAGGGCAGCAAAGAATCTTTGAAACTGCTCGGCTTTAATATTGTGTTTTGGAGGACAATAGACCGCCGCTAGTGTAAGTGGGCCAATCCAGTCTTCGATGACGACGCTGGTGGCTTGTAGGTGGTCTAAGTTGTAGTGATCATGTAGATCGTGATTGATGCCAGTTTTAATAATAATTGCAGTTCCTCCATGAGCAGTACTGTCGGGGTGTTGGGTGTCGTATATTGTGTAGTTGGGAATTTTAATGTAGCTTTTGGTGGTGAAGTGGGTTTCAGAAATCAGTAAGATGTCCGCTTGTTGGTTTCGGATGTACGTTTTGAATTCTTCAACGTGAGAGGTTAGCCCATTGGCATTCCATAATACGATTTTGAATTGTGGAGCTATTTAGGCCATTTTGGAGACGAGTGTGGTGAGAAGACTTAACAGGGTGCCTAGATGTTCCATGAGCCCCTTCATCATTACCTTAAGTTCTTGTATGTCACTTGGCGGCATTTGCGATTTCTGAAGTTATGGTGTTTGGTGGGGTGGTATAGGTGTGTCCAGCTCGTGCTGGGGTTGCTGGGATTTAAGAGTAGAAGCATAGGAAATGGTGGGATTGACGTAGGATTGAGTTAGGACTGGTCGGAGTTTTTCATCTCGTTTGTCACGTATGGGTGCGAAGGTTCTCTTTTGCAATTCTTTGTAGATAGCACATCATTGTAATTGGCTGGGTGGTTACCTTCACAGAGGACGCATTTGACTGCGTCTGATTTTTCAGTTCTTAGACATTGCTTAGTGGGATAATTGCCGGCGCATTTGACGCATCGAGGGCTATGATAGCAGTAAGCCTGGGTATGTCCGTATCGTTGACATTTACTACATTGTGGGATGTTTCGCTTTGTTCGAGGAGGTTCTAATTTTACTTTGGAGTAGTTTAAAGTCTCTATTCGATATATTTCCCTATTGTCGCTAGGTTTGAGGTCGACGAAGAATAAGGGCAACGGGATGTTGGTCCGGGTTTGTTTGATGTTGAAAATGTTGACGACCTTGTGGCCATGTTTTTCTATTTCAGACTTGATTTCATTTGTGTCAGTAGAATAGTGTATGCCCCTGAGGACTGTCCTAAAACTTCCGTTTTCCTTAGGCTAATACGTGTGAAACTCGGTGTGTTTTTCTGCTAAAGCTTTTATGATGGTATGGTATTTGTCTGTAGAAGATGGTTGGATTTTGACTTGGTCTCCGTTGAGTATTTTGAGCCCGAAGTCGTTTTCCGTCAGTTATAAGAAACTCTTTGTGGGGTTGAATGTTTTGTACTCCCGACACGAATATGGGTGGTGCTTTGGGTGGTCGTCGTGGAGGTTTTTCCCCTTCCGCTTCACTGCAGTCGTCTGATAATGAGGCGTATTTGTTTGTGAGTAAGGGCAATGGTTGGTTAAGCCAGTAATCGTTTGGCTTGAGTATCTTGACGTGTTGTGTAAGAGATTCTGGGTTGTCTCGTGGCCTTTTTTGTACTCCACTTTATGACACGGGGATTCTGACCGTTCGGGTAAAGCTGGGAAGGAAGAGTCGAATGATTGGGGCTGAGTAGGGTGGACATAGGTATTATGAGTATTGTATTGATGTTGAGGTTGTACTTGCGGCATTGTATTGTAGACAGATGGCCCTTGGTGGAGTTGTACCTGCTGCTGCGGCGCGTGAGATTGGTGGAGCTGTGGGTCGTAGGGTCCTGCCACGTGAGGTTGAACATACTGATGAGACGCGTTGAGTTGCGTATGTGGCATCCTCACCCTCGGTTGTTAGTAGCAAGATGGAAGGATTCGTGGTTTTTGCAGAAGCACTGTAATGCCTTGGTAAAGTGTCGTAGGATTGTAGTTTATACTATCGTAACACTGAACAAGACTGCACTATATAGAAAGCTCGGTACCGGCGAGCGGAGCGGATAGGACACGTCCTCTCTCGACGGGTATCGAGCAGCAACGTTTGATAATTTACCACCAGAAAATTTCAGAACCTACCCGCATACTATAGCTAACATCTTGAAACCTTGCTTAAAAAGGTATTGGATTCTGGGCGAATCCCAAGTGAACGGAAAAAAAGAGCTCATCATAAAACATTTTGGGGATACGCGGTGGCGCAGTTTGTTGAGACACTGCACTACAAGTCAGAAGGTCACGGGTTCGATTCCCGATGGTGTCATTGGAATTTTTCATTGACACAAACTTCCGACCGCACTATGGCCCTGGGGTTGACGCAGCCTCTAGCAGAAATGAGTACCAGAAATATTTCCTGGAGGTAAAGGCGGCCGGTGCGTACGGCTGACAACCTTACCACCGTCATGTGCCGACTGTCTTGAAATCTGGGAGCCTCATCCTCCTGGAACCCTCAGGGCCTGCCTAGGCCTGTAATGGGAATTTACCTTTTTACTTTAAACCATTCTTAAAAAATGTAGAATGATGAAGACAGCATAATAACTAAATATGAGTTTCATGTGAAATTGCACTTGTTTCTACGAGAATGAAAACCGTCTTTGGTTTTGCATGGATATCAGTGTCGAATTCACCGGAAAAATTCGAAGTTGGTAACTTGGGTGTGTGTTAAAGAAAAAGTCGGCGAATGCAAAAGGAGGCTTAAATTTCCAGTATGAAATCGTCAGTAAAACGGAATTAGTTGTGTTCCAGACTAGCTGAAATGAAGGTTAGAGTAAAACCGGAAAACTGCAGAAAAAATCGGAAGACATCTGCGTCTGTACATACAATTTATAAGGAAGAATTTTCGGACATTTAGGCGAAAGGTTATGACGTGGCAGCTGAGATACCAAACTACGATAATGTTAAAACTCGACATTGTAAAGAACGACGGATTGTTCTGTGTACTGAGCAAAATCCGGAAGACAATTCTAAAATTGTATTTTCGGAAGAAGTTTTACTTCTGGAAAATAACTTGAGCCTTCTTCGAATCGATCACACTGATAACTCAGGAAAAACAATTCTTATCATCGCTGAAGTTAAGGAATATTCACTTGCAAGCAGAAGTTCCTTTTTTATAGACTGCACGTTAAAAAATTGTCCGAGTCAGTTCGCTCAGTTGTACAGCTTTTACGTACGTGTAAGTATCGTAAACACATCGCATGGGAAGTACATATCACTCACTGAATGCAATAGTGGCACAACTCGAAAACTCAGTTGTACAGTTTTCACCTAGGTATCATAAGCACATCGCATGGGAAGTACATATCACTCACTGAATGCAATAGCGGCACAACTCAAAAACGGTGTGTTTGTGAAATATGTAAAAGAAAGTGTACTTAACAAAGAGGCTTTGATCTTAATCTTTTGGAAATGCTTTGAGAGTAATGAATTTAATTTTATTTTGTTGTTCTTCGTGTATAGTTGACATTTGTATGGTTTTCTTGTGTTCAAGAAACCCCTGGTAAGATTTTAGCCCAATTTACCCGCCCTGTATTGAGTTGTGCCACTATTGTTCAAAAAAATATTCATAAATTTAAGTTCTCGCTTGTTACTTAAGTCAGGATTCTTAAAAACAAAACCCCCTTTTTTTAAGGAAAAGCTTTATTAAAAAATCAAATAAATTTTTACTGTCAAACAAACATGAAAACATAAAATCTTGTTAAGAATGTAACTAAACTAAGGTCACTGAGTTGAAATCAAAATAAGCTTTTTTTTTAGTTGCACATCATGAAACAGCTTCAAAGACTTTCTAGTCTTGCTTTATATGACATTAACACATTTAAATTCAGTATTCTTTGGGCATTGGTGTCTCCCAGAGACCACTATGTTTTGAACATAACATGTCTCTCCTGCTCGGAGAACTTAGAAGAACATTTCAGTCTAAAACTAGCCCCACACGGGGGACGTATCTTCCGTTCAGGTATTTCAGTACCCCCTTTAGAGGATCCGTATGCGTGTGCTGTATTTCGTAGCATTTTAGTTTGATTTCTTTTCCATTCTTTTTCTTTTTCTGCTCTTCGGCTTCCTGTTTTCTTTCTTTTGTGGTCAAATCTCTATTTTGCGGTTCATTCAATGTAGAAACGTTGATCTAGTGAAATGAAGAACTCTTGTTATCGTAAGTCTGACTAAGAATAATCACTCAATGAATAATCTGGGTCGGCGTCTGAGTCACCAGTTTCCGATGCTGATTCGTTATTTTGGTGAGGCGGTGGCATCTACCCCGTTTGTTCATCCTCAGGAGAAGCAAGCAACGGAAACAACAAATAAAAATTACTTAAGTAGTCTATCAGTTTGCCAATAAGACCTATTTTAATAATCAGCTTCATTTGGCTTTGAGTTTGAATTTCATTTTCCACAGAAATATAAAGGAAAATGACATAAATTTCTGTGGTTGGAAGGACTTCAAATCGAAGTCGAATTATTAAATTGGGCCCAAATAAAATAATGTGTAGACAATAATAACCGATGGTAAAAACAGTTTTCACTACGTCGATATACACTTTCTTCTCGAGGTTCAGCGTTCAGCGTGAGAGTTTCGTTATTAACATTTTTGGTGAAGTTAGTATTGGACTTTGAAGCATCACAAACTACCCATATTCCGTCCCGATTTTTTGTAGCCTGAAAAAAATCGAAAATTCAGCAGTCAATTCTATGACATTTAACTGCGGAAAGAGAAACTCTAGTTCCAAATGTTATTTCCTAAGTATCGTAATTACCAAAAAATTGTCATACGTGGCGGCTTGTGTTTGTGATGTCTTAATGCGCAAGCTAATCGGTTATGTTTTCCAACTAACTTTAATGACTGATTGTTTTATATGACACTAAAGATAAATATTTTACCTAAAAATGGCAATACATGGCACGCTTGTGAGGGATAAATCTGTAAACAACAGCAAATCAAGCAATGATTATTCGCACAAATGAAATCGTAATATGTAAACAGTAATCTGAAGGTAATAATTTTATAAATCTGGCAGCCATTTCCAGCATTTAAGTCGGTGATTTTTATCTATTAAAATACCGAGTGAGAAATGAAGGCGAATAATCAGATAAACTTATCGTATTCCAACGTGCGACAGCATTTCTTCTTCTCCAGTAGCTATCCTCGTTGTCCTTTTCCTGTCCGTAATGAAATACAACTAACTGTTAAAGAATGATCGCACAACTTGAATAGTGTAATCAACCAATACTAATGGCATATCTCGGAATGTTATAGAAGTAATGATTCAACAGTGGCCTCAAATCAAAAATAGCCACTATTACATGCACACAACATACTTCTTCGCTTTCACAGTCGGAGGCACAATCCACAGATACCAATGTAGACGAACAAAACAACAGTCAATCTAAACGTGCGATAACTGCACTGTCGTCGTCTAGCGGTTGTTTCAACTAACAGGTGTGCCGGTAATGTCGGATGTAGCTGTCATATTTTTGAGCTCAAATGTGGTATTAACTCCAAATGGGCAATTTTTTAGTTGTGCCACTATTACATTCAGTGAACGATATACCAGATCCTGTTTGAACTTTTATAGCATGAATCATAAACAACACATCATTGTTTGTTAATTCTGCTGAAGAGATGGCGTTCTTTCTGGCCACCAAAAATTATAAAGGTCGACTCTGATGCAGCCGTCATCAATCTGAAGAGCTTTATATGAAAGCAACAGCCTGATGTTTTTTTTTCTGCAGATACAGAAATTAAAAGAAGAAGCATGGTTTGTATCTTGGCAACTGAAATCACATTAACCTGAACAGCCTGGTCAATAACGAAGGAAGACTTACGTGAAAAGAGATTACTTAAAAATAATTATGGAAGAATAGACAAATCAAACGATTTGTACAAACGTCTAAAAGAGTTAAGCTATATAAATGCGAATAATTATAAATAATTAACAGAAAATTTGTTAATGTCACACTGTAACAGACAACAAGGAATCACTTTTACTGTCCGCCTCATCCACGCTAATTTCAATCTGTCTGCCTCGCCTACGAGTTTAGCTTTTACGCTTCAACCACGTCCGCCTGGCCTACGACACTTTATATAGGGTGTATACCGCACACCTGGCACACCTGGAGAAGACGCCCCTCCTGACACCCACCCACTCTACAGCCAAAGTTAATAAAAGTGTGGAGCTATAACTCCACTCCCCCTCTGGACCTTCATGGCCTCTTCTACGGTAAAATCTACCATTAAATATACTCTATTTCTCGGCGGGAGTATATATTTTCCCTTTGGCCACCTCGTTCATAATGGCTCGAGAACCGAACTAAGTACCTTTGTAGTTGGCACTGGCATGTGCAAACCCTTATATTCATGTTACGCATAAGGGAAAATTTGTAGAATAACCAGTTCACACACACAACATATGCTATTGTGTCGCTGTCTTAGCAAATTTAAGATGCCTTCCCGTAAATAGCTAAAAGGCCTTTTACCTTTCTTATGTCTGTAAGTCCGTCTGTATGTCTGTCTGTCCGCATATATCAGCGTAGCTCTCACTGAAAGGATTTTCGTGAAATTTTAAAATGTATATTTTTAAAAATCTGTTGAGAAACTCCAATTTTATTCAAAATCGGACAAAAATATCGGGCACTTTACATGAAGACGTTGTTAACAGCAGCCCGAAATATTTCACAGTTCACAACAGTGACAAGCAAGTTATTCTTGCATTCCATAGCAACACTCATCGGTTTTTACTGTCGACAGCCACGCGTATGTCAACATAAAAAAAACGTTATTTTATTTCCATAGCAACAATGGTTACTCGAAAGCGCCACAATGTTAAATTTTACATGTATTTAGTATTTGATATATTTATTAACTGCAGTTGGGTTGTCACCCGGTGGTAGTATACATTTACACACAAACAATACATAGAACAACACAAATAACAACTAATGTGGAAGAATGCGGGCCGTGCCCCGTCTTTACGAGTTTCACCCTGGCATTTGCCTTACAACTGACGAAAACGCACGGAAAAACCTCAGTCAAGGTAAAAAACCCCCAGTCAGGTTAAGAAAACCGCAGTCAGAGTACAGTATACATATTACCAAAACACCCACACCTTACAAAACACACACACTACAAAACCCACACATACACACACACACACACACA
>Ga0268261_10001445_pt1 | contig 16324 bp, 13 predicted proteins | sample TergutNc150P1_FD_190353 | JGI IMG/M metagenome (GOLD analysis project Ga0268261, IMG submission 190353) | Nasutitermes corniger P1 segment gut microbial community from laboratory colony in Florida, USA - Nc150 P1 (SPAdes) (version 2) | ecosystem: Host-associated > Arthropoda: Insects >...
TGATGGAAAAGGCAATATTGTCTGCAGATGGAATGATAACAGTGTTGTCACTGCTGCCTCATCTGGTGCTGGTATCGATCCCCTGTGTCTTGTCAATCGTTATTCCCAGAAACTGAAAAACAAGATCCAAGTTCAGGAGCCAAACATGATCAAAGTGTATAACCATTTCATGGGAGGCGTAGACACAGCTGATGAAAACAATGATAAGTACTGGGCATCAATCCGTGGAAAGAAATGGTATTCAAGCCCCCTTTTGTTCTGTTTCGAATTAGTATTACAAAATGCTTGGCAACTGCATAAAACATATGATGAGAAGCCAATGGATTTTCTAGAGTTCTTTCGACGTGTGGTATGCCATTAACTGGAAACCCATGGTCATCCTCCAGAATCTGGCCGAAGAGAAAGAACTTCTCAGAAGCGTAACATTGATTCACGTTGTGATGGCATGAATCATGTGATAGTCAAACAGGGAAAGCAAACACGGTGTGCTGAATGACATAAGAACACCACTTTTCAATGTGAAAAATGTGATGTTGCCTTACATGTGAAGTGTTCTGTTGAATATCACACTGAATAGCAGGTGTCACCACCTCCTGAGATAAGAAACATGATTTTATACATTATGTACAATGTAGTAGTGGTTTTGCCTAAAGTTCCATTTTTGGAACGCCTCATAACTCAACAATGGAATATAATAAAAATTTTTTCTCTTCAAACGCTTGTTCCTTGAAATTTTCTAGGTAACACATATGAATATCATGCACAAATTCAAAAATTTCAACCTCCGGAATGTATGGGTTAATAACGTGATGATACATATTTAACACACATACATTTGTTGATTTTATTACGTAAATAAAATTAGTAGCTGGCTGCACTACCGACCGATCTACTGCTACTTTCGTTGAAGGAGTTAGTACAAATGTTTGACGGAGGGCCCGCATTGTCGCGTCATCGTAATCACAAATATATGGCAGTACAATCTTTGTTGGCCACTCTATATCAGTCAGTTTCATATCTAGTCATATATGGGCTGTGGTCGGCAGTAAAACGCCGTTGACTGAGCTTGTATGATGTGTGACCCTCACATTCAAAATAACCAAGCGAGCAGCCCAGCTTCATCAGGACAATGCCCCTGACCATTCTACAGCTCTCGTGCAGGCTTTTTTTTTTTTTGGCAAATCATCACATCACCCAAGTCTATCAGCCCCCCTACAGCTTAGATTTGGCTCCCTGCGACTTCTGCCTTTTCCCAAAGCTAAAATCGCCGTTGAAATATAGGTGATTTGTGAATGCGACGGCCTTCAAGACCTTAAGATCGGGAATTTGAAATATGCAACACATTTCTCTTTGTTGATAGTATCTCAGTTTTCGTGTGACAACTATAGTTCTTCCTGCTTAAGACCAAAGCTTCTTACGACTATGAGTTCGCAGATTACGGACTTCTGGAATGTGCTGCCTCAGCATTCATAGGACACCATGAAGACGAAGCCAATAAGTCTCCCAGACGTTCGTACCTACACACAGAACTACTGCAGACCCTGGACAGGGTGTCCCAACAAGAGCGCAAGATTTAACGTGCGTGCCATTGTCGTTCTGTTAGGACGGCGGCACTGAAAATTTAACATCTGTCATGTCATTTTTGCGATTAGTAGTCGTGGAACGATACACTAAGGAACAACGCGTTATTATTGTGAAATCGCATTACAAATATGGGGAAAGTTATCCAGAAACAGTTCGCAAAGTTCGTGGAATTTTCGGTCGACGAAATGCACCATACCACTCAACAGTTACTGTACTGTAAAAGAATGATGAAGAAATTCGAGGAAACAGGTTCGATTATGAACAGTAAATCACCCGTGCGTCATCGTACCGGCCGGTCTCTCGACAACGTTGCCGCAATGAGTAAAAGTGTTGCTGAGAGTCCAGGAACATCTCTTCGCCGTCGTTCACAACAACTGAACATTCCGAGAAGCACCATGCAGCGAATTCTCACGAAAGATCTCCACCTGCATGCTTACAAGATTCAACTGACGCAAGAACTCAAGCCAACAGACCATGTGCAGGGAGAAAAAAAAAATCCTGGCCGTGTCATCTCACGCAATGGCGATCAGAATTGGCCGCCGAGGTCGTGTGATTTGACACCGTACGACTTCTTTCTTTGGGGGTTTGTGAAATCTCGTGTCTATGCCAACAAACTACAAACAATTCCTGAGCTCAAGGCGGTGATTCGACGGGTCACTGGCGAAATTCAGCCGCAATTATGCGGAAATGTCATCGAGAGTTTCGTCAAAAGAGCAAGAGTGTGCCAGCAGAGTCGTGGGGCATATTTGTCGGATATTGTGTTCCACATTTAATCGCAATGTGTGTACTTTGTACTGAAATAAAAATATCAGCACTTTTTGAATAAATGGTGCGTTTTATTACAAAATTAAATCTTGCGCTCTTTTTGGGACACCCCATATGTTCTTCACCCCCCGTTTAAATGCATGGTAACTGCACAACTAAAATCAATTAATAATCAAGTTTAAACTGAATAAATGTACAAGAAAACAAAACAATATACATGTACAGAAAAAAAGTGGGAGTAAGACGAGGTCTGCTGGCCTACAGTGGTCAAGGTGAACTACTGTAGTCCACTATGAGCCATGGCCTTCTTGTGGAGATTTAGCTCTAGTCATCGTTATTCTGCGGCAGTGACGGTGAGTGGCTGGAGCTATTCCCCGGCCGTTTGCCCCGGGGAAAGAGTCCCAAGAACTTGCTGTATCATACAGCGGAAATACAGATCTCCTACGGTTGTAACGTTAATCGGGGTTACGAATAAGGCACATGAGGGGGGGGAGGGCAAGGCAAGGCCTAAGTACAGAGACTTTCTACATCAAAAGCACCCAGTGCCACCACCGTTGTCTCAAAGCAGTAACGCAAGTAGTGATTCTCTAACGAAATGCATGGCGACAGACGAGTGAAAATTGCGCCGCTGGGTTTTCTCTGTAGTACCTCTATAGCTATGTCAATTATATATAAAATGTGAGTATCAGTTACGCATTTCACCGACACTCAAATACAATCCGAGCACGTCATTAGAGGTTATGCTTGTAGGTGATAACTTGGAAATGAACGCGCATATCTGGCAATGTGCTTTACAAATAGCGAAGGAACCAAAAATATCAGTCCTAACGTTAAACTCGCAAAACCGTACGCCCTTTTCCTTTCCAGTGTTTGACGAAAAATACCCAATCCCGCATCCTGGTGCAAATGGCGATGACTTGAGCGAGCCATCTAAAGTGTCAGTACTGCGCCTTATCGCAATGTGCAGCTTACGTCACCGACCTATCAACTTAACTGGTTTTTTTTTTTGCGAGAAAGGCGAAGATGGCATGTGAGGCAAAGTTTTGTCAATAACTAACCGATGATGATAACAGTGATGGCACGTTCACCATATGTATGATACGTTTGTCCAGCCACTTGTTTATTTCAACACGCTGAAATTCTCGACACAAGAAACAAAAAAAGTGGTAGCAAAAGAGGAGAGATAAAGATGCAAAAAATAAAATAGATATGAAGGACAAAAGGTCAAAGGAAAAGAATAAAATAAGGAAGAAAGGAGAGGCAATTACATCAACAGAGGAATGAGGAACATGAGAGGAAATGCAACAAGGAAAAATGAAAGGCTTGGAACACCGAAAAAGAAACCGGAGTGCCTTATGAAGGTACAAGAAAGGCAAACAAAACAGGAAAACAAAGTGACAAAGAAAGAAAAAAGAAGGCAGTATTGCACTTGTGAGGCACAAAAATTTTTAAACTATCGCGAATGACATAATTTTCCTTCAATCTGCTTACAGATCGGCCGCTGTTAGTGGTCAAGTCTGTCGCCCTTTTGCTTTTATAAAACAGTCTCTCTCTTTATTAACGGCTTCCATAATTCACGGGTCGATGCTCATTTATTCCAGCGCCATTGATCGAGGAACCACCTACATCGCCATCTTTCAGCGCCACTTGTTCCCGACAGACTTATCGAGGGTGCTGGAGAAGGGATTCTCCCCTTTGGGTGAAACACGGCCTCCACAGAGAATGTTACAGAGCTATTCCTCTGTCCCCAGCCGAGGGGAACCTGTTACTTTATATGTAATTCTTTAGTGTGCTGCCATCTTCTGAGAGAAAAAAATAAAAGAGTTAGCATCTGTTCACCAAGAAGTGATTGGCCTTAGTGTTAAAACGATTCGTCTTTGTCCGTTTTGACAAAGACCGCTTTTTTTTAAACAAATTTGCATAGATAAAGTCAGAATTTCCAGATTACATCTTTGAATGGGCCTGGACCTATATTTTGACTTTCGGAAAAAATATTTGCTTATTTTATGCATATTATACACGTCACTACATCACGCTTGTCCTCTTGCATGTCAGTTGCATTCTGAAATAGCTACGCGACGTCTTGTTGGGCCTAATCCTGAAACGTCGAGTAGGAAAGCGGCTGCGTGAAATACCACGAATATTGAAATTTTCACTCAGTACTGGATGTTCGTCGTGGGACAGCTGCTTACGCCTTACCTTTACTTTCTAATAAATTCGGTGTGTGTGTGTGTGTGTGTGTGTGTGTGTGTGTGTGTGTGTGTGTGTGTGTGTGTGTGTGTGTGTATGGAAGAAAATCTATACAAAAATATTTACCAAACGGAAGTATGTACATATGTGGTATGTATTTTTAAAATGATATTATATTACATAGCAATTTTAAATTACACAGAATTATACATACAGAATAAAAAGTACTGTAGTCGATTCATGATGGAAGAACCTCTTAAAATCTTAATACGTATTTGTAATGTTCTTTGATACCTCACATGTTCCAAAATGTATGGCAGACGCTGGTGTAGAAGAAGAGTATATATACGGACACTGTATTTTCTGCGTGTTATGTGAGCTAAAGTTTGCAGATGATATAGCGATTATAGCGCAACATGACATAAATCTAAAAAGAGCATTAGTAAGTTTATATTTTCAAAAAGTAAAGGTAAAGCAATTCCATTACAGGCCTGGACAGGCCCTGAGGGTTCCAGGAGGCTGAGGCTCCCAGATTTCAATAGAATGGGCACATGAAGGTGGTGGGGTTGTCTGCCCTACGCACCGGCCGCCTTTACCCCCAAGGAAATATTCCTGGTACTCATTTCTGTCAGAGGCTGAGTCGACCGCAGGGCCATAGTGCGGCAGGAAGGATGATGTCAATGAAAAATTCCATTGACACCATCGGAAATCGAACCAGCGACCTTCCGACTTGTAGAGCAGTGCCTCAACCAACTGCGCTACCGCGTACCCCCATTTTCAAAAAGTGCAAAATGAAAATTAGTAGGGTAAAAACAGAAGTTAAGGTTTGCTCCAAAGATCATGAAAATATTTATATTAAAATGGATGACGACGCCCTAAAGCAAGTAAAAAAATTCAAGTACCTATGCAGCATATTCACAGAGGATGGAAAAAATAAAGAAGACATGATACAACGTGTTGAAGAAGCTAAAGTTATAGGTTTAATAATAAAAAGCAACTATAGTGTTCGAATAACCTTAGTTTGGAAAAAAAAGAAACTTATACAAAGCTGTATTTTGAGTGTTGCTATTTACGGACCAGAAACATGGACCCTAGGGGAAAAAATGAAGAGAAGGTCGTAAAGCATTTGAAACATGGTTCTGGTGAAAAAAGTTAAAAATGAAATGGACATATAAAATAATTAATTATGAAGTTTTTCAAAGAGTGAAAGAAGAAAGAACACCTTTAAATTTTTTTTAAAATTGACGCCACTCCTGGATAGGGCATATAATTAGGCATAACGAGTTTGTAGTAAACATTCTTGAAAAAGCAGTATCCAGAAAAAAGGCCGTAGCAAGACCTCCACTGCAATACTTAAAGCCAGTTGTCAGAAACACAGGAGTTGACAGTTATATAGCAATAAAAAGAACGGCTTCCAACAATTCCAGATGGAAAGCGGCCAACGAATCAAAGATTGAAGGATAAGAAGATGTGAGCACATATGACAGCGACAATTCAATTAGCTTACTACTTATATAAAAAATCAATCAAAAGCTATCAAAATATGATATGAATATGCTGACATACCTTCAGAAGAACAGAGACAGACACAGACAAACTCTATGTCCATTTCAACATTGATGAATAGTGCTAATGAAATAGAAGCAAAGAAGAGAGGCAGTTCTTCGAAGTCTCCTACTTTTCTAATACAAAAACAGACGACATAATGCTTATTCTATTTGTCATGTTACAAAACAATAAGACGGTCGTGCGAGAAAATGAATGTCCATTAGTTTCAGTGAAATGGAGTTCATTTTCATGGGCGTCTAAAAACGGTATGTTGCGTACGTGCAAGCTAGCCCAATGCAAAGATTTATAACGACAATGGGAAGGGTTGCACTTTTTAAATGACTCCGGTGTTCTGCTGTGCTGAACCTCAACCGAAGCCCCCTGTCACGGTTTCCATCACCTATCAGCGTGCCGGGACAAGATCCTTCGACCCTTCAGTGTTTTGTCGTGATGGAAAAGGCAGTGCATTTATTTGCAACATTTCCTTGGTACACACTGTGGAATACTGTTGGGCTGTTCATAGAGTACCAACTTCCGTACCAACACATACACAGCTATCTATTAAAAGTCTTGGTAAGTCGTACAGTAGTTAGTGGTTACGGCAGACTCCCTTGATTACAAGTACGTCTGTGTGGTGAAACGGCTTGGCGATGGTGCGCCTGCTGGCTGAGCTGGTTAGCGGCAGGTTCCGCGACCGTGCTGGATAAGGCCGGCCGAGCTGGTGTCGGGGTTGCGTGGTGCAGTATTGGTGTAGATGGCAGCTCAGTCAGGACTAAAGTTGCGTTGATTCCAGTCGAAAGTTGGATGCGTTCGAGACCGATTCTATCCGCATCACCGGCCCGCTCAGCGTTACTTCTTCTTACGTGCCGAACGACATTCTTGTCTAACGTCGTTACTCCTCTCTGATGTCACAGACTGATGACTCATTTCTTGGTGTGTAATCTAACGATGTGTACTCCTTCTGACTTGTGGGCAGCTAATGCTGAATACAGCCTAACCAAAATGCTAACGGGGCGGAGACTTGCGAGAAGCGAAAATCGCAGTCTGTCTATTAGCCATTCATGCGTTTGACCGCATCGCTGGGCTCTGTAACTGGGGAATATGCTAACGCTAACGATTTTCAGTCAGGCTGAGGGCCTTTACTGGTCTAGCCAAAGACTAGTGCCTAGGCGGCACTGATCTAGTTATAGGGGATGTACTTTGGTTGGTTGGTTGGCTGTCTGGGATTTGAGCCCAGACTGGCTCAGTCGCAAACAGGAAGTATAAGACTTTTGTTAGGCGCTTAGATGAAGCAACCGCGCCTGAGGGAGGGTAGTGCGGACCGTGCCCGGCTTTGCATTATACACCCTGGCATTTGCCTTACAACTGAAAAAAATCACGGAAAAACCTCAGTCAGGGCATCCGAAAGGCGCTCCGCTGACCAGTGCCGAACGCGATTCGTTTAGCCGACTTGGCCATCGTCAGGCGTTGGCCTCGACTGGCCTGCTGGCCCCTGCCGCCCTTGGCTTTTGGGTCTGGCGACGAGGTCAACCCGCTTTTAGCGTAGGAATACGCCCAGTTTCCGCACTAGGGAGTTTCCCATGTCAGCTAAGTCAAAGCCTTCAGCCAGGGCTCTGATGTGGTTGGCAAACAGCGGAAAACGCAGATCCTCGTGAATCTGCCTGCTACTAACGTATAGAGGGGCACCTGTACAAGGCGAAGACACTTGGACTGCAACAACTGCAGCCTCCGGACATGGGAGCGGACCTACATGCGGGGCAGGCATAATGATTCATGGAGCGGATGAGCTACTTGTATAGCACGACTCCGTTCCCCAAGGCGAGATCACTCATTCTGTTCAGGAACGGACCCAGGATACCAATCCTTTGAGCAGTTCTCTTCCTGACCTAATTGATGTAAGGCGACCAGGTGAGTTGTGTATATAGGGTTACACCCAGATAATGAGTTGTGTCGACCCATTGGATTGGATCCCCGAAAAGTGTCACAGGATCAAGCGCAGTCTGGCCCGCACGATTATCGCGGTACTCTAAAGACATTGATGGCAGATCTCCATTCACTCAACCACCGTTGAAGGTCGTTGAGGTATGACTCCAGGTAGCTGAAGTGCAGCGTCGACTTGCGGAATGCGGCTATGATGGCCGTGACGTCGGCGTAGAGGGCCACCTCGACGTGGTGCAAGGGTAAATGAATGTCGTTGACATACATACTACACAGGACAGACCGATCAATCCACCCGGAGCTATCCAGCCCGCATGCAGCGACGAGATAACGTGGCCGTCTGTAAGGAAGCTTAGAACGTCCGACCCCGGAGGAATGGGATTGTATGGACTGTGTAAGGAGGGAAGTTTAGGAGCGTCAACTTGTACAGGAGGCCATCGATCCAGACGGTATCGAAGGCTTTGGCCACGTCGAGGAAAACTACGCCTGTTAGCCTCTTTCGCCTAAGTTCCTGGTTATTCTTAAAATGAGGTGGGCCAGCTGCAAGGGCGTGCTATGCCTGCGTCTAAACCCAAACTCATCGTCTCGCAATAGTCCGCGCTCCCCTACTTCATGAAAGATCCTACCTAATAGGATCTATTTAAATAGTTTACCAATCGTGTCCAAGAGACTAACTGGTCGATAGGACGAGGGTTGTGCCAGATCCTTCCCCAGTATAAGGACAGAGGTCACGCAAGCGTGCTTCCACAAGGAAGGGAAATGATGGGTGAGGAGAATCGCATTGAAGATCTGGGCCAGAAGGGATACCGCTCGCTGGGGAAGATGTTCAAGGCCCTGTTCGGTATACCGTTTGGGCCCGGAGCCTTGCCAACCTTGCGACCCCTGATGCCTTCGTGAACCTCGTCAGGGTTGGTTAACTTGGGTTCGCTGGCAGGGTTCAGAAAGTAAGACCTCAGCGCCACGTCAACCATCTCAATAACTACCGGGTCCTAAGGATCGGCCACCGGCTGAAACTTGAGTCTCCAGAGTGTCAGCCAGGTCTTCGGCTTCCCAGAGTCTGAGCGATCCCTCGGAGTGACCAGAGGGAAGACGGGGTAGGAACTCTCATCACCCGTCTGGTAATCCTACATAGCGACTGGTCTTCGGGATCTAGGGATTCGAGTGTGGCACTCCACTGGTCGTTCCTCCACTCGTTGAGCCGGCGGATCACCGACCTCTGCAGACGGTTGCCTCAGCTCTCAGAGCGGGGTCCCAGGTGATCTGCAACTGCCTCCGCAGGCGACTCTTAAGACGAATATAGTCCTGAATGCCAGCCAGTATCGCAGGCCGTGTGTCGCCACGCGGACGACGCTTGGGATTAGATGTCGCCAGAGCCTTCAGGACGGCGCCGGAGAAGTTGTCAACGCACGTGTCGATTGCCATCCCGTTGTGTAATTGCGGATCGAACGAAATTTGATCTTCCAAGTGAGTCTGGAAGTTGGCCCAGTCAGTGTGCCTGAAATCAGGGCGATCCGGTAGGTGCTGGAAGGATGAGCGACAAGTAGTGTCAATGACTACCGGGAGGTGGTCTGAGCCCGATGTCCAAGACATCGGGAATACCCAAGGGGTTGTATGCGTTAGTCGTTCGAGTGTCCGGTGCAAAGATCAGACAGTTCTCGTAGGCATAATCACGCAGTAGTTTCCCTCATCTTGTGCTCAGCCGCGAGTTCCCATTCAAGTGTTTTGCGTTGAAGTCGCCCGCCATCAATACCGGCAATCCCCCGCCGAAACAGGCGGCAGGTCTGCTCCGACCACTGGGCGGGAAGGCGAGAGGTATGACGCAAGGATTTTCACCGGTTTGCCGGCCAGTGTGAGTTGAATGGCAGTAGCCACCAAGTGGGTGAGGCCCGGAACGGGCCGAGTGGTGGACTATGCCACGGCGGACCAGGATGGCTGTACCGCCCCTGCTGTCAGTCTGTCTGTGCGGTGGTAAACATAATTGGCAAGCCGGAAGACTTGACCATGATTAAGGAATGTCTAACGTAAGAGGCAAATATCGACACCGTGCTGGTTGAGAAATGCTCCAGTTCAAGCTTCCTGCCGCACACTCCGCATTCGAGCAGGCGACGCGCAGGGATTTAGCCCGTTCCATGCTCCTAGGGCATGCTACCATATTCGGCCACGAACAGGATAACGGACTTCAGGAAGCCCGCGGGTGAGCTGCCCCTATTGGAAGGGAGATGGACATGAGAATTCGACGAATCAGCTCCACACATGCATGGAGGGGAAGGTGATCGAGATCAGAAATTTCCTCGAATGAGGAGGTGGAACATTGGGTGTGGACCACCAGGTTGGGGGTTGTGGATTTAGCGGCCGCGGTTTTCACACTGGCGGCTGTTTTCTTCTTGGGCTTCCCAGCACCCGGCTCCGGGACAGCTGTGGTTTTGGGTTTAAACTTCTGAGGCCCGGCCGTCTTCCTAGTGGCGGTCACATTAGGCTACTAGGACGCCTCCGTGACCGGCTGAAGAGAGGGATTTGGATTAGGGGTGAAGTGGCAGAAGCCTTGACAACACGCACCCTAGGACGACGTAAAAATCACCCCTCGCCGAGGTCCATCTGCTCGGCAAAGGGCCCGGCCCGCTGGGCTTTCGGAGCGGCAGGGTGGCATGTGGCGGCGCTTTCGGCCAAGATCGGACGCATTCTTTACAAAAGCTGACTTCGCTTCTTTCCACTTCACACAGACCCACTAGTTCGCCGTGCGGTTTCCCCCACAGACACAGCACTGGGGCTGTTCCCGCGAGGTAGAGCAACCACCGGAGAGGTCGGAGGCCCCACACGCGACGCATCGGGGTGCTTATCCGCACTTTCGATGCGTGTGTCCAAAGCGCTGGCAGCGCTTGCATTGCAATGGGTCTTTCGGGGCCACGTACGATTCCACCGACACTCGCAAGCCGCAGATTTCGGTGAGACATTGCACTTTCGACATCCCAGGCCCTCGCGCCACTGATACAATGGAGTGAGAGTGGGAGGGCGGTCCTTGGCGGAGTCCTGGTCGCGACGGCCGGACCGCTGCTGCGTGACTCCCTAGACACACAATGTTCAGGGATTCGAGCTCTAGATGATGAATAAAGCTTGAATGCTGGCCTTTTATACTGTGCTCCATCTGTTCTGTCTAGTCTGCTATTGGTCAGCTGGAAGAGTTTTGGGCGTGAATCGATAATTGGTTATCTGCTGCTTGGGTCCCTGTGAATGGGCGTTTTGCTACAGCAGGTTAAACAGATGTGCTGTGTGGTTAAGCGATTGCTGCATGGTTCGGTGCACGAAGCATATACTAGAGATAGGGGGAGGGAAGGAGAGAGAGAAAACTGTTGAGGACAAACGGCTATTGGATACGTGGGGTTTCCCACGATATTTTACTAACGGCAGATTAATCTGTTTTACATTATGCAAATTTATCTATCAAGGCATTATCAATTACTTCATACACACGTTCATTTTTTCCTCTCAGGATTGTGATTTACTACATACATAATATCCCTTACATGTTAGTCACATCGCTCACTGAATTCATAGTGGCACAACTAAAAAATTGCCCATTTGGAGTTAATACAACATTTGAGATCAAAAATATGACAATTATATACAACATTACCAGCACACTTGTTAATTTAAACATAACCGCTAGACGACGATAGTGCAGTTATCGCACGTGGAGATTTACTGTCGATTTTTCCGTCAACAGTGGCATCTGTGCAATTTGCCTCCGACTGTGAAAGTGAAGAGGTGTGTTATGTTCAACTAATGGCGGAACTCTTGGATTTGAGGCCGCTGTTGAATTATTACTTCTATAACATTCCGAGAAACAAGCCATTAGTATTGGTTGATTATACTATTCAAGCTGTGCGGTCATTCTTTAACATTAAGTTGACTCATTATGGACAGGAAAATGAGGATAGCAACTGGGGACGAAGAAATGCTGCTGAACGTTGGAATACAGTAAGTTTATCTGATTATTCTTCATATCTCTCTCGGTACTTTTAACACATGCACGTGTGCATGTGTTAAAACCATCTGAATGTTGGAAATGACTACCGAGGTTATAAAATTATTACGTTTAGATTGCTGTTTACATACTACGATTTCAATTATACGAATATTCATGGCCTGATTTTCTCTTGTTTACAGATTTATCCCTCACAAGCGTGCCATGTACTACCATTTTTAGGTAAAATATTTATCATTTGTGTCTTATAAAACAACAGAACCTTCGACATTCTCACCTTCAGTCATTAAATTTAGATAGACATTAAAATCCCTTACCTCGCGCATTTTAAAACACCATAAACACAAGCCGCCACGTGTGGCAATTCTTTGGAATTAGGAAACACTGGGAACCAATGCTTCTCTTTTCGCAGTTATATTTCATAAAACTAATCGCTGAAACTTCGATTTTTGGCTACAAAAAATCGGAAGAGTATGGGTAGTTTGCGATGCTTCAAGGTCAAATACGAACTTCACCAAAGATGTTAATAATGAAACTCTCACACAATCCCGAGCCTCGTGAAAATCGAGGTAATAAAAACTATTTTTCTATTGGTTATTATTGTATACATATTATTTTATTTGGGCCCAATGTCATAATCCGACTTCGATTTGATGTCCTTCCAACCACAGAAATTTAAGTAACTGTCCTTCATATTTCTGTGGGAAATGAGACTCCAACTCAAAGCCAAGTTAGGCTGATTATGAAAATAGGCCATGTAGCAAATTGATACGACTACGCAAGTAATTTTTATGTGTTGTTTCAGTTGCTTCATCGTATATGTTTGCTTCTGCTGAAAATGAACAAACATTGGAAGATAATACTGTCTTACCAAACAGAATCAGCATCTGAAACTGGTGACTCAGACGCCGACCAGAATTATTCATTGAGTGACTATTCTTATTCAAATTTTTCCAATAACAGAAGTTCTTCATTTGATGAGGTCAAAGTTTCTACATTGAATGAACCACAAAAGATAGATTTGACCACAGAGAAACAAAACAGGAAACCGAAGAGCAGAAAAATAAAAAGAGCCGTGCCATCAGAATGGCAAATTAATCAAACTAAAATGCTACGAAATACAGGACACGCATACAGATCCTTTAATGGGGGTACTGAAATACCTGAAAAGACGTTAGGTCCCTCTTGTAGACTGAACTCTTTTTTTTATTTCTCCGAGCAGGAAAGACTTGATATTTTCAAAACATACTGGTCTCTGGAAGATAATGCCCAAAAAATTCTGAGTTTAAATGTGTTACTGGCACATCACGCAAGACTAGAATGTCTTTGAAGCTGTGTGCAACTTAAAAAAAAAAACTTATTTTGATTCTCTTCCCATTTCCAAAAGAGAGTATGACGATTTTCAGTCCTTAATAAATAATAAAGTTCTGCCACATTGCCATTCAAGCTTTTACAACAGACTCAAAATTGAACAAGAATTATTTCAAGTCGGGGGCCTTAGTTCAATTACATTCTTAACGAAAGTTTTTTTTCATGTTTAATAGTAATAAAGTTCATTTTTTAAAAGTTTCTCTTTAAAAATGGGTTTATTTTAAGAATCCTGGCTTCAGTCACAAGTGAGCACTTATATTAGCAATTTTTTTAAACATAGTGGCACAACTCTAAACAGGGTGAGTAAATTTGGCTAAACTCTTAGTAGAGGGTTCTTCAGCACAAGAAAACCACACAAATGTCACCTATACACGACGAACAACATAATACAATTAAATTCCTTACTCTCAAAGCATTTCCAAAAGATTAAGATCAAAGCATATTTGTAAGTACACTTTCTTTTACTCATTTCTCAAATACAGTTTTTTAATTGTGCTCCTAATGCATTCAGTGAGTAACATATACTTCTATCTGTGCTTTATTAATATTTGATGTGTATTTTAAACCATGTATTGTTATTAAAATTTAATATTTTATATCTGCATTCGTTCAAAAATTTTGGAATATTTCGATGTACCTATTCTTTGCAATGCACTTCACTGAAAATGGCCACATGAGTGGCCGAAACATGTAGAAAGTACCCCGGGTGTATGATATACTTTAATAAATTTATGTGCATTCGTTGGTTTCGATATCACATCTAATACCTACACAATATTTAATCCAACAAACTGCACATTCAACAGTAAATAATCATTTGTCACTTATGTCCCTCCTACAAGTTGCGAAGTCTACAACGCCATCAGACCGGAGGTACACGTATACAAAAGCACTGAATTATAGCAAATAGTCAAAGAGTTACTTCGATGCTTTCGAGACAGAAGTGACGACTCTTACAATAAATTTTTGCATTTACATTTACGCTACATCTTATGGCGTCCAATTGCAGAAATGCCCGTTCCCCTCACCAGCTTATCCAGTACCTCTCACTTTCTCTAAAACACACACACACACACACACACACACACACACAGTACATTACTTTATCTTTCTTTATTTTTCTTAGGTTGTTCAACAGCGCATAATTAAAACACTAAATCAGTTAGTTCTAAAAATTGTTAAAAGTACTGTCCAAGGTATTACGTATCCAGGCAGCTACTAAGTGAGACAGGTCGACCACGAAAGAGCAAGGAAAAATTACAACGCGATGCATCGAAACCGTCTGAAGCGTAAGTTCTACATCTTAATGAAATCTACAGTTAAGCTCCTACATTAGTTTTTCTGCGATGAGTCCTTTCTACGAAACTTATCTATATTACATTTCCATTTCCAGCACAGTGGGGTTTATACTAGACCGACAGAGTTCAACGTAGTATTGGCTTTTAGCGTAAACTCCAATATCAACTTCACAAGCACAGCATACTCTTAGAAATTAACCGGCTGAAGCGTTAAGTCCCTCTAAATCTGAATTAAAATTTAATTTCCTACAACACAAAACAAAACGCGCTTCTTCCGTAAAAAAATAAACTTACGCTGTTTAGGGAAATAGCCACTGTTTATTTCAAACATCACAAGTAACACATACACACACTCGGTAAGCTCAGTGCAGAGTTCCTTAATATTAAAGCGGAAGGTGTATAAATGGCGTTTTTTTTTAATACTAGAATGAAAAGCGCCGCCAAATACACAGCTAGTGCTGCGTCATACGACGAGTTGCAGGACGTTTAACAGTAGGTGAGAGAAGAGAGAAGACTCGCTGTGATGATAACCTTAAGAAAGTCTAATAAAACCTCACCAGTGCTACAGCAGATGCTGACAATGTTGCCCTCCTGAACAAATGCACTGAGTACAGCTGCGGAAGACATTCTCCGGAAATTGTTGAAATCTCGCGTCGGATGTTGTTTCTGAGTTCTTCCGAGTGTATTCTTGCAACCGAACCATGTTCCTCCAAAGTATGAATACCGTTGCCTTATACGGTCGCAGTTGTAACCATTTTGCGACCGTTCGTATAGACTTTTTCCAAACACTCGTCCCCTATGCTGAAAAATTTTGTCACATTTTCCAGCGGACATATTTTAAATACGGCTGCACTAAAAACAGATGCTGTTCAACACTGTACCTGAATCGAGGCACGCTATTACATTACTGAAGGACAGAAACGCATTTACCAGCAACAAACGCCTGATTAATAAAGCAAGCCTGTTATCTACGACAATTAGAGTTAAAGGCTCCCCCAGACCGGCGCGAAATGTTCGCAGCGACAGCGAATCCTTCGCTGCGAATTTTGTCGTGGACTGCAACGTACACGGCGACAAGTGGCAGTCCCCACACTGGCGCGAAAAAATCGCGCAGACGTCTGCGAAACTGCAGCGATTTATTCACTGTCGCTGCTTGCACGGTTCTTGTCGCTGTCGCCGCGAATAGTGCAGGTTTCACATTCCAATTCCGAGAGTTGGCACCAGCTGGCGATAAGAATGTCCTTTGTCGGCAGGCTCCGGAGGGTAGGTCGAGATACGTTTCATTCCTGTTTCGTATTCAGTCACACATCTGAATCTGCCTGCATGGGTTTAGTCCTGAGTGATTTTCCCATGGCGTTTACGGAAAAATTAATTGAATTAGTGAAAATATACCCAATTTTATATGACTTATCACACGAAGACTACAAAAATGTGAAGAAGAAGGATAAAGGGTGGGAACAAATTGGTGTAGAATTAAAAGAAAGCGGCAAGTGGTTTTGCTTTATTTATTGAGCATTAAAAAAATCAACAAATTTTTCTCGTGTACTAAATGCCAAATTTGTTGCCCGTTTTGGATCAGTTTCCATGTGAGTGAACGCGCTTTGTTGGCTGGGTTGGTCCGGTGGCTGAAGTTCACAGTACTGATTAT
>Ga0268261_10001446_pt1 | contig 16309 bp, 9 predicted proteins | sample TergutNc150P1_FD_190353 | JGI IMG/M metagenome (GOLD analysis project Ga0268261, IMG submission 190353) | Nasutitermes corniger P1 segment gut microbial community from laboratory colony in Florida, USA - Nc150 P1 (SPAdes) (version 2) | ecosystem: Host-associated > Arthropoda: Insects > Digestive...
ACGTGTCTGACAGTGTGCGCTCTCCCCTTTAACACCATAGCCCTTGCTCTTAAGACAAAACTGTTTGCGGGCAAACAGTCTCTAGTGTAGCCCAGGCCTAAAGGACAGCCTTCTCAACAAACAGTTCCAAATTTCGCCGCTAGGAACTCTGGCGTCTAGACGTTCTTGGAAGCGCCTGGCAACGAAAATGGGAACTACTGAGAACTTGCCCAGGATGCAGATTTTCAGATCCACAACGTTCTCCTGACTAGACTTTTCGTCATGTCATATTGCACACATGTCATGTCATATTGCACACATAGAATGTAGGTCGCGTGCAAACACCCGAATTTCAGAACTATGTGCAAGTTATGTATAGACCTATAGTAGGAACAGATAAGAAGTATGTCGAACGGAAATACACAATTTTCGTCACTTTGTGTGATATTTTTCCATGCCTTCTTCTTCAGAGATGGATACGTTATGGCACGGCTTCCGTCAGTTGGAGTAAGGCATGTTTGTAGCTCATTTTCAGTACAGTTAAAACACAAGTCTTTCGTAATTATACCAAATTCATCACTTGTCGAAACTCTGTTTTTAGACTAATGTCTATAAAGTCTGGATTTAGATAGAATGCCATTAATCGTATTTCATCACACGTAGCGCCAAATGTTTCGAGCTCATATTCAGCACATATACGAAACACAAGAGAATATATACCAGTTGCTTCAGTAGGTGCAATTCTAGTTTTAGTCCCATATTCAGTATATGTTCAGTTCGCATATAAACGAATTTCATCACTTGGCCCGACTAATGATCCAAGCGCATACATCTCAGAGATAGGCTGTAGGTCGAGCACTCAGACACGAAACACAATAGTTTGTACCAATACAGGTTCGGAGATCCAGAAACAGATACCTAAATGGCGTGAAAGCGGTCATTTATGTAAAATTACAAGACAGCACTTCTTTACAAATAGTTCCATCTTTCGCCGCAAGGATCTCTGGCGGCTTTGCATATCTGGAGGCGTCTGGTGATGAAAGTGGGAACTACTAAGACCTTGCGTAGGCTGCAGCGTGTCATATCCATAACCTTTCCTGACTGGGCTTTTCTTCATCCCGAACTGTCTTAATGAATGTACCCAAATATTGAGACGCTATGCACGTATTTGATAACTTAGCGCGAGTAATGTTTTGTGTTGAGAGAGTGTAACGATAGGATGTAGGTCGAGTGCAAATTCACAAAATGCAGAATTTTGTGCAAGTTATGTTTAGACCTATAATCGGAACAGTTAAGTCGTATGCCGGATGTAAATACAAAAACTTCATTACTTCAAGTGTAATTTTCCAGGCATTTTTCATATCAGATCGGCTGTATGTCAAGTGTCAAAACACTTCTTGCCAAGGTTGGAGTAAGTGAAGTTTGTAGCCCATATTCAGCACAGTTACGTTGCTATTCTTTCGTAATTATACGAATTTATTTACTTTTGGAGAACAAATGAACGAATTTGATCATTTCTTGCGAATTGTGGTTCAGTCTTTATTCAGCATAGATATGCTGAATTTTGTACATGAAATTACCAATGAATTCATGTGGCACGTGCATCAACACTACTAAGCTTGTCGAACGTCATAAAGGGTTTTATTCAATTGGCTCAGGTAATAATTGGTGTTCATTTTCTACAAAGATAGATTTAGGTCGAGCGCCAATACACGAACTTTTTTACTTGGCTCAATTCATATAACAAAATGAAATGAAGCACAAATAAGCTGATGGGCGAACATCAATACTCTATTTATGTGGTTTGTCGCAACTGATTGTTTGAATACACATATGTTAACTGTGTCCCACGTTCATTTGTCATAGATTTGTAGCTAGATACAGATCCCCAAATGGCGTGGAAGGTGTAAGGTATTCAACATTAGAGGACAGCCTTCTCGACAAATAGTTCCAACTTTCGCCGCTAGGAGCTCTGGCGTCTAGGCGTACTTGGAAGCGCCTGGCAACCTAAATGTGAACTACTAAGAACTTGCCCAAGCTGCAGCGTGTCTTATCCATAACCTTTCCTGACGGCTTTTCTTCATCCCGAAGAGGCTTAACGAATGTACGCAAATGTTGAGACGCTATGCACGTATTTCATAACTTAGCGTAAGTCATGTTTTGAGGAGAGAGTGTGTACAGATAGGATGTAGGTCGAGTGCAAATTCACAAAATGTTGAATTTGTTCAAGTTATGTTTAGACCTATAATCAGAATAGATAAGACGTATGTCGGATGTAAGTACACAAATTTCATTACTTCAAGTGGAATTTTCCAGGCATTATTTGTCTTTGATAGGCTGTATGTCAAGTGTAAAAACACTTCTTGCTTCGGCTGGAGTAAGTCAAGTTTGTACCCCATATTCAGCACAGTTAATTTGCTATTATTTCGTAAGTATACGAATTTCATGACTTTTCGTGAACAAATCATTGATCATTTCGTGCGAATGGTGTCTTCAATCTTTATTCAGCATAGATCTGCTGGATGTTGAGCACCAAAGTACAAATAATTTTATTTGGCATATGTATCAGCACTATTAAGCTACTTGTTGAACGTCATAAAGCGTTTTATTCAGTTAGCTCAAGTAGTAATTCGTCTTCAATTTCTGCAAAGGTAGATTTAGGTCGAATTCTTATACACGAATTTCTCAGTTGGAGCAATTCATATTACGAAATAAAATGCAGCACAGGAAATCTGATGGGCGAATATAATTAATCTTTTTATGTGTGTTTTTGCAACTGATGCTTCAAATACACGTACGCTAATTGTGTTCTTCGCCCCTTTTCATAGATTTGTAGCAAGAATCAAATCCCTAAATTTCGTGTAAGGGGTAAAGTCTTCAACATTACAGGACACACTTCTCAACACATAGTTCCAACTTTCGCCGCTATGAGCTCTGGCATCTATACGTACATCGAAGCGCCTGGCAACGAAAGGGTGAAACTTGCCCAGGATGCAGCCTTTCAGGTCCACAACGTTTTCCTGACTAGGCTTTTCGTCCTGCCTGACTGGGCTGAGTTATATACTAATGAATGGACTTAAATGTCTAGCCCCATCACTTAGCGCGAGTCATGTATCGAGCTCAAATACTGCACAGATAGGATTTAGGTCGTGTGCAAACACCCGAATTTCAGAATTATATGCAATTTATATTTAGACCTATAATAAGAACAGATAACAAGTATGTCGAACGGCAATACACAATTTTCATCACTTTGTGTGAGATTTTTCCATGCCTTCTTCGTCTCAGATAAATGCGTTATGACACGACTTCCGTCAGTTGAAGTAAGGCATATTTGTAGCTCATTTTCAGAACATTTAAAACACGAATCTTTCATAATTGTACCAATTTCATCACTTGTCGAAACTCATGTTTTTAGACAAACGTCTATAAAGTCTGGTTTTAGATAGAATGCCATTAAACGTATTTCATCACTTGTAGCGCCAAAAGTTTGGAGCTCATAGTCAGCACATATAAGAAATAAACACAAGAGAATGAATACCACTAGCTTCAGTAGGTTCAATTCTAGTTTTTGTCCCATATTCAGTATAGATACGCTGCATATTGTTCGCATATAAACGAACTTCATCACTTGGCCCGAGTCATGATCCAAGCGCATACATGGCAGAGATAGTCTGTAGGTCGAGCACTCAGACACGGAACACAATAGTTTGTACCAATACGGGTTCGGAGATCCAGAAACATATTCCTAAATGGCGTGAAAGCGTTCACTTATGCAAAATTACAGGACAGCCTTCTCGACAAATAATTCCATCTTTCGCCGCTAGGATCTCTGGCGTCTTTGCATATGTGGAGGTGCCTGGTGACAAAAGTGGGAACTACTAATAACTTGCCCAGGCTGAAGCGTGTCATATCAATAACCTTTAATGAATGGGCTTTCCTTCATCCAAAACAGGCTTAATGAATGTACCCAAATGTTGAGACGCTATGCACGTATTTCATAACTTAGCGCGAGTCATGTTTGATTTGAGAGAGTGTACAGATAGGATGTAGGTCGAGTTCAAATTCACAAAATGTAGAATTTGTGCACGTTATGTTTAGACCCATAATCGGAACAGATAAGACGTATGTCGAATGTTAATACACAAAATTCATTACTTCAAATGCAATTTTCCAGGCATTATTTGTCTCTGATCGGCTGTATGTCAAGTGTCAAAACACTTCTTGCTTCGGTTGGAGTAAGTCAAGTTTGTAGCCCATATTCAGAACAGTTAACTTCCTATTCTTTCGTAAGTATACGAATTTAATTACTTTTCGAGAACAAATAAACGATTTTGATCGTTTCGTGCGAATGGTGTCTTCAGTCTTTATTCAGAATAGATCTGCTGGAGATTGAGCACGAAAGTACAAATAATTTGATTTGACACATGTATCAACACTATTAAGCTGCTTGTCGAACGTCATAAAGCTCAAGTTAGCTCAAGCAATAATTGGTGTACAATTTTTGCAAAGGTAAATATAGGTCGAGCCCTTATAAATGTATTTCTCAGTTGGAGCAATTGGTATTAAGAAATGAAATGCAGCACAGGTAATCTCATGGACGAACATCATTACTCTTTTTTGTGGTTTGTTGCAACTGATGCTTTAAATAAACGTAAGCTAATTGTGTCCGTCGCCGCTTTTCATAGATTTGTAGCAAGAATCAGATCTCTAAATGGCGTGGAAGGGGTAAGGTCTTCAACATTACAAGACAGCCTTCTCAACAAATCGTTCCAACTTCCGCCGCTAGGAGTTCTGGTGTCTAGGCGTACTTGGAAGCGCCTGGCAACGAAAGTGTGAACTACTAAGAACTTGCCCAGGATGCAGCTTGTGAGATCCATAACGGTCTCCTGACTAGGCTTTTCGTCATACATATCACCCGAATTTCAGAATTATGTGCAAGTTATGTATAGACTTATACCAGGAACAGATAAGAAGTATTTCGAACTCCAATACACAATTTTCATCACTTTACGTGAGATTTTTCCATGCCTTCTTCTTCAGAGATAGATGCGTTATGGCACGGCTTCCGTCAGTTGGATTAAGGCAAGTTTGTAGCTCATTTTCAGTACAGTTAAGACACAAGTCTTTCGTAATTATACCAATTTCATCACTTGTCGAAACTTATATGTTTAGACTAACGTCTATAAAGTCTGGATTTAGATAAAATGCTTTAATCGTATTTCATCACTCGTAGCGCCAAATGTTTCGAGCTCATATTCAGCAAATATAGGAAACACAAAGGATAAATACCAGTCGCTTCAGTAGGTTCAATTCTAGTTTCAGTCACATATTCAGTATATGTTCAGTTCGCATATAATCGAATTTCATTACTTGGCCCGAGTCATGATCCAAGCGCATACATGGCAGAGATAGGCTGTAGGTCGAGCACTCAGACACGTGACACAATAGTTTGTACCAATACAGGTTCGGAGATCCAAAAACAGATACATAAATGGCGTGAAAGCGGTCATTTATGCAAAATTACAGGACAGGACTTCTTTACAATTAGTTCCATCTTTCGCCGCTAGGATCTCTGGCGGCTTTGCATATATGGAGGCGCCTGGTGACGAAAGTAGGAAATACTAGGACCTTGCCCAGGCTGCAGAGTATCATATCCATAACCTTTCCTAACTGGGCTTTTCTTCATCCGGAACTGGCTTAATGAATGTACCCAAATATTGAGACGCTATGCACGTATTTCATAACTTAGCGCGAGTCATGTTTTGAGTTGAGAGAGTGTACAGATAGGATGTAGGTCGAGTGCAAATTCAAAAATGCAGAATTTTTTGCAAGTTATGTTTAGACCTATAATCAGAATAGATAAGTCGTATGTCGGATGAAAATACACAAATTTCATTATTTCAAGTGAATTTTCCAGGCATTACTTGTCACTGGTCGGCTGTATGTCAAGTTTCAAGACACTTCTTGCTTCGGTTGGAGAATATCAAGTTCATATTCAGCACAGTTAATTTGCTCTTCTTACGTAAGTAGCGAATATCATGTCCCTTCGAGAACAAATATACGAATTTGATCATTTCGTGCGAATGGTGTCTTCAGTCTTTTTTCAGCATAGAAATGCTGCAGTTTTATAACGAAAGTACCAATGATTTGAATTGGCACATGTATGAACAATATTAAGCTACTTGTCGAACGTCATAAAGCGTTTTATTGAGTTAGCTCAAGCAGTAATACGTGTTCAGTTTCAAAAAATAGATATAAATCTTGTTCTTATACGCGAATTTCTCAGTTGTATCAATTTATATTACGAAATGAAATGCAGCACAGGTAATCTGATGGGCGAAGATCATTACTATTTTTATGTGGTTTGTTGCAACTCATGCTTTAAATACACGTAAGCTAATTGTGTCTGTCGCCCTTTTTCATAGATTTGTAGCAAGAATTAGATGTCAAAATGGCGTGGACCATTATAGGGCAGCCTTCTCAACACATAGTTCCAACTTTCGCCGATAGGAGCTCTGGCGTCTAGGCGTACTTTGAAGCGCCTGGCAACGAAAGTGTGAACTACTAAGAACTTGCCCAGAATGCAGCTTGTCAGATCCATAACGGTCTCCTGACTAGGCTTTTCGTCATACATAACTGGGTTGAGTTATATACTAATGTATGAACCTAAATATCAAGTCCCATCACTTAGCGCGAGTCATGTTTCGAGCTCAAATACCGCACAGATAGGCTGTAGGTCGCGTGCAAACACCAGAATTTTCATAATTATATGCAAGTTATATTTAGACCTATAATCACAACAGGTAAGAAGTATGTCGAAAGCTAATAAACAATTTTCATCACTTTGTGTGAGATTTTTCCATGCCTTTTTCGTCGCAGATAGATGCGGTATGGCACGACTTCTCTCAGTTAATGTAAAGCATGAACGTAGCTCATTTTCAGTACAGTTACGACACAAGTCTTTCGCAATTATACCAATTTCATCACTTGTCGAAACTCATGTTTTTAGACCAACGACTATAAAGTCTGATTTAGATAGAATGCCATTAAAAGTATTTCATCACTTGTAGTGCCAAATGTTCCGAGCTCATATTCAGTACATATAAGAAATAAACACAAAAGAATATATGCCAGTTGTTTCTGTAGGTTCAATTATAGTTTTAGTCCCATATTCAGTGTAGATACGATGCATGTCGTTCGCATTTAAACGATTTTCATCACTTGGACCGAGTCATGACCCAAGCGCATACATGGCAGAGATAGGCTGTAGGTTGAGCACTCACACTCGAAACACATGAAAGTAAAGTACACAAGGAAATAAAGTGACTAAAACTTAACTTACACCTGCTACAGCAATTCTGTGCCGAAAGTGTTTTCGAAACGTTACGCGTTACAAGTGTTGAAATATGTTTAATGGCAATGTGTCTGCTACGAAAATTCATAAATTTGTCACGATCAAGACTTTTGACAAGTATTGAAATTCGTATAATTACGAACTACTTGTACCTCAACTGTAGTGAATATGGTAAAAAAAGTTTTAATCCACCTCAAATCGCTTGACATACAGCCATTAGGTGAAAAAGCCTTTTATCCTGACAAAGTTAAAGTGTTGAAATCCGTGTAGTGACATTCAGGCATACATCTTATCTGTTCTGAATATGGGTTTAACCATAACTTGCACCAAATAAAGAAATTTGTTTGCTCAGGCTTGGCTTACTATGTACTAGAAACGCGACTCGAGAATAGTGATGAACTAATTGCCTTACAGCTTGAAATGCAACTCATCGGTAATCAAAAAAGTCTCCGTACATGTATTCGGCCAACTGAAGATGTTCGTGTACTAACTCTCGAAATACAGCCTATTAGTTCAGTATATGAGTTCGATACAGGTCTCGCGCTAAGCAATGAAATACGTGTATACGTGACCGATATTTAGATTCATTCATGAGTATATAGCTCTATGGACAGTAAGGCAAGAACAAAAGCCCAAGAGAAGAGACCGTTATGGATCAGGTACACCGCATCTTGGGCAATTTCTTAGTGGTTCCCACTTTCATCTGCAAAGACGCCAGATATCCTAGCGGCAAAATGTGGAACTATTTGTAGTAAACTCTGTACCGTAATTTTGTAAAAATAACCGCATCCTCGCCATTTATGTATATGTTTCTTGCTACAAAACTACAAGTGACAGAACGTGACATTGAGGTTATCAGTTAGGGATATGTTTTCAAAATAAGGCTTGCGACAACCCTTTATAAACCAGATTACCTGTTCTAACTTCGATTTCGTAGCGTGAATTGCGCCACCTGAAGAAATTCGTGTATTAGCGATCGAAATACAGTACATCAATGCAGAAAATGTTCGAGAATTATGACGAGCCATGCCGCCAAAGAATACTGAATAAGTGACTAAAACGTGTCTTCCACCAACTGAAGCAATTCTGTGCTGAAAAATGTCTCGAAACGTTTCGCGCTAAAAGCGTTGAAATCTGGTAAATGGCAATCATTCTAAAACCAAATTGCATAGACAATTGTATGGAACAAGACATTTGAGAAGTGTTGAATTTCATGTAATTACGAACTACTTGCACCTTAACTGTGCTGAATATGGGCTACAAAAATTATTTAATCTACTTCAAAGCGTACCTGTTAAGCGATTGACATACAGCCATTCTGTGATAAAGCATTTAACATGACTCACTACAAGTGTTGAAATTCATTAATTGCCTTTCGACATATAACTTAGCTGTTCGGTGTACGGGTTTAAACATAACTTGCGGCAAATCTTGAAATTTGTGTGTTTGCTCTTGACTTACTGTCCATCTGTATTGAATATGGACTGGAAACATGACCCGCGAATATAGATGAAATAATTGTCTTAGAGCTTGACATGCTTGACATCGGTAACCAAAACAGGCTCCGTACATGAGTTCCACGAACTGAAGATGATCACTTATTAACCCTCCAAGTACAACCTACTTGTTCAGTATATGAGCCCCATAAATGTCTCGCGCTAAGTAATGAGATACGTGTATAAGGGACCAACATTTCGGTTCATTTATTAGTATATAGCTTTCTAAGGCCCGTTAGGCATAAACAATAGCCCAGACAGGAGAACGTTACGGATCTGGTACACTGCATCAAGGGTAAGTTCTTAGTGGTTCCAATTTTCGCCGCCATGAGCCTCTAAGTCTGCAATGACGCCAGAGAACCTAGAACCAATAGGTGGAACTATTTGTCGAAAGTTTGACCCGTTATTTAGCAGAAACTATCGCTTTATCGCCATTTATGTATATGTCTCTTGGCACAAATCTACGACAAGGGATTGACGGTAACATTGAAATTATGTTATTAATATTGTTCAAAACTTGACTTGCTTTAAAAGACTATTGATATTGACCTAAAGTATATCTAAACCACGTTTTTTTCGTAATATGTACTGCGCCAACTGAAGAAATTAGTGTGATGGCGCTCGAACTTCAGTCTAAATTTGCAGAAAATTATCGAGAATTATGACTTGAGTCAACTTAATGAGATCCTTTCTGACGCTCGACATGAAGCTTTATTGTATTGATAAATGACTAAACATATATGCGCTCGACATGCAGCCAAGGTATACTGAAAAAGTGTATAAACGTAACTTGCACCAGCTAAAGTAATTGTGTGCCAAAAGAGGTTTCGAAACGTTACGCGTTAAAAGTGTTGAAATCTGTTTAATGGCAATCTGTCTGCAACGAAACTTCATAAATTTGTTAGGATCAAGAAATTTGACAAGTAATGAAATTCATATAATTACGAACTACTTGCACCTCAACTGTGGTGAATATGGTAAAAAAAGATCTAATCCACCTCAAAGCGCTTGACCTACAGATTTTCAATAAAAAAGCCTGTTAGCCTGACAAAGTGCAAGTGTTGAAATCCGTTTATTGACATTCAGGCATACATCTTATCTGTTCTGAATATGGGTTTAAACATAACATGCACCAAATAAAGAAACTGTATGTTCAGGCTTGGCTTACTGTCTATGGACTGGAAACGCGCCTCGAGAATAGTGATGAACTAATTGCTTGAAATGAAACTCATCGGTAATCAATAAAGTCTCCGTACATGTGTTCGGCCAACTGAAGATGTTCGTGTACTAACTCTCGAAATACAGCCTATTAGTTCAGTATATGAGTTCGGTAAACGTCTCGCGTTAAGTAATAAAAAACGTGTATACGGGACCGACATTTAGATTCATTCAGGAGTATGTAGGAACAGCCCGTCTACAAAAATAAACGAATTTGATCCTTTCATGCGAATGGTGTCTTCAGTTTCTATTCAGCATAGATCTGCAGCAGGTTGAGAAGGATAGTACCAATGATTTGATTTAGCACGTGTATCAACACTATTCTTCTACTTAACGAACATCATTAAGCGTTTTATTCAGGTAGGTGAAGCAGTAATTCGTGTTCAATTTCTGCAAAAATAGATATAAAACTTGCTCTTATACGCATATTTCTCAGATGGAGCAATTCATATTACGAAATGAATTGCAACATAGGTAATCTGATGGGCGAACATCATTAATATTTTTACGTGGTTTGTTGCAATTCATGCTTTAAATACACGTAAGCTAATGGTGTCTGTCGCCCCTTTTCATAGATTTGTAGCAAGAATCATATCCCTAAATGGCGTGGAAGGGGTAAGGTCTTCAACATTACAGGACAGCACGCTCAACAAATAGTTCCAACTTTCGCCGCTAGGAGCTCTGGCGTCTAGGCTTACTTGTAAGCGCCTGGCAACGAAAGTGTGAACTACCACGATGCAGCTTGTCAAGTCCACAACGTTCTCCTGACTTGGCTTTTCGTCATGACTTATGTACTAATGAATGAACCTAAATGTCGAGACCCATCACATAGCGCGAGTCATGTTTCGAGCTCAAATACTGCACAGATAGGCTGTAGGTCGCATGCAAATACCCGAATTTCAGAATTATAAGCAAGTTACGTTTAGGCCTATAATCAGAAGAGATAAGAAGTATGTCGATCGCCAATACACTATTTTCATCACTTTGAGACTTTTCCATGCCTTCTTCGTCGCAGGAAGATGCGTTATGACACGACTTCCTTCAGTTGGAGTAAGGCATGTTTGTAGCTCATTTTCAGTACAGTACTTTCGTAATTATACCAATTTCATCAATTGACGAAACATATGTTTTTAGGCTAACGTGTATAAAGTCTGGAATTAGATAGATTGCCATTAAACGTATTTCATCACTTGTAGCGCCAAATGTTTCGAGCTCATATTCAGCACATATAAGAAATAAACACAAAAGAATAAATACCAGTTGCTTCAGTAGGTTCAATTCTAGTGTTAGTACCATATTCAGTATAGATACGCTGCATGTTGTTCGCATATAAACGAATTTCATCACTTGGCCCGAGTCATGATCCAAGCGCATACATGATAGAGATAGGCTGTAGGCCGAGCACTCAGACACGAAACACAATAGTTTGTACCAATACACATTCGGAGATCCAGAAAAAGATACCTAAATGGCGTGAAAGCGGTCATTAATGCAAAATTATAGGAAAGCCTTCTCGACAAATAGTTCCATTTTTCGCCGCTTGGTTCTCTGTCGTCTTTGCATATGTGGAGGCGCCTGGTGACGAAAGTGGGAACTACTAAGAACGTACCCAGGCTGCAGAGTTTCATATCCATAACCTTTGCTGACTGGGCTTTTCTTCATTCCGAACAGGCTTAATGAATGTACCCAAAAGTTGAGACACTTTGCACGAATTTCATAACTTAGCGCGAGTCAAGTTTTGAGTTGTGAGAGTGTACAGTGAGGATGTAGGTCAGAAGCAAATTCACAAAATGTGGAATTTGTGCAAGTTATGTTTAGACCTATAATCGGAACAGATAAGACTTATGTCGGATGTAAATACACAAATTTCATTACTTCAAATGCAATTTTCCAGGCATTATTTGTCTCAGATCGGCTGTATTTCAAGTGTCAAAACACTTCTTGCTTCGGTTGGAGTAAGTCAAGTTTGTAGCCTATATTCAGCACAGTTAACTTGCTATTCTTTCGTAAGTATAAGAATTTCATGACTTTTGGAGAACAAATTAACGAATTTGATCATTTCGTGCGAATGGTGTCTTCAGTCTTTATTCAGCATAGATCTGCTGCAGGTTGAGCACAAAAGTACCAATGATTTGATTTGGCACATGTATCAACAATATTAAGCTACTTGTCGAACGTCTTAAAGCGTTTTATTCAGTTAGCTCAAGCAGTAATTCGTGTTCAATTTCTGCAAAAATAGATATAAATCTTGCTCTTATACGCGAAATTCTCAGTTGGAGTAATTCATATTACGAAATGAAATGCAGCACAGGTAATCTGATAGTCGAACACCATTACTACATTTATGTGGTTTGTTGCAACCGATGCTTTAAATACACGTAAGCTACTTGTATCTGTCACCCATTTTCATAGATTTGTAGCAATAATCAGATCCCTAAATGGCGTGGAAGGTCTTCAACATTACAGGACATCCTTTTCAAAAAATAGTACCAAACTTCGCCCTAGGAACTCTGGCGTCTAGGCGTATTTGGAAGCGTCTGGCAACGAAAGTGTGAACTACTAAGAACTTGACCAGGATGCAGCATATCAGATCCACAACGTACTCCTGACTAGGTTTTCGTCATGCTGAGTTATGTACTAATGAACGAACCTAAATGTTGAGCCCCATCCCTTAGCGCGAGTCATGATTCGAGCTCAAATACTGCACAAATAGGCTGTAGGTCGCGTGCAAACACCCGAATTTCAGAATTATAAGCAAGTTATGTTTAGACCTATAATCAGAGCAGATAAGAAGTATGTCGAACGCCAATATACAATTTTCATCACTTTGTGTGAGATTTTTCATGCCTACTTCGTCGCAGATAGATGCGTTGTGTCACGACTTCAGTCAGGTTGTGTAAGGCATGTTTGTTCCTCATTTTCAGTACAGTTAAGACAGAAGTCTTTCGCAATTATACCAATTTCATCACTTTTCGAAACTCATGTTTTTAGAATAAAGTCTATAAATTCCGTATTTAAATAGAATGCCAGTAAACGTATTTTTCACTTGTAGCGCCTAATGTTTCGAGCAAATATTCAGCACATATAAGATATAAACACAAAAGAATAAATAGCAGTTGCTTCAGTAGGTTTAATTCTAGTTTCAGTCTCATATTCAGTATACATACGCTGCATGTTGTTTGCATATAAACGAATTTCATCACTTGGCCCGAGTCATGATCCAAACGCATACATGGCAGAGATAGGCTGTAGGTCGAGCAATCTGACACGAAAGACAATAGTTTGTACCAATACAGGTTCGGAGATCCAGAAACAGATACCTAAATGGCGTGAAAGCAGTCATTTGTGATAAATTAAAGGACAGCCCTCTTGACAAATAGTTCCATCTTTCGCCGCTAGGTTCTCTGGCGTCTTTGCATATGTGGAGGCTACTGGTGACAAAAGAGGGAACTACTTAGAAATTGCCCATGCTGCAGCGTGTCACATCCATAACCTTTCTTGACTGGGCTTTTCTTCATCCCGAACAGGTTTAATGAATGTACCCAAAAGTTGAGACGTTTTGCACGTATTTAATAACTTAGCGCGAATCATGTTTTGAGTTGAGAGAGAGTACACATAGGATGTAGGTCGAAAGCACATTCACAAAATGTAGAATTTGTGCAAGTTATGTTTAGACCTATAATCAGAACAGATAAGAGGTATGTCGGATGTAAATACACAAATTTCATTACTTCAAGTGGAATTTTCGAGGCATTATTTGTCGCTGATCGGCTGTATGTCAAGTGTCAAAGCACTTCTTGCTTCGGTTGGAGTAAGTCAAGTTTGTAGCCCATATTCAGCACAGTTAAGTTGCTATTCTTTCATACACAATAGTTTGTACCAATACAGGATCGGAGATACAGAATCCGATACCTAAATGGTATGAAAGCAGTCATTAATGCAAAATTATAGGAAAGCCTTCTCGACAAATAATTCCATCTTTCACCGTTGCATCTCTGGCGTTTTGTATATGTGGAGGCGCCTGTTGACAAAAGTGGGAACTACTAAGAACTTGCCCAGGCTGCAGCGTGTCATGTCCATAACAATTCCTGATTGGGCTTTTCTTCTTCCCGAACAGGCTTAATGAATGTACCCAAATGTTTAGACACTATGCACGTATTTCATAACTTAGTGCGAGTCATGTTTTGAGTTGAGAGAGTGTACAGTGAGGATGTAGGTCGGAAGCAAATTCACAAAATGTAGAATTTGTGCAAGTTATATTTAGACCTATAATCGGAACAGATAAGACGTATGTCGGATGTAAATACACATAATTAATTACTTCAATTTTAATTTTCCAGGCATTAATTGTCTCTGATCGGCTGTATGTCAAGTCAAACACTTCTTGCTTCGGTTGGAGTAAGTCAAGTTTGTAACCCATATTCAGCACAGTTAACTTGCTATTCTTTCGTAAGTATACGAATTTCATGACTTTTAGAGAATAAATAAACGAATTCGATCATTTCGTGCGAATGGTGTCTTCAGTCTTTATTCAGCATAGATCTGCTGCAGGTTGAGCACGAAAGTACTAATGATTTGATTTGGCACATGTATCAACAGTATTAAGCTACTAGTCGAACGTCTAAAAGCGCTTTATTCAGTTAGCTCAAGCAGTAATTCGTGTTCAATTTCTGCAAAAATAGATATAAATCTTGCTCTTATACGCGAAATTCTCAGTTGGAGTAATACATAATACGAAATGAAATGCAGCACAGGCAATCTGATAGTCGAACATCATTACTATTTTTATGTGGTTAGTTGCAACTGACGCTTGAAATACACGTAAACTAATTGTCTGTCGCCCCTTTTCATAGATTTGTAGCAAGAATCAGATCCCTAAATGGCGTGGAAGGTGTAAGGTCTTGAAAATTACAGGACATGCATTTCAACAAATACTTCCAAATTTCGCCGCTAGGAACTCGGGCGTATAGGCATACTTGGAAGCGTCTGGCAACGAAAGTGTGAACTACTAAGAACTTGCTCAGGATGCAGCTTGTCAGATCCACAACGTTCTCCTGACAAGACTTTCTTCATGCTGAGTTAAGTACTAACGAATGGACCTAAATGTCGAGCCCCATCACTTAGCACGAGTCATGTTTCGAGGTCAAATACTGCACAGAAAGGCTGTAGGTCGCGTGCAAACAGCCGAATTTCAGAATTATAAGCAAGTTATGTTTAGACCTATAATTAGAACAGATAAGTATGTCGAACGTCAATATATAATTTTCATCACTTTGTGTGAGATTTTTCCATGCTTCCTTCGTAGCAGATAGATGCGTTATGGCATGATTTCAGTCAGTTGATTTAAGGCATGTTTCTTCCTCATTTTCATTACATTTAAGACACAAGTCTTTCGTAATTATACCAATTTCATCACTTCTCGAAACTCATGTTTTTAGACTAACGTCTATAACGTCTATTTGCACTAGACCTGCATTCTATCTGTACACTCTCTCAACTCAAAACATGACTCGCGATGAAATACGTGCATGGCGTCTCAACATTTGGGTACAATCATTAAGCCTGACGGGAAAAAGGAAGGCCCAGTCATAAAAGGTTATGGATATGAAACGATGCAGCCTAGGCAAATTCTTGGTAGTTCCCACTTAAACGTATTTTATCACGTGTAGCGCCAAATGTTTCGAGCTTATATTCAGCACACATAAGAAATAAACACAAAAGAATAAATAGCAGCTTCTTCAGTAGGTTCAATTCCAGTTTTAGTACCATATTCAGCATACATACGCTGCATGTTGCTCGCATATAAACGAATTTCATCACTTGGCCCGAGTCATGATCCAAGCGCATACATGGTAGAGATATGCTGTAGGTCGAGCACAAAGACACGAAACACAATAGTTTGTACCAATACAGGTTCGGAGATCCAGAAACAGATACCTAAATGGCATGAAAACTGTCATTTATGCAAAATTATAGGAACGTCTTCTCGACAAATAGTTCCATCTTTCGCCGCTAGGATCTCTGGCGTCTTTGCATATGTCGAGGCGCCTGGTGACAAAAGTGGGAACTACTAAGAACTTGCCCAGGCAGCAGCGTGTCATATCCATAACCTTTCCTAACTGGGCTTTTCTTCATCCCGAACAGGCTTAATGAATGTACCCTAATGTTGAGACGCTATGCACGCATTTCATAACTTAGCGCGAGTCATCTTTTGAGTTGAGAGAGTGTACAGTGAGGATGTAGGTCGAGTGCAAATTCA
>Ga0268261_10001447_pt1 | contig 16306 bp, 9 predicted proteins | sample TergutNc150P1_FD_190353 | JGI IMG/M metagenome (GOLD analysis project Ga0268261, IMG submission 190353) | Nasutitermes corniger P1 segment gut microbial community from laboratory colony in Florida, USA - Nc150 P1 (SPAdes) (version 2) | ecosystem: Host-associated > Arthropoda: Insects > Digestive...
CCCCCCCGGGAGACACTGAATTGACGACTGGGTGGATTAACCTAAAGACTGCAGATAAAGCTATTATGAAGACTGTACAAACTGCGTAAAGGATATGGTGACGACTACAAACTATATTCGATGGAGGATATTCTAGGCACTAAGCAGACTGTAGTCTATGAAGGCTATATATAGAAACTACTGCAGACTTGGCTATGGAGGCTATCGTAACGACCCTGCAAACTGTCTATGGAGACTATAGAAACTACTGCAAACTGGGCTATTGAGGCTACAGTAACGACACTGCAAACTGTGGTCTATGGAGACTATAGAAACTACTGCAAACTGGGCTATTGAGGCTACAGTAACGACACTGCAAACTGTAGTCTATGGAGGCAAAACTTACAACTGTACACAGATTGATCACTCGTTCAGAGGAGTCCTACCTAGTGTGTGTGAGTTTAACAGTTGTGAGCTAGAAACTTCATAAACGAGGCGGTCTGTAGCGACACAGAAAAAAGTAGTTCTTTATCCCCGAATGGTGCAGTCAGCAGTCCTGCTTCATGCTGAAAGGTCCCGTGTTCAAATCTCGACCAGAATACTGGTTTTCGTTGCTTCCCAGAGCCCCTTGACGGAAGAGGCGACAGACACTATGTTAAACCAGACCACAGTCACTTCCTACCAACCCACATCCAAATGATTATTCCAAATAGCGGCACACTACTGAGCATATTAAGGGCGGTAAATTTGTGGCAAGACCGTGGAAGGTGAATATTTGAAATTATTTATTTAAGCCTTAGAAAATATTGCGACCCTGAATTTTTGACCATCTTCTAAAAATCGGAAACGAGAAGTCAACGAAACTCAAAGAAGAAAATAGTGCGACAAAACCGTGTCGACCGAACATATTCTTACGGCGGCATACAGTAAGGCACTCAAAAGGCCGCAGGTCGAGCACTAAAGTTCAGCAGAATATATAAATGATGAAAGTCGCGACACTCTGAACAGCTTAAAGCAAGGACGACCTTAAATTTGCCCCTGTGCACGAAATTAAGTCATAAGGGGTAATGGAGTTACGGCTCCACTTATTTTTAACTTTGGCACTAGATGGAGATTAGTAGGGAGATTCACATCCCTGCCGCTGTACACCGGCAAAGGGTCCCCCAGTATTGTTTTGTCTAGCCTGCACCCTATTCACTGCACGGAATGAAATAATCCGCCCGGAATACTGCACATCCGTACTGGAAGGAAAACGTTTAAGAGACAGAAGGCCGCAATTATATACTGAAATATGCCACAACCACCTTTACAATGCTCATTCACTTTTATAATTCTATGTTAGTCAACGATACATAATCTCTACGTTGATACATCATTTTTAGATAACCAAGGAAGCAATATGGCACTATATCATTTACTGGTAGGTTCATGAAACAGCATCGATGACAAAACAGCAACGAAAAAAGACGGTTATTAGCATGAAATTGTATCAGCAATAAACGTTTTTCCTTGCAGGAAACATGGTGTAGAGATAAAATATAAGTTGAAGGTGTATGAGCGGGGTGGTGAAGGGAGTACAGGAGACTATGGAACAGCGTCGTAATTTGTAGTCCGCAGCAAACATTATTAGAGTAATAAAACAAGACCGAACGGATGGGTGAGGAGTTTTGCACGCACTATAGAAGGTACAACTGCATAAAAAAACTTCGGTTGGAAACCCAGAATGAGATGTGAAGACATATATATATATATGCCTAGACGGAAAAATAAAATTAACATGTATGTCAGATGGTAGTGGGGGATAGTAAATTGGATTCATTTGGCTTTGGATAGGAACCAGTGGCGGATCTCCGTACTAAAGCTCCGTGTTCTACACAGGGCAGTATATTTTTGTATGTTAGTAGTGACTGACTACTAGATTCTCACGAATAATGTGATGAATGGATTTTGTCAAGTAACGTTACCTTGACTACGTGATTTAGGATCACACTTATGTATTAGTGGCAATGATGTTTCAGGTTTAAAGGTCACATACATTGATATCTGTGATGTTAATTTTGGGTACATAAAGTGCAGTCAGTAATACTGCTGCCTCGAAAGTGGAGGTCCAGGTCGATTCCCGGGAGTGGCAACAATTTTGTCTTCGTGGTCACATCCAGACTGTAGCCCCTTTACAATTGTGTTCGCAATTGGTAAAGAAGGTGGAGAATGGAGCAGATTACTCACGCTTATCGAATGTCGAAGTGGATACTGATCTCCATCTTCCTATATAAACCTCCGAACAGACCCACTTACAAGCAATATAAATTTAATACACCAACATTAACCTTTTGGCACCGGATTTTTACATTTAAATTTTAGCACACCCTGTATGTAAAATGTGAATATACAGGAACCAAAAAAGGTAGCATTATGAAATAAATGGCATTTTGAAGAGAAAAACGGAGAGTGTGCACCATGTTTAAAATACTAAGTACTTACATTTGTTGAAAAAATATATAACATGCAACATCTGGAGGGTAGCGGTACCCCCTTCCTATATAAAGGACGCACGGTTCTTAAAGGTTAAAACCGGCGGCCGCAATAGCGTACTCGGTACAGCGAATCGTTACAGGATGGGCGGCCCGGGGATTGAATCCCGGTGCGGGGCGAGAGTTTTCGCCTCGTCCAAACCGGCCCCGAGACCCACCCAGCCTCGTGTACAAGGGGTACCGTGTCTTACCCTGGAGTAAAATGGCCGAAGCGCGGTGCTGGACACCCACCTCCTTCTAGTACTGGGTTGCGAATTCGTTGGAAATATATCTCCTACTCTCTGTGCCTGCACAGGCCTGACATTGGGTGACCTTTACATTACCACCAATGGGGTGCGGTAACAAAGACGAGCTTATTACTGAAAATGTCTCCGCATCTCAAGCTACGATACATAATTTCAGCAAATGACACATCCTAAAATAACGATATATACAAACAAGCAACATTATAACATTAAAAAGCCGGTAAGAAAATAAATTTACAGTTTATACATTTTGGGTTCTCTATTTTCGTCTGTAATAACAGCAGTTTACATTTAATGGAACCGCTATCCCATTACCTTACCGCATAATATCTGCTGCCTTTCAGGCATTTATCATATCGTGTAACGAGCTTTCATACTGCCTCTTTGTATTAGTCCGTTTCCCACAATAGCAGCCGTCAAGTTCTAAAAGGTTTGCACCTCGCAATCAATTCTGAATTTGTGGCTGTCAGACATTGCTTCTGTGCTGGAAACAGATGGCAAGCGCAGATTATTTAGTCAAGAAATTACACGCCATAGAAACTTACTTTCTAACCGGCCCTCGTATGTGCAAACTATAATACTTCTATCGGAAGTGGACCCGGAGGAAAGCAGGGCCATGAAGTGCAGTCCCTTGCCTTTTGCCTGCATAGATCAACGACAAATCTTGTATTCATTAGAGACTTTCGATCCGATGAGGGATCAACGCTGACAGCCTCTCCGGGAGTTAAGACCATCCTGCTGCTCTGATATTACCAGCCACGACTGGACAAACGTCACATTCAGGTTATATGAGTTCATGTTAATTCCCACTAAATGGGAGAACAAATGAGAGGAAATTGCTGATGCTTCTGAGTTCCGTTTAACAAGGGATCGGAATTTTACATCACGTACTGAAAAGAGAATTTGATTTTGACAGACTCCTAAGTTAATTCAGCTGGCATCGCTATTCACTTTTATAGGATGTTTACATTTGGGTTCGAGACCTTACGTTCCCGATGCACCTAGGCCTTAATTGACGGGCCCTTTGTGCCCTTTATAGGATATGACTCGTTTGACGAATTGGTAAACAAAATGCAGGTCTACAACCTTCTTTCAACGGTTAAATTTTGGTAGATACAAGAATTTACACATTTGCACGTCAGAAATAATGGTATTTCCGTTCGTACTCCGCATATATTTGCTCCAAGCGAACTTATTCTGCACGGTGTAAGAACCCAAAGGACCGTCATTATAAAAACATCTTCCCTGAAGAAACGGAAAATATAAACTTATGTAGAGATATTATGTCAAAAACTTTCTAGGTGCACTTCTGCCATGAAACTTCAAACCGTGTATATGACACATGAGGAAAAGACAGAGATATCTCCGCAAGAACTAAAGCATACATACAAGACACATATGAAACCTTCACAAATAACGCAGTTAGAAAGCATATTGGCCACACTGGAATACAATTTTTTTCTAGTCTGAGCGAAGGTTTGCTTCGTTTGTTTATGTTGGACAGCACGGAATAATCTCATTAACGAGCACACCACTGCCAGGAAGGAGGAGAGCTCAGAGATAAATAAACACCATCCTGACACTGTAAACATATTTTAAGAGACCGATACTGGCGTACGTGAAAGAGATCAAGATCCTCGGCACGCTGCAAGTACACGGTAACTTCAGGTTAAGATTTCTTAGTAACTTTCACTGTGACCTTTCATTAGAATTAGAGAACTGCACCACTAAGAAACACCATGCACTCAAGTTAATGTAGGACAACCAGATATTTCAGTGACACAAAATGAGAAAAATTCACAGTAAGCCTGCAGCCTGCAACCTTCATACCTCCTAAATATCAGTCTCATATATCTCAAATTTGTCACAGGACTGCACACTTTTATCTAGAGGTAGAAAGCTAAGTTAAAATCTGTCCCAGTCCACACTATACAAGCATACAGGGAAAGACTCCATTCATTTTTAACCACGGCATGACATAGAGGTGGGTGGGCAACTTCAAGACCCGATCCCTTTATTTCGGAAATTGTCTCCGGTACCCATATTCCACCCAGTGCAGAACGGCCCCGAGGGCCACCCAGCATCCTCTGCAACAGATACGGAGTCTTTCCCGGGATAAAAGCGACCGGGAAGCAGTGTTGATCCCCCACCACCTTCTAGCTCCGAGGCTGCGAATGGCTTGGAGCTATACCTCCGCCTCCCGTCTGTGCCTTCACAGGCATGTCGTGGGGGTGTCCTTTAATTTTACCCATTTCATAGGAGGCTGGGTGAGTCCCGTAGCTGGTCGGGATGTTTTGGAGGAGGGGGAAGCCTTTTGCCCTTTATTCAGGGTTTAAGTCGTATGAGGCTGTTTATTCTTACAAGATGAACTCTCCTGCCATGAAGAAAGAAACTAATTTTGAAAGTGAAAAGAAGTAGACAGCAAAATATTATCAGTGGGTACAGTAAAACTAAATTCAGTGCACGCTATGAAGGCCGACAAGGTGGGGGGGTGGGGGGCGAATATTCATGTTATCGGTTCTAGATGGGGATCAGTGGTCAGCTTGACGCCCTTACCGCTGTACCCCAGGGGGAGAAGTTTCCGATAATGAATGAAACAAGAAAAGGAGGAAGGTGATTTTATATAGGCATACTCATCTCGTAGCAGCGTTAAGGTACCTAAATAATGTCATGAAATTTTTAAATACCTTGATGAAACGAAAGACGTAAGGAACTCATCATCACAAACGTCACGGCAGCCTTCGTTAACAACCACGCGAATTTATAATTTATCATGCCCTCTAGTTGACAGTAAGTGCAATACTACCTTGCATAAATGTTTCTTTTTAGGTTAATGGGCGAAAGCTATGCGAAAAAGCACTTGAAGATAAAATGCCGTTATACGGATCAGGCCTATCAGCTCTTTCACTAATTTTTACTAAAGTTTGCGGTGAAAATGTATTACAAAATTGCGATATAATTTATGTCTAATTTGGGATTACTTTAAATCGTTACAATAAAAATAATTTTAAAGACATTCGTTTTTCTGGTACTTGGCGCCGCTTCACTGGGTGGTTGGTGCCGATGTTTCGAGACAGCGTAATGGTCTTATCTTCAAGGGGTGAATGTTAAAATTCCTCACTGTATAACCTTCATTAGACATTCGACCCTACAAGATGAGCCAACCACGATGTCTCGCAACTACGGGCACATATCACCCAATGACGAGGTGCCATTTTACAGAAGAACGGGGACCTGAACTGCACAGCCACGAAAGCATAATGTCACTGCACAGTTTCTCTTACAACACTCTGTTGATATATCTCACTAGAAACATGAAGAAGTTTCCCTCCTCGCATGTTTCATTTCAGCCATAAGGCCGCTGTTTTACTACATTGCAGCTGTGAAGAATTTGGTGAATGCAACAATTTTAATGTACGAAACAAATTATAATGCGCTCAGTCTATACTGTACTTTACGTTTGGTCACTCATACCGCAACTGCTGTATTTTACATTTCGTGCCGTACTCTAATTTTCAAGTACGTCTAATTGGCTGCCCTCCTTCTGTACCCCGGATACTGTGGCATGTAACATTAATTAATTTCCCCCCACAGACCTCATCAACATCGCCCATTTTGCTCACAGTCTCAGCGCCACTGTCCTAATTACCCATCTCTTGAATGAAAGACGAAAATCTAATTATCAGCAAAAGCAATTCAAAAGGAAAGAACGTACCTAAGGGCAGTCACTTCCTACATGACAGTTGCAGACAACGCATCTTCCCAATATTCTTCTTACCTGTAACAAGGAGAGAGAAATATTCATTATTGACCATTAGTTATTGAACCACTATGTTTCTACTATGTAGTTCACACCCGTAACATGGATTATAAGAGGTGATACGATTATGAATGCATATTTTCTGTACCTTTGAAAAAATGAAAACGAGACAGGTCATGCATGTACAACGTAACATTAAGGAGCGTTCCCGTAACCACTGTCGCCGTGGAAAATAAAAAAGTATTACATATTCTGAATGTGTGTTTGCAGCCTTAGTTATCTTGCAAGCAAAGCACATTCGCCGTATTATATTGTCACCTGTAGCTGGCCTGGCTTTGCCATATTTTTCCACATTATCTCATAAACGGCAAGATTTTCGGGAAAACTTAATGAACATAAAATGCGGTTCTGATTTTTCCTACATCACTCGTCTGAAACATTTCTCATTCAAAAAAGAATTCCGCGACATATAAACACTGTATATGTAGAGCTCCATGTGAAGTGCCTGTTATTCCTTTCAGATCGTCATAAAACCTGAAATTTCAACAGATTTTCGAGAATTAATTAAATATTAAATTTCATGAAAATCCGTTCAGTGGGAGCCAAGATGTTACTTGCGGACAGACGGACGAAAGGGCAGACATGACGAAGCCAACAGCCGTTTTTTTTCGCAATTTTGCGAAACAGACTAGAACTAGTAGAAATCGATTTTATATGTTTCAGAGAATACCATTATGCTTACATTGATTCGAAACTACAGAATATCAGTTTTAGAATATCCAGTAACGTGGCGAAGAAATATATCAAAAGACTCTAATATGTATGTACAGCTGTCAATAACAACAAGAGTTGTGGCCACAGTTGATTAAATAGTAGGATCAATTGAAAGATGTTCAGGATCAAAGATGCGAACTCACCTCAGTGTTCTTACTCTCATTATACGTATATAAGCAGTTTGTGAGAAACAAAGTTTTGTTGCAGTTTCCAGTAGAACAGGGATTATATTACGTTGGTAACAAAAAACGTACAATTTTAATAAAAGGTAAAAAAGCTAAAGTTCACCCTAGAACAGGCCACGAAGGCCTAGAAGGAGAGCAGATGCACAGCTTTACTCTTTCTTTAACTTCGACGCTAGATGGGGTGGGTGGTCAACCCCACGCCCCGGCCGCTTTACCTCCGGGAAAGACACGGTACCTATGGTACAGGAGGCTGGTTGGGTCCCAGGGCCGGGCTGGGTGGGTGCGGAAAATTTCGTTCCCACCGGGATTGGATCCCGGACTCTTCAGCCCGTAGCGAGTCAATACATCGACTACGGTATCCCGGACCCAGAATTTCAATACAGCTCCATAATTTTAAATACTTCAAATTTCAAAAACTTGGGAGCGACACTCATACATCAAACTTGCATGAACGAAAATATTAAGAGAACATCAAAATTCGCGGAATGTTGGATACCATTCCGTCTAGCATGTGTCGTTCCGTTCGCTGTAGAGATTAAAATACACAGAATTATTATTTTTTCCTGTTTTTACGTGTGTGTATATGTGTGCGAGTTGTTGTCTCTCACATTAATAGGGCAACGTAGAGTGTCTGAGAACGGAATAAGAGGCAGAAAGAAACAGGGAGATGGGAAAAAAACTTTACGACAAGGAACTTCGCGATTTGTACTTCTCACTAAATAATTTTAAGGAAATAAAATCAAGGACTATTAAATGAGCGAGGGCATGTGGCACGCATGGTAAAGGAGGGAGAAGCACATAGAATTCTGGTAGGGAAAACTGAACGATGGGAAACACTTTGAAAACCCAGTCATAGTTGACGGCAGGATAAAATTAAAATAATCTTACATAGGTTATCGCCGTCCGTTGGAATTCTTTCTAGATCCACAACAAGGGAAGTAGTCTGACTTCCCTTTGCAGTCCTTGTGGATGGACTGGGAGAATCAGAAGCACCGGCTAGCGCTTAGGAATCATGACGAACTTCTCCGGTTCCTCATAATATGTCATTTATTGGCACCACTTTTTTTTTTAACTATCTAATACACGCTCTTGCCCGGTCATTGATTACTTCCAATCTACTTTCTACCAACTTAGAGTCCCCTCTGCACATCTACCCCCCCCCCCCCCCACTCTCCTGGGCGAAAACTCTAAAACCTTCCCCTCTAGTGACTGGTCAGAGAACGAAAAGGGGTTTACTTTCGTTGGCTGACCAATTCGAAATTTTTGAGAATTAAGCTTAATTAAATTTCCGTGGGAAAGAAACGCCCACAACATTACCGAAAGTCGCAAACTTTTTTTACCGAAAAAGCTATAAATTTGTCAACACAAATGCCAAAATGAATTTCCAAACATCCGGTTTTCGCAATTAGTGTTAACGCTGTCACGACTGGAGGGACTGGGTAAAAGTGAGAGGGTTGAGAGAAAGAAATCCTTTCTCACAGCTGGTGGTTCGGCAGAGACTCTGCTAATGTTCGGCTGCAAAATGATATTGTAGAGGGACTAGATACGGGAATTGGCGGGCTCTTGTGAAAATTGTAATAAACCTTCGAATTTCATAAAAATGGGACCTATTAGCTTAGCAATGTTAGCATGACTGACAATCCTACTAATAGTCAATACGCAAGGCGGAAACATGTCGTCGTGGGCATGTCAGTTTTCGTCCACAGATAAACCTCTACCCTTCGTGAGGAGAAAGGCCATATTCATTTTCGTCCACGACCAGCAGATATAAGATCCTTTTTGGTCCACGGCTCATAACTTGTGAATGAGCATAATGAAGGTGCGAAAGGCATCAGGTTTGGGTGGCAGAAGTTTGTTTGAAATGAAGTTGACAGAATTAAAGAGAAATTAATTACAATAATGTAATAAAATAATATAACAATTTTTATCAAGCAGTGCAATCTTACTTTAATACAATTCTTAAATAAGTGTAATTACAACAAGCAACAGAATACAGGTTGTGGCAGAGTTCATTCATCATCTTGATTTATGTAGTACTCTGGTCACCTGGAGAGGAGATTAAACTAATTGTGCTATAGTGTTTTGCTAGGGACGTCAGTAAACATGGATCAGTGGTCGGCTGTACACGGTACGTTCGCCATAGAGACGTTCTTAGGAAATAACGACTCTGTGGTAACAGGGCAAAGAATATTGAGACGCAATTTTAACAAAGGGAGCCAGAAGGGTTTCTGACCGCAACATAATCAAGAACTGGGTACAGAAGTTTCGAACTACGGCTTCTTAAAAAAAAAAAAAACCGGAGGCAGAGTCAGAAGGATGCGGATACCAGAAAACACTAAAAGAGTACGAGCTGCTATTGGTCGTAGCCCCAAAAGATCAGTACGTGGATATTCAGTTGCCCTCAACATATCGAGCAGTTCGCTCCGACGGATAGTTCAATATGATTTATATTTTCATCCTTACAAATCACATATTGTGCAAAAACTGTCAGACAGTGATTTTGCTTCAAGAAGTGTATTTTGTGAGCAAATTTTTTTTCTACATTCCCGAACGAAAATCCCGGTGTTATTCGTCACTTGAAAATGTCAGATGAGGCTCACTTTGAACTCTCTGGCTGTGTGAATACACAAAGGGTGCGATATTGGAGCGAAGCTAATCCGCATGAAGTGCGTGTGAAACAAATTCATTCGGAGAGTAACAATGTGGTCTGGGATATCAGTGTTCGGCATCAATGATCCTTATTTTTTCAAGGATGAAATTGGCAGTGCGGTTACTGTAACATCTGACTGGTATGTGCGTATGGTGAATGAGTTCTTGTTTCCAGAGTTATGCTGTCGTAATATTGACCTTGCCACCATCCGGCAGCAACCAGCTGGACCCAACAACACATACCGCTCGGCAGTCGACCAAGACCTTAAGGGCCCCATACACTCTTAAGTTAAAATGTGCGGTTTAACTGTGTAAAAAAACTGCAAGAAAAACTGAACTGAATGTTCTCTGACACAGCACAGGTTTCCCATCAGGTTTGTCAGTTCAGTGTCTCTTCTTGTGCGTGTGACTACGGTGGACAAAAACAAGGCTGTCGTTTGCTGTTTGCAAGCCACATCGGCCATAATGTTATCCGAAAAGAAGAAAAGAAAGCGCAAAATGTGAAATAAGAAGTGGTATTTGAAAAGGAATATATTATGCGATGCTCATCTGCTGATTGAGTTGCTACAAATGAATGTGCCTTGAGATGATGTCATCGTGGCGTCGGTAGGAAAAATGAGGAAACTGTGGGATTCTCTGAGTGAACTGTGCAATTTTCTGTGTTAAAGACGACTGGAAAGGACAATGCTGAGACCTACGCTATTGCCTGTCAAAACCGCACAGTTTAGTCAGTTTTTCCGTCAGGTATGATGTCACAGAGTAAAATCGCTCAGTTTAACTGAGTGTGTATACGGCGCTTTACAAACTATGTGTGACTGTCACTTAATCTCCCGCTAGGGCGACATTTCTCGGCCAGTTCTTTTGCCCGATATGTCGGTTTGTGATTTATTTCTGTAAGGCCACTTTAAAAGCAAAGACTTTCAACACGTTCTGGCAGACATGCATAACATCAAACAGAGAATTTATGATGAAATCACTGCTATCCCACCCGCCATGTTAGATCTACTCTGCGTAATGGGAAGTATTTTGAACCGAGTGCATCAGTGCGTCAACCTTGATGGACATCCGACGGGTGTTATTTTTAAGAAGCATATTCATAAATAATGGAAAACGTGTGTCTTTCAGTTCACATCGCTTTGAATAAAATTTAGTGAATTATGGTCGAGTAATGTCTCCTTAAAAATGATGCAATAACTATGCCCTCATTTAATTAAATTCTTAAGTTAAGGATAATTATATCAATCAGGTGCTTAAGTATTCGTTTTGTCACAGTCTGTTCACATTTATACCACATATCATTTTTTTGTATCTGCAGCTAACTTCGGAAAAAAAATTCTAACGTAGAAATTTCTCCTCTTTTATATATTTTAATTAAATCGTCTATCAGTCCCTTAGTTGGTCACTCTAGCGTGCAAATTAACACTTCATTTTTTTCGTAAATCGTATGTTGACATTCTGCTAATTACGAAACAACTGCTTCGGGATGACAATGCTAGAAGTACATCCACAAGTGTGAGTCAAAATAACACGCGTTCGTTGTCAACTGCGGACTAATGCTGACATAATATCCAGCTCGTTAAAAATTACGAGATGGCAGTGATATCGTTGGGGTCCAGATCGGGACATGAAGTGGAGACGTCAGAACATATACGACAGAGTACTAGAACAAGTGAAGGGCAAGCTGATCCTCTTACCTATCTGCAAATCGTTCCCAGAACAAGGAGAATAACAGCTAGAAACTGTGAGCGAAGAAGGTTAACGCAAGGATCAGTTAGAAATACGATACTCGAAATTGACTGGCTAAACATGTTTGTAGACAGGGTTGAAAACAAAGGTTACATCATTCAAGCTGACAAAGTATGATCTGTACACCGTGGTACTATTGTTTTCATTAACCGCGATTTTTTTTTCATGGCGCAACAGCGCCTAGAGGGCCAAAGCATCACGATCCCACTCAGACTCCACTACCACACTCGGTAGGATTCATCTGGACGAGCGGTCAGCCCGATGAAAAAACTATACAAACTCTAAAACACTCACAAAATACAGACATCCAGGTCCCCGCGGGATTAGAACCCGCTATCCCAGTAAGCGAGCTGTCGCAGATCCACCGCTTAGACGGCGCGACCAGTGGGGTCGGCACCATTGACGGGGATGTAAATATGAATGAAAGTCGTGGATGCAAAAGGATACACCCTGCGACTGACTTGAGACCTACCTGTTTTTCTCGTGGACGAAAAAGGATACAATTTTGAAGCCTTCGAGTGACGGTAAACGAAAACTGACATCCGTAATACACGATGTAATGTTTTTCTTTTATGTACGGACGTTACCGTTCGGACCCAGATTTGAAGCCGGTGTCGTATACTACCGTCTTACGACTATACACGTAGGATGGTATTTCATTTATAAGATACATATTTGTATTATTTAGTAACAGTAAGGCAGCAAGTTCCAAAATATAGAATACCTGTTGCTCAACAGGGAAATATCGACAGTGTAGGAAGTAACAGGGTCATCAATGTCATAAAGCAAGCAGGACACCAAATGTCACCCAAACGTCCAGCTTGGCTGCGCAACTGTTGTATCAAGTGGACTCATAACTGTACCCAGATCTCTGTAAAGCACGTGGTTGTTTCATGATTTTAATGCTTAGAAACTTCCGGTGCAATGCACTATCACGTGGAAGCCAACGTCCTAATTTGCCTTATAAAATGGCTTTACAAGACATATTCAGGGGGATTCAGTCTACTGGAATCTTCGCTTCTAAACATCGACATTTCTCTAACAACACATTCATATTTTACAAACATCTATCCAGAACCAGTTGTAGCAACACATCATCAGTTAATAAATCAAGAAGCTAGTTACACGGCACCGTGTGTTGCTGTGGACTTGAAGTTCAACTCTTAAGTGTTCCAACGCACTTAAGACTTCCTTTTCGGTCAACGCGTTCCACATTCTACGTTCCCAGCCCACCATCGCCTTTGGGATACTACACCGGGACTTCAAGAATACGGAGGAGGGGCGCCAGTCTTTCGGTTTTGCGCATCCTGGTTTCTTCTCTCCCTCTTCCTATATACACACGCGGGTGTAGGGTCTGTACATACTTCTTAGATTTGGAATCGTACTGCACTGTTTGCTTCCCTTGTTTCCGTCTACAACTGGAATAATTATTCCATTACACACCTTGCCCGTGAATAATACCGATACACACATTGCACCACCATTTCTTGAGGCTTAGTTACGTAGTTGTGAATTTGTTCAGTGATGACAATAGCTGGTATCACTGACAGTCCACTCATAACGGATTTGGACCGCAGACAACAGGAACGTCATTCACGACCGCAAAAAAAAAAAAAAAAAAAAGCAATTCAATACAGCCTATCTGCCTAAACCCTATTCTTTACACCAATCTTTAACAAGACAGGCAATGTACGTATAACGAAATATTGAGGCGCGTCCGGGCAACCATTGTTGCAATGGAAAAGCAATAAGAATTACATATTCTGAGTATGTATTTGTAGCCTTAGGTACCCAGCACGCAATGCGCTTGCGCTATATTGTAGTCTGTGGCCTGTCCGGCTGCACAATATTCTTCCAAATTACCTCATAAACGGTACGATTCTTGAAAAAAAAAGTTATTGGGCATAAAATGTGTGTTTCGATTTCCTCTACACCTTTTCTCCGAAATATCTTATTGTTAATACTGAGCGACATATGATTAAAATGGATATTGGTCTTCATGAAAAGTACCCATTATTATTGTCTGATTTTATTGAAACTTGAATTTATAGACAGACTTTCGAAAAATACTCAAGTATCAAATTTCATGAAAATCCATCCAGTGGAAGTCGAGTTGTTGCATACGGAGGGACGGACAGACGGAAGGACAAACATGACTAAACTAATAGTCGTTTTTTGCAATTTTGCGAACGCGCCTAAAAATGCACTGTTTATACCTCACCTTAAAACACGACCTTCAAAATAAAGATTTATAAAGGAAACATGGCCTTCTGTCCAGGCAGTATTTTTCCTCCAGTATACTCGTACCCTCTAAACTCCAGAGAAATACTGCAAACGGCAACAAAGGCCACATCGCCACCAGTAACGCCTTGAGAGAGATTTTTCTAAACATGCCTCTTTTCACCCGCCAGTCTTACTCACCCAAATTTACTCTATGTGTGGACGAAGTTCGTAAACCTCCTGGTTCGTACTGTCAGGAAAGGGTGACAACCGCGTTCATTTGATCTTCCTCCGCAGACTACTGTTTAATATCCATCTACACACACTTGTCTCTGAAATCGACCCATATTTTACGACTCGGCCGGGTACGTTCGCCATTGCTTAGCTTGTCACGTAGTATTTTAACGTGCTACGTACGTATTGATGTTCCCAGAGTCGTTTCAAGGCTGAAGCCGGTGACAGCGCCACGTACTCCTTTTCACACGCTCTTATAAATTATGAATGGGTCTTCTGCTGGGATAAAGAGTTCGCGTGTTCGGATACGTGCAGGGATGTCAGCCCGGGCTCAAAAAGGACGTTACTGCTGCTAAGGTCACTACTAGAAACAAGAGTCGACGGACATATTTCGCTTGCGTATTGCAGCAGCTCTGCTAATGACTACCAGGCAGTTCTGGCAAAGTCTTGGTGAATTATGATTTTCGTAAACCCTCGAAGTATAACGTTCTTCCTTACGATACTTGCATTTAATTTCATTCTCGCTGCATATGTGTTTAGACACACACACATATTCTTAGTTTAGAAAATATTTAATACAAATAACTTATAAACTGTGGGTGGTGCTTTTCCTTTCCCCTCTAATGTACATTCAGAAAATATCCAGTGTCATTTCAGTACTGTCACACTATCATAGCTAGGCAAAAGTTACAGAGCAAAGTCGTACATATGTTTACAAAACCAAACTCAGGGTCAACGATCCGTCTTTTTTAGTACGTAAGTTACACGTTTCGGCGTTCAAGACCAGACCAGGGCGAGATATTTCTTCTCGATACCAATCCAGACTGCCCCTAGGGCCCCCTTAGCCTCGTCTGCAAGGGGTATCGAAGTTCTTTCCCTTGTGTAAAGCCGGCTGGGGGTAACGTTTACCACCTACCCCCTTCTAGAGCCGAGGTTAGGCATGAGCAGAGCAATAAGTCTACTCTACACACCTCTGTGCCTCAACTGGCATCTTATCGGGCGACCTTTACCTTTACGTCATACTTTCTATGTTAACGAGATGAGTCAACACACAACAACAGACTCGTTCGTTTATTTTGGCTATTACTAACATGCGACTCGCGAGCCGACGGTTCCCGACGCCTGGTCCAACGTGTAACAGGCTGTTTGTGCCTCCTCTTCTTGTGGATCATTAATCAGCTTAGCCTCTGGCGGGAACTTAATCCTCATCAATACACAAGCACGCTCTCTAGAATTTGGCTCGTCGCTACTTCGTATAAACAAGTTAAAACCGTCGTTTTCAAAACTTCGCTGTGGCTTGTGGTTGCTTCAGGTGTTTAATATACCCTGTGTAACAAATGTAGTGTTTATGCTCAGTGTTCTTCAACCAATGTTATATGATCCCAAAGTGTAGTTATCCCTACAGCTTTCAAAAGGAAAGAAACAAAGCCGAGCTGACAGATCTGCTGTTTGTACAGTGACATTCTTTCTATATGTGCTGTCAGTCCGACAGGTTCCACGTACTTTCAGCAGCAATTAACCTAGTGGCACATGAGTGGGGTTGAGTGTCTTGTCACGTCATTTATGCCAGCGATACTTTAAGTAGATGTGGCATAACCGATAAGTCAACGAAAAGAGGGGAAAGGCACAAAATTTCGCGAATGCTTACAGACTTATGAACAAATTGGTGCAGGAGTAAAAACGACAAATGCCCGACACATCCAATGAAAACAAACTGTTAAAAGCGTGGGTGGGGTGGGGAGACAATTAACCTTTAAGAACCGTGCTTCCTATATATAGGACGGGCGTACCGCTACCCTTCAGATGTTGCATTTTATATATTTTTTCCAACAAATATAAGTACTGAGTATTTTAAACATGCTGCACACTCTCCGTTTTTCTCTTCAAAATGCCGTTTATTTCATAATGCTACCTTTTTTGGTTCCTGTATTATTCACATTTTACATACAGAATGTGCTAAAATTTAAATGTAAAACTCCGGTG
>Ga0268261_10001448_pt1 | contig 16305 bp, 10 predicted proteins | sample TergutNc150P1_FD_190353 | JGI IMG/M metagenome (GOLD analysis project Ga0268261, IMG submission 190353) | Nasutitermes corniger P1 segment gut microbial community from laboratory colony in Florida, USA - Nc150 P1 (SPAdes) (version 2) | ecosystem: Host-associated > Arthropoda: Insects >...
AGTAGTGTAACTGAGAATAAAAGTCTACATATAGCTGCATCGTGTTGGACATTTATTGACATTGAATCGTGATGCACGGAACCATGGGTTTAAAATTTATCCTATACTTTGCCTGTACCTCGCTGTAGTCACAAAACGGAACACACTGATGTTCAATGAGTGGTGTCAGTCTAAAGTGCTCACTGTTGACTGGTTTTGTGTTGAACTGTCTGGAGATGAGTTTAAGCGTCGTTCGCAGGACGACACTGACCGAACTATAAAACACTGAGATTATGTACCCGGAAAACAATGCACGTAGAGTGCTGGAACTGCATGAGAGTTTCTCCAGATATTCAATTTGTACAAAACATAAAAAATGTAAAGCTACAGTGTAAAATTTATGTTTGAGCTTTTTGTAGTGGAATTGCCAACATTCCAGTGCATAACAACAAATGTTTCTGATAGCAACAAATAATACCTGCTACATTTCAGTGCTGCTGTTGTGATCAGAAATTGTGCCTTGTTTATTGTTTTAGCGGAAATTGTTTAATGCACAGAACTGTACCTGTGGAGTGTTTAGGAGAAAGTTACTTATGCTTTATGTTATTTAAAATCATTCATTATGTGTGTGATTGTTTAGAAGAAATATATTCTGCTTATGTGACTGAGAGCATAGAGAGGGGCAGGATTTCTCGTGAATATGCTGAAGGATAATATTATAATGGGCATTGTAGAAATGAACATTGTGATTGTACGGTCTGAAAAGAAATGAATAAGTATATAATTTTAAGTTCACTTTTATTATCTACGCTGTTCGGTAGAAACTATAAATATCTTGCCCAGTTGATCCAAGTATGAAAGATATCTCTGCACATATACTGTGTGGTAGCGCCTGCTTATATTTAGTTATGCAACCCTCACGGCACACTCTGTACCTAAAATCATCTAATCTTTCTATGGAGTTCTTCGAAGAAACTGTAACAGCTAACATCACACTACACAACAAAAGCACATATATTTCCAACACAAACACACACACACACACACACACGCAAGCAAATTAAACACAGTGTGTACAGAAGCGGAAAGTATGGAAAAATTTGCTCTTTTTAAATAAAGTGAAAAAGACAAAGTAATAAAGAACAAACTACAATCCAATAAGCACATTTAAATGTAGAATATCAATAAAACTCTCCACCGTGCCTAAAGTATAATTTTATTATTACAATAAGATATACACATTCGTGTGTATGAATATTCTTGTATTCGTATGACACATATATACATACATACATACATGTGTATACATAAATATGTGACACATTTGTATTTATTGCTGAGTAGGTTCTGAGGAAGTAAATAAACTGACGAAACATAAAGCAAGTTATATGAAGAAAATTTTCTAAAAAAATGTTCGATTGGCTACAAGTGTAGGCTGTGTATTATGTAGGTTTTGTGACATGCAATTTGCTTCGGGATTCTGATGCAGACAAAAAAGAACACCAGTATTTAAGGATAAATAGCCACACAGAAAGGCCCGTTAATACGTAATTCATATACTGACTTTAGGTTCCGTTTTAATAATATCTTCAAAAATTTGCTGTTGCAACATGCTTTGAAAGGGGAACATTATGAAATGTTATTTTATTCCATGAATTATTCTGAAGTTGTCTTTAAAGGTAATTAAATAATGACAGTGAATATATTTAAATTTACACCCTTGTACTTTGCCTTACAGACACGCAAATGTATTGTCATTAAATTAATATATATCATTAAGATCGCTATGCTATATACAGCCTAATTTTAATTGAAGGAAATATAGAAGGTTATTATTTCCTTCTTGTAAGTTCGAGATCAGTAGAGGGGGACTTTCTTTTGCAACAACAAGTTAAGTAGCGTTTGAGATGCTGTCTGAACGGAGAACTGGTACAGAAGAGAGCTACAGGATTGATACAGGAATTAATTAGAAGAAAACATGTTGAAATTAGATACTGCATTGCATATTTCGGTTCAGAATTAAATCCTGTAAAAATAATTTCAACGTGTTGGGTCCAAATAATGTAAGTCCAGAAGACGTGATAAGGCACATAGCTGATCAGAAAAACAACTGTCAGTCCAACCACAATTTTCGCAGAATTTCTGCGTGTTTCCAGTTGAGGATTTTGTTTCCCCTCAGATACAGAACGAGAGCTTTTTACAAGATGGCGGGCGGTCATGATATAAGTGAAGGCGATCACACAGAGAGGAAGTACACAGGATGCTAAGAGTTCAAAAATAACCACACGGTGATAATACGTTGTACTATTTAAAAATGTCCATTCTACACAGAAATCATTTGAGATAGTTGATGGAATGGCGAATAATATAGCCACAATCCACACTCCAAAAATTGTGGCCACAGTTCCTCGCCATGTTGGTGGTGAAGAGACACGGGCGTGGAAGGGATTGACTGTTGCTCTGTATCGCTGGATGCTAAGCACAGCTACAGAGTACGCTGACAAACCGACTGACAGACGACGGCAAAATGGAATAATTGTACACGCAAAGTCACCGTTTGGCCACGTGACTAATTCTCTATTCACACAAGCTTCGGAGAAAAATACAGTTAAATAAATAATATCGCTTATAGCTAAGTTAAGAATGTATATATTGGGAAGAGTTCGCATGTCCTTGTTGCGTATGATAATGATAAGAAGGATGAGATTGCCGGTTGTGCCAATTGAAAAGGGAACTGCATATATTGGTATATCGTAATGTTTTAAAAAATTGGAATTATGCGAGTTTTCGTACGAGTACCAGGTTTTAGTGTCAGTGTAATTTTTGTAGTCACACTCTAGCGGGTTACCATACAGATATAGTGCGGACAGTTTTGGCAGTGCTCTCAATATATTTATATTTACAGTCCTCAGATTATTGTCACTCAGATCAAGCCATTCCAGTGAACTGACGTTTGCGAATGTTTCAACTGACACTGAACTGACATTGCTGCTTCTTATACCAAGTACTGACAAAGAATGTGACTTAATGATATTACGGTCAGTTGGTATTTGAAGGCCGGGATTTTCATTAAAATATAACTTTTGGAGATTTGGTAACTTTAAGAAAGCATCTGGATGGAGGTACTGCAGTTTGTTTTCACTTAAATCTATATATTTCAATTTAAACAACCCACTGAACATATCTCTGTCCACGTGCTCTATTCTGTTACGACTTAAGTCAAGAATTTCCAGACTGATCATGTTCTCAAATGTGCCTGGTATTATTTCACATATTTCGTTACCCACTATGAAAAGTCGTGTTAATTTTGTAAGCCCGTTGAATGCTCCCAACTCCATTGTTCTCAGTCCAGAACTCCGAAAAATTAATTCCTCTAGCTCTGTCAGTGAAACAAAACTGTCCTTCCCCAACACCTTTATTTTGTTGCTAACAAACCAGAGATCTCGGACGTCTGTGAGATGGATTAAGGGAACAGCAGTTAACGATGTACCGTCGCATTTGACGATGTATCCTCCTGTTTCACACAGGCATTCCTTAGAACACAGTATTGACACTCTTGCAGGCAAGATCACCAACCATAACCATAATATCACAGCAGGTAATGCTAACAGCAGTGACACCAACACCACAGTCAGTCTTGATGTCATGGCGAGCTGCTGAAATCTGCACAGAGAGAGGAAATATTACTGAATATTACTGTGTTTGTTTTGAGTGTGTTTTGGAGGTCAGTTCAGAGAAATTTTTACAGTAAAGTTTGGTCATGATTATCCCGCTGAAAAACCAAATTCATGCACCTCGCACGACATAGGTACCTATATTTCTCTAAATTATACCAGTTTTCTCCTCTCCTGAATTATTTAAATTTCATCGTGTTTGTGGGTTTATGTTTAATTTTCTGCTGTGTGACAGCTGGGGGTTTTGTGAGTCTTTGTCTATATTTTACTTTCATGTATTAAGATATTTTCTCTTTTGTTTCAAATTTTCTTTGCTTTTAATATATACGTGTATATTATATGTAAATTTAGAGTTACATCATATTATTCCGTTATAATGCTAAAGCAAACTACTGAGGTAAAGACACAGCCTTTTGCCCATATCACACAATTTCACAACAGTCAACTTGTCATGTCTCAGACGGTCACTGACAGCAGAGGACCGTGTACGGACACGGATCATTCAATTTGTCATTTGTGACGCTAAAAATTTTGCAGTATTCCTGGACTTGTCCCGGGTGTTTCCATTCCCCTGCCAACATCATTACACTGATGCTACTTACTTACACTATGACCACCTTCAACGCTATATACTCTCACAATTCTGCTGCGTCTTAACTAAAACATTTGTCTGGGGCTCCCTTAATTACATCAATAAGGAACACAGTAAGCAGGTTGGTGTTTTGTGTACAGACAGTTTCGGATTGTTATCTGGGTTTGAACATCTGTACGTCGATAAATGGTGAGAGAAGAATCTGGTATATATTACAGCATTCTAAATTTTCACAGGAATTACCCCTCTTCCTTGTGGTAAAGTTAGTTTAAAACGCAGTAAAAGGAACTGAAAAAGTTTGAGTCCTTAAAATTTATGTACGTTGTGAGGCAAAGAGTTGGTAACGGTCGTGTCTGTGCAAAACGTGAAAACATATGGAGAGGAGTGGAGATATAGCTCCACTCATTCTGATTCCGGCCTCCTTACCTCCGCAGAAAGAACCCGTTGTGACCGTCATTTAAATGCTTTATGACAATTCAGTTTCGCAGCGTAGAAACAAATCGATTGGTGTTGTTTAGGGAAATAATGGCTGTGTGCTGCGGAAATTGTAGGAAACATAAGTGCACATTATGTAGCAATATGGGGTTTAATGTTACGGTGTTTGGGGCATAACATTTCATAACCACTGTGCCTCATAGATTTAAGCGATACAGGTTTGTGAGTGTGGTGAGTGAGGCTGTAATTATGAGTGTCAATGTGACAGTTGTAACATGAAACATGTGGATATGAAATTAGGATCATTATTTGAAGTGTGCTAATTAATTAATGCAGCTACATATGGCAGTGTGCTGTGCCACACAATTAGTTGCAAGTACAGTTGTGTGCAGTTACGAATTGTTAGGGTTAATATTATTTAAATTACGTGGGTTTGGACTGTGTATTGGACTGATTGTGGACTGTGTATAGGACTGATTATGGACTTGTGTTGGACTGATCATGGACTGAGTATTGGACTGATTGTGGACTGGTTAGGGACTGTGTATTGGACTGATTATGGACTGTGTATTGGAGTGATTATGGACTGTGTATTGGACTGATTACAGGTGACAGGAGAGGGCGCAGTTCATAATGTGGCTCATAATATTTGCCAGAAGCCTAAAATACAAAATTCGTCTTCCACAAATCATTCTATAAAATTTGATTTAAAATTGAAAACAAGTTTTCGCCCATCATGAAGAAATTTTTTTGAAAAATGTTAGAATTTTTCAGTGAACCTGTCAACATCAAAGTTATGTCCCATTCTTTACAAGTAACATTTACATTACACAACCGGTATCCACCAATTTGTGTTGTAAATAAAAAGAATTTGTGTGCAATAGTTTATTAAATATATGTATTGTTATAATAACTATCAATACTCCTTATTTATTAAAACCAACACATGCACCAATACAGTCACATATTAAAACATATTAAAATGTTCGTGTCCTTATTGAGTAAACAGCCAAGCGGGCAGTGGAGAAGTACAAAGAGCAACGTAGGCAGAAAGCAGGCCACAAGCCAGAGTAAGGTTGTGCATACACGCTACATATGGCGAGTAGGTAGCCGAGCGAGGAACATTGAGCCCCTGATGATGGTCAGTCTGGTGACCGAAACATGTAGGGCAATAAGGACACGAAAATTTTAATATGTTTTAATATGTGATTCTATTGGTGCATGTGTTGGTTTTAATAAATACGGATAACAACATGCACGGTGATGAAATAAAGTTATCAATACTCCTGCTTACATTTGTATATTGTAATGTTTATATACAATTCAGTGCTTCATTACTACGTAACCCTTTGTTATAGACACAATAATGGTCACGTAAATGTTTTCTTTATTTACTTTTATATATGTGAAAAAATTAGAAAATGAAAGCTAAATATAAAAAAATTCGTCAAATATTTGTGAAAAAAGTTGATACAACGAAGCAGTACATCAGCTGTTTATAGACTTCAAGAAAGTTTAATATTTATTTAGGAAGTAGTTCTTGTGTAATATTCTCATCCAGTTTTGTATACACATGAAGCTGGTAAGGCTAATAAAAATGTGTCAGAGTGAAACCTAAAGCAGAATCTAGTTAGGCAAGCATCAGTCAGATATGTTTCCCGTTAAGAATGGTTTGAAACAATGAAATGTTCCTTCGCCATTACTTTTTAACTTTGCTTTAGAGCACTCAATTAGGCATGTTAAGGCACAACTAAATGGATTGAAACTTAATGTTACACATTGTCTTTGGTTTATGTTGATATTGTTAATTTATTGAGGGGTACCGTACATACTGTAATGAAAAACACAGACTTTTTATTACGTGATTTTAAGGAGAGTGGACTAGAAATAAGTGCTTATAATTCTAAGTACATAATTATGTACCGCTATCAGAATGCAGGACAAAATCATGGTATAAAGACCGACACTATTTCTTTTGAAATATTGAAACAATTAAAATATATAGAAACAAACTTAACTAATCAAAATTGTACTCAGAAGGAAATTAAGGGCATATGGAATTCAGGCAATGCTTGCTATCATTTGGTGCAGAATATTTTGTTTTCAAGTTTGCTATAAAAATTTTAACATTAAGAAACCCAGAATTGTAATTTTCCCTGTTGCTTTGGTCGCTCATATTGGGAGAGGAACGAAGGCTTGGGGTGTTTGAGAATATGGTGCTGAGGAATGTATTTCGGCTTATGTGGGACGTGGAAACAGGGGCGTGGAGGAAGCTGCATAATGTTAATGGTCTGTATTGCTCACAAAATATTGTTAGGGTTACCAAATTGAGAAGAATAGAGTGGGCGGGGCATGTAGAGCGTATGGGGAGAAGCTTATACGAGTTTTGGTGGGGAAACCTGGGGAAAAGTGTCCATTTGGGAGAAGCAGGCATAGATGGAAGGATGATATTAAGATGGATCTTCAGGAAGTGTGATGTGGTTGTATGGACTGGACCGAGGTGGCGTAGAATAGAGCCAAGGTTTGGGAATTATGAATGACGTAATAAACTTTCGGATTCCATAAAATGCGAGGAAATTCTTGAGGCACTGCAAAGCGGTTAGGTTCTCAATTAGTGTGCTCCATGGGGTAAGAAGTAAGTAAGTAATTAGGTAAGTAAGGAAATTTCGGCTTATTTATAGCACCAGTAAGTAAATAATCGGCTTTTTAATATGAATGATGTTTGTAAACAGTAAGAACTGATTTTAGTTTTGATACTTTAACTGTACAGCAGTATTTGTTCAGCAGATATTTTTAAGTGTAGATTTAAATGTAATTTTCTATTTAATTGCAGACTGGAATTTAAGAATATGGTGCTGAGGGAGATATTTGGTGGTGAGATGGAGAAGTTAATAGGAGGATGGAGAAAATTCCAAAGAGTTTTAGAAGAAAGACATTTGTGGTGCATGTGAGAAGATTCGGAGATACGAAAATTATCTAGAAAATGCTTGTGAGAAAAACTGTAGTCAATGTAGTTCTCGATTTCATGTATAATTATTTAAATTACCTTAGATATTTCGGCAGTGGCATGTCAACCAGTTCCGTCTCAAAAAGTTTAGGGGGCACAACTATTTTAGCCAGAGCGATGCTCTCAGTCCGTGATACTGCAATAGCTACACAGAAAGTTTCACCTCAATATGAACAGTGCAGCTGCTCAGTGCCACTGGTCCTACTGAACACTGCGCCTTTCCTATATGACCAAGTGGCGGATTTCCGACCCAGACAGACCAGCGGTGTGGTGACGTCATTGGCCGAACATCCTCAGCAGAATACCCACATTTCAAACCGCACACACATTGCGTCTGTGCTGCGTGTTCAGGTACTGCATGGAGTACAGTGCAACTTGCGATGTCTTAATGGTTCAAGTAATGTACAAATTAGGAAACACGCGGTTTCAGTGTCATGTTCAGAATGCTTGCCACTGGCCACAGCCGTAAAATTTATTATTATTTTGTGATGTTTGTTTTTTGAATTAATTTTTTCAAACAGCCACACAATATTTTTGTTGATACTGCATTTCATATCCTTAAATATAGGACTAGAATTCATATTGTCTTCCCTTCAGTTCCATCATCTAAATTTTCCAACAAATATCTCACAATTCCCCCACACCCTTCCCTTCCCACCCTTTATCCAATCCCCCTAACACAATCTGCTGTCAACACACAATCCCAGTAACGCAAGGTTCTGCTTCTCTTTCTCCTGTTCCAAATATTCTCCCCAGCACTCAGTTCGCTAATCCAATCACCATTCTCACCACTGAACTATCCACTGTTCCACTCACATTCAAATATCACACAAATGTTAATTTCATCAATTTTAATCTTTTCACCATTTCATTTTACATTGCAGTTCACATGTTTATGTAGTACAGTGAGATACAGTTGTGACGTCATGTGTCATGTACAGATAGGGCGTTTAAATTGTGTCATATTCTGTTGCCGTTTATCCAGTTATTTTATTTTGTGTCACAAAAAGCCCATTAACAAACTAAGCTGTACCGTTAAAAAATCTCCGTCTTCTACATTCATGCGGTAACAGTAGCTGTTTTGCACTGCTGTTGTACTGTAAATTATATTAACATATTTTATTATAATTTCTCTCCAGACAGTCGGAAGATAACTTGGTCATCTGCGTGACTGACAGTTCTGCTGTCTCACTTCTGTACACCGACAGTCACAGCACACCGTCACTGTATCATTCGCTGCACAGCTGATCGTGTCACAACGCGTTGATTAATGTCGAGTTAGTTGAAATTGGTTTATCGCTTTGGGGGTAGGGGGAATTGTCTTATAAGATATCCAGAAAGTTTTTAACCAATACATTACGACAGTCCGTGGATCTGATTCATACTTGAGGAATTGTTAATTTTCAAGTTAAAGGTAAGGGTGAATTAGTCCCTGAACATTCCTGGAAAATCTCTGAAGTTTCCAAGATTTTGAGACTCACAGATTTCAATATTGTCAGCAAATGAATGAAGTTCATTAGCCATAAGGTACATCCGCTTTACCCCCCGAGAGAAATATTCCTGGTACTCATTTCTGCTAGACGCTGTATTCAACTAAATTTCATACTGCGTCCGGAAGGATTACGCCAATGAAAATTTCCAGTTACATAATAGGGAATTCAAACCGCAACACTCCGTCCTGTGGTGCAGTGCCTCGACCACCTGCGTTACGGTGTGATTAATTGTACAAGAGGGAAAGAAAATTATTGTCTTTGTTCAACCAAATATACATTACCGTGTTCACATTGGCCTGCCATTACCCTCTGTGTTACTTTCGATGTCTGCAGGTCGCATACTTTAAGATCCATATTAATATTATCGTCCCATTTACGCGTATTTCCTTCAAGTGGTGTCTTCACCTCAGGTATTCCAGATAAACGTTTGTGTGCTTAATTCTTATGTCATGCGCACCATATTTTTAGCTCATCTCGTTTTCAATACAACCAACTCTTTAGACCCCTCGTCATTGGGTAGTGGTTTCGTGCAATTATCGAAGAAAAGTGGTGGTTAAATATTCAACGGGCAAAATCGTCTTCGAACTTGGTACTTTTGAAAATGAGACCCCCACTATCTGTCGAAACGTCTGTAACCACTTAGCCAAAAACGTAGGTTCATATAACAGAAGAAAGGTTAGGTTATATATATCACTGTGAAAACCTACAAATTCCTTTCCAGCATGAAACTTAGTTCTAACTGAATATATTATAAACTTTTGCATTTTTAACACACAGTGCCACTGTACGTGTAGCTTCCGGCAGTGGTCTGAACAGTGGGCATTTTTACCTACCGCTAAATAATAATATATATTTTAATTGGTTAACAGTCACTGGGGTTCAGCTTTACATTGTAATCATTGGTAAAGGAATTAATTGTTAACTCATCCTGTGAGAGGAGAGACATAAGGATGTTTATAGGATGAGATGGACAGGATAACACAAGATGTATCCGGAAAGAGGAAAGTCCAGAGGATATATGAAGTTAACCTATGAAACAAAGCGTGGTCAGCTTGTGGTTTCGTAGCTTCGCCCTCTCTGTCTCTCTCTCTGTGTCTGAGGAAACTGCAGTAGGATGTTGTGGATAGTACTGTCTGTGTGTCTGTCTGCATCCCAACTGACAGACAAAACAAATCAATAGTTACAAATTATAAACCAATAGGCAATTTAGCAGGTACACATTTCAGCATCACATGGACATACTTTTGGTTGGACTGATTGTCAGGGGTGTAAGGGAGAACACTCATTTCAGTGTAGTGCCGAGGATAAGTGCGAGTGGAGCTGTAACTACTGTAACGTGTACAGGGAGGCTTTTAACATACTTTTCCTGTCAGAACAGCACATCAAAAATATTTCGAGGACTAATGTGCAAAATTAAATTTTATTCCAAAAACATTTTGCTTTTATGTAATGTTATACAGCAGTGGCTGGCAATTTTGGTAACAAAAACGTATTAAAGAAATCAATGTGGGAAGAGTCAGTATGTCTTAAAAAGGAAGCATGCCGTTTATCTAGACAGCACAGCCTGTATTTCGCTTCCCAGTTCCCCCTATCTGACATTGTTTCGTTTTCTCCGAAGCTGCAATTGTTGTGGCTGTGGCTACGTTTGCTATAACATTCAGTCTCACATTGTAATATTACACAACGTTTAATGCTAACAGCAATATAAGATTTATTGTGCTTCTCGCGTCGTATAAATAAAAATTTAGCTGAATTATTTCGTCCTTACCCAACGTCGTGCACTGGTGACGTCTTCAGAGCTCAAAGGGAAAAATGTGCACTGCAGTGGCCGTCAGTTTATCTGTCTTATTGAGGAATTTCCGCCATCTTTCACATAATTTGTAACCCTGTCCCTTTAATACATCAGTTCACAAATGTACACATATATTACCTTTCTTTCAACTCAGTCGATAACCCACAACATTTACTGTATATACCAGTACACGCACTGCTGTCTGTACCTTCTGTACAAAACTACTGCACTACGATAAATCTTCCCACTTGAGTCTCATCGAATTGCTAGCAATGATGATAGGTAAGCGTTGTTATTCTGCAGTGGCTCTTGTTTGAACAGTGTACAGAAAATAATGTGTGTGTGTGTGTGTGTGTGTGTGTGTGTGTGTGTGTGTGTGTGTGTGTGTGTGTGTGTGTGTGTGCTTCAGTATTTGCAACAAGGTGAGAATCAAAGGAGGTGGGTTTTTGTTTTATTGTATCTGCCTTGATTTTACTATTTTTAGTAACAAATTTCAATTAAAACTGTTAGCTGAATGTTTTCACTTTCCACACAGCAATAAACGCTTTCCGTGCAATTACGTTTAGGCAAAACCATTTAAGAAATTGAAATGTAATAAAAACAAACCTTGTAAGAATTAGTCTAAATTGAATGAACAACAAAAAAATATAGCGGGGAAAATAAATTTAGCTGATATTCGAAACGCTGTTTTATTCTATGTGACTTATCTGACATATTACTTAAGGTTCATTTGCCTTCACCCGTATAGACGAATCTCTTATAGGAATCTTATAATGCGGGAGCGAGAGACTTCCATGTGTTTTTGCGTCAGCTCGCAGGACGCAGTTTGAGATATGTTCTGCATACAGCAGTAAACAAACCGTCAATTTAAACAATAAATTTGAATCCACTTAATGTTAAAGGCTATTAAGTCACATTATTATTCGCTTTTCACATTTCTATTCTCTACCAGCTGCATTCAGTTACGCTGCAGTTTATGTTACCATTTACGTATCGTTTGGTTTAAAAAATGCTGCACTCGTTGTCAGGTTTGTTGCAGAATTTACGTGATTCATTTCTAATATCCGCGTTTTTGTTTGTCCAAACGGTGCGCCGTGCACAACAGTAACTGGTGAGGTTATTACATTGATTGCTATATCAATCGCTTTGGAAAATAAGGAATTTTTGTACATTGACAGAGAAGAATCATTACTGTGTCTTGATCAGACTAGGGAGTTCTCTTTGATGAAAGACAATGCAAAATTGTATCATTGTAAAACCACGACAACAAGATCGTATATCTGTACATAAAGTCATGCTGTAATATGTTGCTACTGGCAAGAAACGTGAGCTGTGAAACTGCTTCAACAGAAGGAAAATATTCCTAAAATTGTGAGATGAAATTAGTTGAGTTAAATGTGCAATGGGTGTTCAATTACTGAATAATGAGTGGATATATTTTGCACCAAGTGAATAATTAGCGGATGTATTTTGCATGACATTCGGACTGTGACGAATAGGATTTTATATAAACTCTATACATGTACAAAATGTTCGTGTCGGAAGAGACGGGTTTATAATCTGTCATTTTGTCGTCTGGGGAGACACAAGTTTCTGCAGAAGCAGGTGGATCTGCAGATACACAGGGAATTAAATTTTGATTAGTGTGTCCAAAGGTAGTGAAAGTTACACTGACAGTTACACATGATGTCGGAACGGTACTGAGGGTGACGGAACATATGTTTGTCTTTATTAGACAACAATGCATTCTGCAGTGTAGTTCTGTACACAAACCGCAGTGAGAAAACACGGCGTCGCCGTTCCACGTTGTGCAATAGAAGACCTCAGTCGACGTTGAACGTCGGTTTACCTAGAGCAGACCCCTCCCCAGCTAAGGCATTTAGCGTAGCCACATTCAAGGGTTCATTTAAATCCATGCAACAAGCAAACTCTGTTTAACTGTCCATCTCTGTAGTCTTTATCTCTCCCCTTAACCACCAACTGAACCCAAACCTTCAGCCAGTCAACATATACAATACAACTGGCTGATCTCAATCCACGTTGGAATACAATATTTATTGGCGTGGCGAATTGTGTAGACTGGCAGACAGCAGACCGAAGATGTAAATGTAAAGCAATCCCTGCACAGGTCTTGAGGGTTCCTGGAGGATGAAACTTCTAGACTTCAAGAAAATCGGCAGCCCTAAGCACCGGTCTTATTTACTTCCATGAAATATGCGTTGTACTCATTTTTGTTAATGGCTGATTCGAACTCAGGTCCCCAGTACTGCTGGCAGCATTATGTCAGTGAAAATATGCAGTGAAACCATCGGCAATGAAAGCCGCGACCTGCCGGCTTGTAGTGCAGTGCATCAACCGACTGCGCAACCGCGTGAGACCGAAGGTCATTTAATTAATGGCTATAAGCTGCACGCACATAACTTCCCTAATTCTTCGTTTTTACTTCCGTGCAGAAGAAGTGACCTTGAAATATTTTAGTCGTACTTTAAACTACAGTCCTTTCTAATAACGCCGGTTCAGTGTCGTATTTTTTACTATTTAGTTGGCCATTTTTATTTGTACGATGTTTAGTACTGGATGGAATTAGACGGTTCAAATATTTACACTGAATTTGTGTGGGTTATATAATAGAAATCCCATATAAATTTTTCAATTATATTTTAATATTTTTCTCTCTTAAGCTGCGTCTTCCACATTTTTGTTATTCTAAATCAAACAACTTTGTTGAAACTTTATACTGTAGTGCCGGATATTACTGGGTATTACATTTAATAGAATTAACGTTACATTTGTGTAACGCAAGTATTAGAACGCTAAACCTAAAGTTACTAGAAATTCATTTATGCGGAAGTACAGCGATCACTTGCCTAGCTGCCGTGTATCTAGCAGTATCAGCAGTTCAATACACTCCGTGGTATGCAAGTGACGCGCTGAGTTTAACGTTCTAACATGAATTTATGACGTAAATAACTCGCAAATATAAAATTCTAAATTGCCACGAAACGACGCTCACTCTTGGACTCATCGGCTTACTATACGAATCACTACTGGTCACCGTTCGTGCCTATATAAGAAGGAAATTTACTAAGTGATATATTGAAAGTTTGATTGATTTACGATGATAAGTTGCATTGCATTACTTCTGGTTATAAAGGTAAGTCGCACTGACTGCTACTAAATTTTATTAACATCGAGTGAAGCGAAGTTCGGTAACCAAATCTTGTAGTTTAATTTCGGACGTTTAATTGCAATAACTAAAAGGCGAGTCAATTATTCGGTCATACAGTTTTGATTAATTTATTTGTTACACTTATAATTGTAAACTATTGTGTAAATTCCTTTTATTAATTTTAATGCAATTATTTATAGAGAAATAGAATATTAGTTACAAATTCTACGTCATTCAACTGAGTTACCCCAGTTCCCAAAGTTTAATTATTTGTATTGAAGTCTTGTACTTCTGGTGGTAGACTACCATTTCACGTCATTACCGCTCGGGCACTACAATACCAGAAAGTGAGTAATTTGACTTTCCTAACCTTAGGGCCTGAAAATTCTGTGGTTACATTTCACGTGTTAATAATGACACGTTATTTCTAAATTATATCAGCAATTGCTCAATATTGATTCATCAACTTGTATTCTTGTGTTAATGAAATCTGTTCTCTCTTTTTAACCATTAGTTAGCTTTTCATCAGTTTAGAAAAATTTGAACTAACCAATAAAAAAATCATGGTTCTGACTCCGAACTGAGAAAGACTTAATTTGATAACTTACGAAGATATTTAATGCTTTCATGCAAAATAACCTCGTTATCTTTTCCAAAAATCCCGCTTTACCCACTGTTGTAGTGAAGAATTAAGTTCAAAAATAAAATTAATATATAATTCTTGTAATATCAGTTTTAATATTATTATCCCATATAAGCATATTCATTTCCAAGTAATCGTTTAAAATCATTGATTCAATTCCTTTTCGTTCATCCGTGCCTCAAGACCCCCAGTTCCACCCTGGATGTGATCAACTGCATTCAGTATCCTTACTGCTTAGATGTGACGCCGTCTAACCGGGTAACTTCTTATTGATTTTTAGAATAAAATTCCACATACACCTTTAAAGAGCGAAATATTCTGAATATTGTTGACTCCTGAATATGAAACCAATAGGTTGTTTCGAAAACGTCGAGTGCCGATTACTAATGTGATACGGCGTCGTAAAGAACTTAACTGAAGGTCAGAAGGGGAGGATTATAAAGTGCGGGAAAGCAAAAACTGTAAGATGCCGGACATCACAGTGTTTTGTAATTACAGCTGTTCAGTTGCTACAGATACGTTAGGTCTATACTGCAGTGTCAACAGACTGGATATGAAGCTGGATCGTGTGTCTGTATTTTGTTACAATAAAAGGTGTAGGTTGAGGGTTAAAATGCAGTGAAATATTTAGCCTGTATTTTGCCTGTACCTCGCTGTAGTCACAAAACGGAACACATTGATGTTCAGGGCGTGGTGTCAGTCTAAATTGCTGACTGCTGACTGGTTTTGTATTGAACAGTCCGGAGATGCTGAGTGCAAAGCGTCGCTTTCCAATCGAATGGGAAATATTATATAAGGCTGAGATTATTTAAGTGGAAAAACGATAAAAGAAAGTACTGAAACTCCATCACAGCTTCTCCAGATGCCCAGTTTCTACAAAACATTACAAAATTAAATCTGCAATCCAACATTTTTATACGTTTGTGCGTTTTGCGTGGAATTGCCAACATTCCAGTGCTTAACAAAAATTGTTTCTGATAACAACAAACAGTACCTGCTATTTTTTTTTTATTTTCATCACAAACTCAAGCACACAATTAAAACCCTTTCACAATTTTCATTTAAAACTATACACGTTAAAAATGTTTGTGATTCGTACTAAAACTAATTTAAAACCCTACATGTTTCGATCGGTTCGCCGATCATCATCAGGGGTCATTTCCCGTGCCTTGTACCATTACTACTTGTTAATTTTCCTGCTTCTTCACATTCCTGTTATGTGGCGGTATGTTTTCTGCAATATACAACATTCATATTATAGTTTCTTATAGTTTTTGAAACGTGGTAATACGGGATATTGACTATTATACAAGAGGATGTATGGCTTACCTGTATGTGTGTGCCTGCGCCGTGCTTGTTGGTGTGGTGTCCGGATGTGTACTGTCGTTTCTGTTCTGTGGTAGTTGTGCGAGGTCGTAAAGTGGGTTGGGTTCGTTTACCTGTTGTTCTGTGATTAGTCGGTCTTGTTGGCGGTATATTTGGATGTATAGGTTTTCCCAGTTGTTCATTTTCTGTCCTTTT
>Ga0268261_10001449_pt1 | contig 16301 bp, 11 predicted proteins | sample TergutNc150P1_FD_190353 | JGI IMG/M metagenome (GOLD analysis project Ga0268261, IMG submission 190353) | Nasutitermes corniger P1 segment gut microbial community from laboratory colony in Florida, USA - Nc150 P1 (SPAdes) (version 2) | ecosystem: Host-associated > Arthropoda: Insects >...
GGGTATGGAAGTTCGAAGGAATACGAAGAAACACAGATAAAGGAAGATGTCATTTTTGTTAAAATGAAGAGGATGTCAAACACACATTACTGGACTGTCTAGAAACTAGCAACTGGAGAATGAAATTTTTGAATAAAACATGGTTAAATATGAATAAAGAGATAGTCTACAAGTTATCATTACAATGCACTAATAAAGGTCAGATAATAAATTTAGGCAGATATTTACAGAGTGTCAAATATAATTGGCTAATAAAATAAAAGAATTTAATATTCATGGATCCGTGCATCGTAGTATGAATCAGTAGAAATAACCAACAAAATGCAACCTTGTAATAGAATTTATTATTCCACCATTCATTGAAGCCTCAACATGTTTCGAGCGGCATACCGCTCACCATCAGGAGCTCTAACTGTATTTGCAGCCTCTGGTTTACATACGCATGTGGTAACCGGCTGTAATCAAGTCTGAGTGAGAACTGGCCTGTTCCCACTCAGACTTGACTATGGCCGGTCATCACATGCGTATGTAAACCAGAGGCTGCAAATACAGTTAGAGCTCCTGATGGTGAGCGGTATGCCGCTTGAAACATGTTGCGCCTTCAATGAACGGTGGAATAATAAATTCTATTACAAGGTTGCATCTTGTTGGTTATTTCTACTGATTCAAAATAAAAGAAATATAAATATGCATAAGTATCAAATGGTGTTGTCCTAACGCTGTAAAAACTTAGCGTTTATCAGAATGTAGACTCAAGCATTGTAATAACTGAAGTCAAATGATGATGATTATTATTATTATAATTATTAATTACATTTCGTTAATCACTCAACCATCACTCCATACTCATCAGTCACCGCTTCTACAGTGAGCAATAACCCCAATCAAGCAGCATATTATAAAACCCTTGGTCTCTGAGTATGGTGTCATTCACCTCTTCAAGCATTTGCCTGATCAAAGAATAAGGAAATTAAGTTTCTGTTTTCTTTGCCACATAAACACAGTATTATAAACGAATAGGTGTGGTTACAAGAAATAATGTCATGGTAAAATAACTAGCTGCAGCATTTCACAAAACTTCACATTTCCCACAGAAAAAAACACTACTGATGGACACCTGGAATATCCCTCTGCAGTGTACACCAATTCATAACAACTGAGATACATGCACATTGATTAATTACTGGATAGTAACTTTACACACGGAATCCTACTTTTTTTTTTAAAATACTAAATGCATTCTGTTCACAGGACACTCTACAGGTGAAATACCTGGGTCTCAATGTATTCAAGTTAAAAGTGACACTAAACATATCCAAATCTTATTTCTCAAAAAGTAACAGGCTAGATGAGTTTTATGTTGGTGTTTTAAATTTACTGAGAAGCAAGATGGATGTTACACATGCTCCCAATTTTCAAATATTATGGTGAAAGTGTGCAAATGGTGTCACTACCTACACAGGAACTTCGTGCTCAAACAAGTGTCTGTGACATACATAGTTAGTTCTAAACCACACTTCATAACAAAATTCGTTTCCAAGTATTTCAAAGTTTTCCAATTACCTGGCTAATTTGTAGCTGAGTATCTTGCAGGTTCTTAGTAAGGCTCTCTAATTGATCCCGTGAATCTCTTTGCTGCTGTTCAAGCTTTGCTTCTTCTTGTTTCAAGTCTTCTAGCTCTTGTTTCTTTGAATTTAATTCATCTTCCTGAGACTTCAGAGACTGCTCTTGTTCTTCTGCTTGCTGTCGCAACTTTTCAACCTAGTATCACAAATGTCACTTAACTGCTTCTATCAATTGCAATAAAAGATACAAAAACATTTTTATAGAAACCTTCACCTAAAAAGAACATAACTGATGCTAAGCCAAAATATTTCTATGGTCTATTATCTGCAAGGACCTCATTGTGCTGAATACTGCATTTGATGAAAGCCAGGGCAATGAACTCTATATACAAGGTTTCCCTTCTTACCACACCGATGTCCACAGGCACAACATGCATGGGTCAACAAATATATAATCCTTCACCTTGCACATACCCAAAGCCAATAAGAACCAGTAATTCATGTTACTTATTTTGTTGTGAGTCTAAATTCAAAGGGAGATAGCAAGAGAAGGGTTACAACACTCACTGCGTAGTTACAACTCTACTATACCAACATTAGAGAATCAGTACTTTGTAGTGTCAGATGTAATTCAGTACCACATACACTGACAAACATCACAGTACTCAGTACTATTAGGAAATAAGATAGTAATTACAGCCAGTGTTATCAATGATAATTAACTATTGCAATCAAGATATAAAGTTACTGATTACTGTAATGAGAAAATGATTACAAAATTTCAAGCCATGAACATCCACGTTCTTTCCACCCACATAACCGGATAAATATATACTGTATAAAAATACGAATATTATACTTTTAGTTAGTGTACAATTAGACACTATCCTGTTTGCAAGCTGTTTCAGGTTAACAACTCAGAGATCTCAGATTTGCACTTTTATTTTACCAGACTGTCAGTTCATCAAATATTCACTGCACCAATCACAAGATCTCTAATAAAATGCAAAGTTATGGGTCCTACATATGATTTGAATATGTAACTTCATAAAAATTCAATTCTCTGAAAACAACCAATGATACTTTCCATTTACTTAATGCCAAACACAATTCAAAACCTTCCATCCTGTACTGTTGCTTACAAAATATGTCACAATTTATGACCACAACTGCAGAGGGAAGGGCAGCTGAATAAAAGATTTATTAAGAATTGCAGACTGACCCACCAAATATGAATGAGACCTATTCAAGCCAATGTCTATGGGAGACATGTTCCTTGAATAAAAACTAATGCCATCATTTTTGTTACACTGAATTAAAATTCAGTACTTAACATAAAATTGTAGTATTACACTGTATATTACATTATGTTGAAACTTCTGGGTGTGATTTAGTTGCATTTGGGACATTTTTATGTGTCTGGTTTCAGCTCCATCTGACAGGGCAGACTGCAAAGGAGAGTCATGTTCTGGTGACATGTGACTACATGATGCCTGCTACCTGCAACAGGCGCTAGGGTGAGGATGGACAGCGGCTAAGAAAAATTAGGAGTTGCAGCTGAGCGGCAGGTTGGCTGCAAGAAGAGGCCAATGGAACATTAATCTCAGCTATATGACTCAAGCAAAGTTAAGAGTTGGGACCAACGTCTTCAACAGATCTGCTATTTCACACAACACTAACAGTTTTCACTGTAGTCACAGGGCTCACAGGACAGTCTACCAAGCTTCATGACTCCATGACTCATGGGCACTTGTAATGGAGTTGGAGGTCTTTGCTGAGCCACAGGATTCAAACACAGAATTACAGCACAGCAGTAGTTGGAATTCAGAAGAAGTAGACCTGGTGAAAGGGAAACACGTTAACACAGAAATCTACTAACAAAAAAAACTGGTGTGATGAAAGATGAAGGATACTCTCTGTGGACTGCCAGACTGTAATGTGAAGGGAGGACAGATGCTGATCTGGACATCATCATGCAGTTGCCTGGACACATGAACTACCTTCTCTCTCCCCCTCATATGTTTATTTTAAAAGGACTAAAAAATTTAACTGGGGGGTTTGAATGTACCTTCGATTTTTACGCTGATCTGCGGCTGGTAGTCTTTTGCTTTACTATCAGACATAATACAGCATTTCGGTATCAGTTTCGGATTTCATGTACAGTAATTTTACATGGGACAGTGTGTGCGCACGCATGTGTGGGTGTTTGTATGCTTTCATATTCTTACAGTTTCATGTCACTGGATGACCTGACTGGTATTATGGATTCTTGATATAATCTGCAACTCTTCATGTCGGATATGGAAGTCTTGCCTTTCTGCACATTGGTTTTGTTCCTACCAAATGACAGCAGCAACTAGAACTATACTGGTTATAAGCTAACACTTTTGATTTTTATTTGAATAGACTTATGGGATGCTGAACAGACATGGTCCCAGTTCAACTTATGTGATTCTGTTCACTGGTAGCAGACTGCTGCTCAAGATTTTATCTGAATACAATAAAAGTTGCAATATCAAGCACCTACATGACCAAAGGGTTGCCAGACATTGTAATATTTCAGATAATGCAACATTATATCTAATATGAATCTTAGTGTACCTACCAACATCACACAGAGGCCTAACCATTTAACATGTCTTGATATACTGTCCTGTCATGTTACCTCTAATATCCCTCGTCTTCCCTTTTCATCAGTACATAATACAATGTATATATAATCTACAAAGACAACAAGACACCAATCATTCAAGGCCAGAATCTACGAACTGATGCTGGACAGTGCTGGTCATTGGAATAGTGAAATGCAAATGACCTATGAGTCTGGTTAACAGAGCGTTCCAGATCCAGTGAATATCACATTTCGTACTGCACTTTGTTAACTGTGATCCTATTTTGTTTGGTACTAATAATGTATAAGTGTTAAATTTATAACTCTATTTTAAGGAATGACATTCTCCAGGTCCTCAGTGGAAATTCCATGTGCCTTGAGCATATGGCAACCCTTCTTTCTGGGGTGCTACATGAGCATTCTGGTCATTTCGTGTTTGTGTTGTAAGTTTCCAGGGTTTCTGTCCATTCATCGAACAACGGCAGAGCCCAAGAGCTTACGGTAATATTCTGCATTCCACGTTTAGCAAAGAATATGCAATTGCAGTGACATCCATTATGGTTGCTCCATCATTACCCTACACTGACATGGCAAAGAAAAAAAAAACCCGAAACTTACATTTGATACAATGCTGGAGTGACTTGAGACTTTCTGTAAAAGAATATGACCCTCTACTAGAACATTTTAAAACTACAATATAACATTACACATTATAATAGACATGCAAACAGACAAATAATCATACAAGAACCATACCAAGATCTGAATGTTCTACAGACTACGCACACCATCAATTAAACCAACACCACTGCAATAAATGCAACATAACTTAATATACTGCTGCACAAAACTTTGTCACAATGACAAGTGTACTACAAAATGTCTGTGCTTTGATAATTAGAGTGCATGAAGTCTGACAATATGATCTGCTTCAGCTTTATGAGCATTTACCTGAACTTGTTCTTCTTCCAACTCCAACTTGATGGCATTAAGTTCTTTCTCTACCGAGGATTTCTACGCAAAATTAGAATAAAAGCAAACATAAAGTCAATACAAACACATGCTCTCTTGGTTCATTTCGATGGCAAGACACAGCTATCACTACTGTTAAGAGTCTAGCAAACAATGAAAAAGCATAACAAAATAAATCAAAGCTGTTTCCACATCTGAAGGAACATATTCATGTTGCAATTGCATAATTCTGCTAATAATGCAAATCATCTTCATTTAATGAATTTCTACTGAACATAAAACACCTCTGACATGATAAAAGTTCCAAAAACAGCTGTTAGAGTGAGCAATGAACAAAAACATATTGTTAACAATTAAACAACAAACATTCTTCTGTAAGAAAATGCATAACATTTTATACACTATTCTTTCTCATAACCATTTCTCTAAAACAATTAATTCAAACAAACATACCATTCATCAACAAGATGCAATCCTAAATCTGGTTACATTCTCCATCATAAAGATTAATAAAATTCCATCAATCACTTAAATTTAACTCATGATTACTCAGATCTCAAACGCAATGTTAAAATGGCCTTCAAGTGAGTTTATACAGTTTTTCTGGAATTCTTCATCAAATTACTTGTGGTTTACACTTATATCACTTTCAAGATGTTAAAACTTTTAATAAAACAACAAACCTATATAGTAATTCAATTCTGTACCCAATACATGGGAAAGAGAAGATTGTTACTTCCTCAAATTCACAACTTCAGATTCTCTATATTACTTGAAACAGAATATTTAAATTTTCTCTGCAAGCACAACACCTTGTTAACTGGCACAGCAGAATGAGTTAACTTGAACGTAAAATTTTGACAGGATAATCATACAAAAGCCTGCAATCAGAATTCAAGTTTTAGGCACTGACATTGCAATCTTACAACAAACAAGGCAATTTACAAAAATGTCAAACAGGTGATCTCCATCCACAGACAATCCAAAAAAGGCAGTACCATGCTTTTTTTTACAACAGCACTTCATAAAATGCAGCAATGCACAGCCATTTACAGAAAGAGTTTAAGAAAATGGAAACAACAAGCCAATGCTGTATTTTACCCTTCAATGCCAATCTCAGTTCTTCACATACTGTTAGCGTTGGTGCACGATACATTCAGAATGTATGTTAAGTTCACTATAAATTAAAAACCCCTCTGTCCTAGGCAGTAGTTGGAATTTACACCCCAATAACAGTGAGGGGTTAAACATATCCGCAAAGCCCTCTGTCTGCACACATATGTGCACAAACACACACACACACACACATATTAGGAGAACTGTGCACATAATAACTTGAAGGATATATATTACTCTCTCACTAAAATATGAAGCTTTGACATGTCATAGAGTTACATGCCTTTAACATGGTACAACTAGAAATATGCAGAAGATTTGATTAGCCTATTTTCTGTTGCCATAATGGATTTCATTGAAAAGACGACCATTAACAGAAATATGCCACGAAATATGTCTTCAACAAGTGCGTATACTATAAATGAGTAAATTTTAAGCACAGACAAAACAAAAGTGCTGCTTTAATCCACGGACTTTACAAAATTACAAAACCCGATCAATTATTCGCATACAAGAATTCAACAGCTGTAAAACACCATATTTGCTATCCATGCATGTGCCAGCAACAAACATGAATAAACTCTGTGAATTTCATGGAACTAGGCATGAAGATGACAGGGGAGGGTGGCCAATTATTCTTTCTTATTCTCATCTTAAATGGCAGTAATGTGGAGCCCCCATAACTTTTCATGACAACTAACACAGTGTTAAATCTGACAGTTTTATACATCTTTTAGTTCAGTAATTCCTTTTTCAAAAAATGGAAAACAACATGGTAACCTCATATAGTGTGCAGACAAACAAGGGTTAGATTAAAAATAACTTTAAATTTCAAAAACACTTTTCACTTTCCTTAAGGTTATCTACATAAACATACTGATTCCACTACAAGTTCCAACTTAAGAAGTTGTATGCAATGACATCAACGTTTTCAATTATATTCAATAAAAAAGAATGCAATATATCACTGACTATAATTTTTACATGGCTTAACAACTCCTCTCCTACCACATGCATAATTAAACAGAAGTTTTGTAACAGACACCCCACAACAGTCAAACTTGCAGCCCCAGAAACCAAGCAACAGAACTAAAATTTTAATGGAGTAAAAATTAACCAATGTAGGCACTACAAACAGTTACAAGTGAAACCAAGAAAAATGAGTTTTGCTGGTTATCACAGAATTCACCAGAGTTAAACAAATGTCACTTATTCAAATTTAAAAGGTTAATTCCCTAATGGTCTTGACAAAATGGCACCTTTAGTTATCACTCCAATTTTGTACCCAGAATAGGAATCACTCACTTCTCCTTCACTTCATTTATAAACTGTAGTATAATTACAATGGAACACAGAGCAAAGAAGTGTAAAAACAGATGGCAATGTGCAAGAATCAAAATGCCATAAGAGTTTATAAAAACAGTTTCAGTAGCAAAGAGTCACAACTGTATGAAGATAATAGGTATAAAATGTGGTATAGCCCAGAAATCTGGCATTATGTGATTAACTATATGCACCATGCTCTTTGCTCAGGTTACTGTCACCATAAGCAGATGACTTGTACAAGTATTACATATTACCACTAGTGAAACTGAAGTAAAAGTTTAACTGTTGTTACATATAAAAATTTTTTTTCTGTTGTGTCCTACTTGAATGTTCAATATATAACTTGTTACTGCACCTATTAACAAAAATGGTGACAAAACTGACCAATAATTAACAAGAAATCTCATGTTCATAAAACTTAATAAAGACTGCATTATATTATTCCATCAGAGTTACATCCACATGCTAGTGAAATTACTGGACAGCAATGGTGTGGGTTTCAATGCAAAAAAACCGTCAGATACCGCAATAATTAGACAATAAAGAAATGGAAGTAAAATGAAACGGTACAGGTCTATTACCTACACGTAACTAAGAAGGCCTATGGCAGGCAACTGTCTGCACATGGTAATGAACTTTGGATTCTATGACGTACAAGGAATTTTTCGACTTTGACTTCCAAAGCGATAATTGGCTTCAGAAGGACACTGCTTTAAGGAGTTGGCTGAAGAAAGTCCAAGACTCTACTACAAAACATATTACACAACATTATCACTGAAACTGGTTCACCTGCAAAACTAGTGAGGATAATGAAACTGTGTTTATTGAAACACATACTAGAGTTGGTACACATAAGCATTCATCTGATGGGACACTTCCCATGGTGAAGAACCTAAATGAAGATTCTCTGTTGTTACTAATCTCAAAATTTCTTCTGAATATATCATCAGGAAAAACCAAAATCTTAAAGGATTTGAAACAAATAAAATACACCAGCATTTGATGTGGATTTATTTGGAAAAAACGTGAATTCCATTAAACATGAAACATGAACAAACATCATATTCTATTTACTAGATGCCTGTTAGCAAATTTAGTCTCGAAATAAATGTAAAGTACACAGATTGTGTGCCACAATGACAATATTAGAAGAAACAACTGGCAAAGTTCAAATAACTGAAAACAATAAGAAATAAAAATGATAAATCACAAGAAAATTAAATTACATTAAATAACTCCAAGCAGCACAGTCCTTCTTGAGAAGCTAATAGATCCTTCACTGATGAGGCGATTCCTCCTTATTCTAAACAGAATTAGATACATAAACTTATGTTTATGTATCTCAGAAAGTACTCTTTGTCTTCTGCTGGAATTTGTTTAGTACCTGGCCATTTGCATCTTTTCTACTTCTCAACAACCATCTGAACCTCAATGCTAACAGTTGCTTGCCTATTTGTATTCCAGCCTGCCTAGCATCACTCCCTCGACGTACATTCAATGACTTACAGAAGTGACTCATCCACTCACTCAAAATACTGTGTGAATCTACCAGCATATCACCCTTCACATCTTTACTACAGTAGTTCTAGGCTGGAAATCCTTAAATCCATTTATACCTCTATACAGGTCTCTAATATTCTTGTTCTTACTGCCTGTTGCAAGCCTTCAAACCTTCCAGCTTTTAGTTCCAGATGTATTAGTTTCACGTCTTCAACATTCAGGTTATCTGCATCAATTGCTTTGGATCATGTCACCTTTGCAATTTAGCCTTCTTCCTATCAACTTCACAATATTTCATCCATCAATGCCTTCCTAATAATGTAGGGATTAACATACATGGAACTATATGTTACCTCTATTGTTACGGGGATGGAATGTGGATTCTCAATTCTGATTAAGAAAGTATAAGATAGCAGAACTTATGAAAATATTTGGGCTTAAAAAAAAAAAGTAGAGGCAAAAGCAGGACACAGAAAATTACATTTACTCTACAAAATATTGTTTGGAAATACTCCTAAATGATGGAAGGATAATGTTTTGTAACATTCATAACAAGCTTCCCTTCATGCAGCCTAAGAGTGGAAAGGATGATGATGTAATGTCATATTTTAGGGTAATTAAATGGAGGAGGATAAAACCGACAGAACATGTACCACAAATGGAGGTGGTACAAAATGTGTATAAAATTTTAGATGGAAAAATATGGCGTGAACAAACCACATGTAAGACGCATGCATAAATGAGGAAGAAATATTACAACAGATTGCTGAAAAACAGCATGCAAAGATGTAAAGTGCATTAAACTCTCTCACAAGAATCCAATCACATGTTTTTGTGAATATGGTTATTCACCTATGAATTCTCAACAGCCAAGAAATTTTGCATAAATGTAAAATGTGATAAGCCAACAAAAATATGTAACTACATAACACTTGGCTTTAAGACTGGTCACAAAAATATAGCCACTATGTTACTTCATTACATTTAGCTGTTTTTGTAAGTGTCAAAAAACTTCTTTTCTTGGAAATGTCTCAATTATATATACAAATTACTGCCCAGTGACCTAAAATTTGGCTAAACACAGTACTACCCTAACTTTACAGTCACAGCTGTATCAACAGAAAGACAAAGTTTACAAATCTCCTTAATGGTGATACTGTGCATGCAGCATCAAACAGAAACATAATGCCAAGCAGTGCATACTAAGCAAGTGCCAAACTGTATAAACTCTGTATGTTACCTGTCCCTTGAGATCATTCAGGCGCTTCTGTGCCTCCCCCTTCTGGTTCTCCAGCTGCTTCAGCGTTGCTGCTAGTGTATCAAGTTCACTCTGTACAGCCACAAAATGCAATAAATTTCTCACAAATATACAGTAACAGCAAGTACACAAGTATTACAACCCAACATAAAAAACCTAACAATTTTTTCCAAGTCATCCCTACAGCAAAACCCACGTAATGTCCAAAATGACATATATATACACTTTATAAACAGGCTTCACCTACTATCCTTCTTCCATGGTTTCTACTCTTTAACCTCTTTGATCCTGAACACCCACCCATGCCCTATTGGCACTTGCCCTTTTTAATGTTTATCTTGCATGCACCTTTTCTCTAATTTTTCTGTCTTAAAACCTCCCATGTACTTTATCTGCTATAGTCTTATTCATGCTCTGCCAACAACACAGCCCCACTTTTGTGAACAACTGTTTTCTATATGCTCAGCCTCAACTTATAGTACTGTTTTTTTCCCATGAGGCTTATTCCTCTACTCAAATCTCACATGAATATTTCAAAATGTCTGACTTCGTACTTCATCTGCACACAATTTCAGAAGATTACTTGATCTAAGGTACACCCAAATCCATATCGTAAAAATATGTGGACTGTTAGACTCAAGAAGAAAAATGTATATGGAGGGTAAAGTTATGTTTTGTATACACACACAGGAAGACAGAAATTTATCATCATGAGAAGGTTTATAAGTGCAATCCAAGGAAGTTTCACTGCATGTATGTATGTGTGTGTATGACAAACAGGCTAGTGATGTTATAATTCTTTTTTACAACTCGTAACACTATGTCCATTCATGTCACTGATATGCACTACAGCAATTATACTTTATAATCAATGAGCTAAAACTCTGTAATTTCCATTTCAGTGTAAAATGATATTACTTTAATTCTTGATCTCCATGGTGAAAAGATGGGATTTCATTGGAATATGGTGTCTATGACCAGTCAGAGGCAAGTTGCCACTGTTTTAGTCTAACTTAAGAAAGTGTGTTACATTATAAATAAGAAGTAGGATGAGAATATTTCAAAGTGCCAATAAGATGAGTGTGAAAAACACTCCATGGTGGAGCTTCAGTAAACTGCTCCTAACTCACACAACCACAAACATTTTTTTGTTGACTAATGCAACATTTAAACCAATATTAGTATTATACAGTGTAAGAGAGGTTAAGATGAATGTGAATATGTTATGCAATGGTCCGCAAAACCAAAGAAGGGTCCTGAGTGTCCCCATTTAGAAAACTGTTAATTATAATAAAAAAAGATAAAAGACTTACCTGTAAGCTTTTTATTTCACCATTCTTTATTTTAATATCAGCTTCTTTCTGTGCTATATCAGTCTCTAGTAAATTCTTTTCCTTTCCAAGTCCTTCAATGTCTTTGGTTATCATGTCTAATTCTGGATTTGAATATGATGCATTGCTAGTTTCCTACAGAACAAAAAGTATATTACCAATTAATATTACACATCATTAAAACTGTAACAATTTGGCCTTCACAAAGCAGGTATTAACCAAAAAAACCAATAACAGATTCCATTATAAGGTTATACTTATTATCTGCATTTATCCCCATAACTACAATGATTGATTATACACTTGTAATCAAAATACGTAGCCTGTAACATTATTTTAACCCCTCAGTTGTTTGCAGGTACCTCCCACACAGTTTCCAGCTTTGTGTTGGTTGGGCAAAGCGTCTTAAGACTGAAGTACATGCCGCTACCAAGATCTTTCTGTTCAAAAAGGAACATGGAAATTCTGCTGTTTGCACTTGTTATGTAACACCAGAAACAGTACACAAATTGTGAAAAGTAATACCTTTATAATTTTGGTGACCATGTGTAAAAAATACATTTTGGTAAACACTCAAAAATGTTAAAGACATTTACCACTATCTGCATCAAAAGAAAGCAATAATGCCTGACCAAAATTCACTATAAAGACTTTAATCTTTTCATTGCTAGGTTTCTTTATTTCCACTAAAGACATAAAAATGGCACACTTATTTACAAGTGGTTAATAAACTGCACTCAACAGTATTCAGTCCATTTTCAGGACAGGACATCACGGTGGCACAGTCTTCCACCTCTTTTCTTAGGAACTTTTGAGGCACATTTCTTTCAACAAAACAATTTATGGGTGATATAAAAAATAGGTTTAAAACACTGGCACAATAACCAAGGGCATCAAAAGGGACCTCTTGCTGACTGCACAGAAGCCACAGGATCTATTAAAAACAGGGAAACTATCAACTCTTGCACAAATTAATTCAGATGAGAAATAACACATGCTAATTTAATAAATGTCACAGTCCAAAAAGTACCTTTTAATATCACTGATGTTTTAGGCTTAAAACTTCAAGATAACATTCAATTTTAATAATCCTCATTTCATTACATCTGTAGTCACTGTTAAATGCAAAGAAGTAGTATCACTAAGACATCAGTTCTACTTCAATTCACAACAGCTATATCCACGAATAAAATACACAAGTTGAAATATTATCTTAGGTATACTTCAGCAGAATATTAATTAGAAAAAGACCATAGTGCAACAACAATGAAATATGACAATAATTGTACTTCTATTCCCATTGCTGTTAACTACAGGCTTCAATTATGAGAACATCTGTTGCTGCTAAGTAATAAGTTAAGAAACATGCCACTGGGATTTGTTTCTGTAGTGTTCTTGCCAGTTTTTAAAGTACATCATAAACAATGAAACAGTCAAAAAACTCATAACCACTATTCTTTAAAAAGTGTAAAGTGGGTCAACAATGCTGTTGGAAATACTCTAAACTGTTTCCCATGAGCCATGTATGACAATAGAGTAACTAATTGGATTATTATTATTATTCTTACAAACAACATAACAACTGTTCCAAAAGTGCAATTCAAAATGAATGGTCAGCTGGAATAGTTCAGTGTTCTAAGAAAGGTGGCAGCTGACAGAATACTCTAAAAAAACGTAACTGACAATTTGTTGGTTTTTAATTTCTAAAAGTTATGCTTGCACACAAACTGATCTTCTAGTACACACCATACTACTATATTGTGCATACAAGAAAGTACAGGGGAAGTAAAATTAACCTGCTATTAAAGTAATCTTATATCAGCCCCTGATCACTAAACATACATTCATTCATAAAACAGGCCTATGTAATGAACTTCAAAATTTAATTAAATGACATTGAAAGCCCAACTGTAGCAATAGTTTTATGTACTAAACAATGTGTTTAATTTTTATGCTTGTGACAGAAATATATTTTACATTTCCAACATTTCATTCATGTATAAAGTGGTCTTTTGGGTTCAAGATTAAAACTAGAAAAGTTTTCCATTTGTAACTATATAACCACAGTTTGTGACAAATGAATGCATGTGAATAAATCACTGCAAAACCACGGGTTAATTTAACATCATCAACTACTTCTTTAAACAATTACTGTTGGGTGCTTTACTACAGTCAGTTTCTTATTTGTAAATTCAGAACAAAAACAAAATTTATGTGCTTGAATAGCCTCAGAGATTCATCAGACTCAGTAAGGAAGGACTGTTATAACTGGTAACACATCCACATGATTCATAACAATTTATTTACCCATTAATTCAGCATTATGAAATTTGAGGCTATCTACTGCATTATATTAGTCCTAATACACCAACAATGTGATGGATTCCTCTTTACTGAAATAAAGCACAAGCTCAAAGCTTTTCTAAAGGAAAAGACACAATCACAAAAAGGAGTTTTTCCTTCAGAATTTGGACTAGAATACCCTGGCAATGACCCTGAACTTCAGTGGGAGATAGAGCAACTATGGCAAAAATACTATGCTTGCCTGCAGAAGAAATATGAATCACTGGGACCACAAAAATCTGTGATGCCAGAAGCTATGATGGTGTTCGAAGGCTCTTCTGTGAGGTAATAAAATTATATTTTATTTTGAAGCAATAAAAAATGCCATAAAATCACATTCATTTCATTAACAAAGAATTACACCATGTGTGTGTGTGTGTGTGTGTTTGTGCATAACTTACATGTTTCCTGCTTCCTACCATAGACCTAACAGACAACACTCAAAGTTATTATAAAATTTAACTGCCGACACATCTTTTAAACATATGTTTGATGCCCACGAATAGGCAAACACATAAATAAATAAATAAATAAATAAAATGGTAAAACTTTTGGCTGCAGGGTGGGCCCTTATTCCCACTTTCTCTTCCAGTATGCAGGCATACTTTAACTACTTCTCATCCTTACATTATGGAATGACATTTAGTCACCATTGTGTTCCAAAGTTTAAGGAACACTAAATTGCAATTGTGTCATAATAGTTGACACTGCACTTTCTTTTAAATACCATTTCATTTATGTCCCAGTATCCTTTCCTATTACATGCATACACTCTGATTCTTAATTTGAGTGTTACTATTTTTTTTCTTAAGTCTAAGCAGCTATATACTGTGATACAAACAAGGAATCCAGCCACACCCCTGCAAAGAATGGATACTTCTAGTCTGCAACACTTTCATTCATTATAAAAGTTCTGTTCATGATCTGCAGAATGGTTATTTATTTCACAAAATTTGAACTAGTCAATGCATGAATGAAAAATAGTATGGTTGATTTTAATGCATAAATATTTCACAGGATATGTAACGTTTCCTTATGTTTTATAGTGCCACTTTCAATCCACATCAAGACACAATGCCTGGGGGAAATTTAGTGACTTCATTACACTGAAATGCACATTTTATACAGATGTTCAAAATAACATTTTTTAACATGCGAGGTGTAATTAAACTTCAAAGGTTTGTGACAACAATAGACAATCACAGATGTGACTGAAATTTTTGACACTGTACATCACCTCTGGTCAATAATCCAGAGCCAAAGATGACAATGTCTAAAATTTTGGTCATGACCACATGAGGTTTAATTACGCAAACTTCCTATTGTATGGAGACAATTTTTTTTCCATATCTGACTACCATAAAAAATGAAGTAACGTTGATAACATTATATGATAAGTGATATTTTGTTTGGTAACGAAACTTCTTGAAACCTGTATGCACTGAATGTGTAAGTCATACAAAACAAAGGTATTTTTTAGGTTGGACTGCAAAGCATGCATCTCTCCAGCTACAATGAACACAAAAGAGGATGTGACGTGGTTCTACAGTTCCATCGCTCCTAGTGGAATCGTCAAGGTTGAGTATGATGACCATGTGCTACTATCACAAGACAAAGTCTTGCATATGTATAATCTTAAACAAGAGAACTCTGGCCAATATTTATGCAAGGTTGGCCACACTGTGATGGCATCATACTTCTTGGAAGTTGTAAACGACAATGAACCCACAGTACAGGCAGGTGTTAATGCCTCTTTTCATGGTATATACAATCAATGTGTAATGGAGATCATAACACGGATATATAAAATTATATATTACCTATACAAATGTCAGAAGAAAAATGACCACATCTTAAAATAGGTTTATTGGGAAAATCCAAAAAAGCTAGCTAGAAGGGTGTGGCTATCTTCATATGAAAGAGAAACTCTTAAGGATTTCACTATATCAACCAAGAATATATTCAATAAAATACAAATGATGACAAGTATCAAACTCCTATACATTTTGGCAGTGGAGTGCCATCCTCAAGGAGTCTACTAGAGCAGAGGAATACATATGCAACACACCAATTATGGTACTGATCTCCCTCACTGTTATCATTAAAATATTTCAATTCAAGAACACACAAAGTTGACAAGCAAAAATTTACAGGGTTCTGATACTAAAATATTAAAACTATGTGACAGCCTCTTCAAGTACAAGCTCACAGCAATTTGTTTTTATTTATATATATATATATATATATATATATATATATAGGGTGTCCCAGGAGGAAGG
>Ga0268261_10001450_pt1 | contig 16301 bp, 15 predicted proteins | sample TergutNc150P1_FD_190353 | JGI IMG/M metagenome (GOLD analysis project Ga0268261, IMG submission 190353) | Nasutitermes corniger P1 segment gut microbial community from laboratory colony in Florida, USA - Nc150 P1 (SPAdes) (version 2) | ecosystem: Host-associated > Arthropoda: Insects >...
CCCAGATATTTGAACTCTTCCACCCTTTCAATGGAAGTATTATCAATCTTTACACTGTGACCCCGCCCTGCATTCCGATCCCGAGACATAACCATGTACTTCGTTTTATCAGCATTTACTTCTAGTCCAATCTCCTTAGTAGCAACTACTAAAGTTTCCGCATTTTCCTTTACAGTATGTACGCTTCCTCCCAATATGTTAACATCATGTTCTCTTTACCTTTACAATGTAATATTCTATGTATGCAGTCGTTGCACTGTGAGTGATTGTCATTTACTGTCAAAGAAATTAGTATACTTATTATTGCTTATGTGTTGGACTTGTAAAATTACATTTCATTCCACAAGTACACTACATTAAAAATACATCTGATAACAACAATTCGTATGGAATACATACAATTGCAACAGAAATTAATTTTTTATAGAACATTGAGTTTTAAAGTCTATAAGATCCCAGACCAAGGTCCTATGACATTCAGATGTACAGGCGTTCAACTTAAAAGTGGACCGTATTTTAATATGAGTAATTTATTTACTAAGATTTACAACACGTTATGTTACACAACTAACATGTATTTACAGCAAGTGTTGCAAATGATGTCCATTCATTTCAATGCACTTATCGATACGTTTCACCGTGTTCCTCCCAACTTTTCTTAGCATTTTTTTTACTTCTTCGATGGCACGAGTAACCATTTTCGCAATAGCACTTTTTACTGGCGCTTGCCTTCTAAATTTTCAAAGAAACTTTGTCTACAGTGAGCGTAAGACATCGTTTTTAAATAACTTTCCAAATTAATACACGTTCTTCCACTGTTAACCGCATTATGAAAGCGTAAAAAATGGCGTTGTTCAAAAACCAGCACTCACTGTCGACTGATTCAACTGATACGAATGACCAAGACCGGTTCTTCCCTCTCCTGCAACAGTCTTGCCAACTCCTGCACATGTAGTGGTACAATGTCATACCAGCAGAACCATTATAAATGGCATCTGACGTGAAATATTCACGGCTTAGTTGACGGTCCACTTTTAAGTTGAACATTCTGTATATTGGTATTATAACATCAGTTCCGTTATATGTCCTTAATAATTTAATGGTCCGAAAATTGCTACTGATATTTTCAGGATGCGCACTGAATAGGGAAATGAAGCTGTGTTAATGGACTAAAGAAATCTTATTTCTCTAAAAGGCGTTATATCACACCATCGGCGCACTCAAGACGGGGTTGTCCCTGGCTTGAACCACCCCCCAAAAAAAGCGAAATTCAAGAAAAAGAGATTTTGTTTAAACGATGATATCAAAGTTTTACGTAATTTATGCTTCAGCCGAAATCAGCCACCGAAATCGGCCGATGAGTAGTACATGGGAATACTGAAAAATATGATAAAAAATTACGAATATATAGATTTTTATTCAGTTAGTTTAAATTTTCATTGTAACCTAACTAGATTTCGGCTTGGAGACTTTTACATGATTACCATAACATATGTTTTAAAATCAAACATAAATTATATATAAAATTTCGGTCAGTACAACCACGCTCCCACGAAAGAAAAATTCTGGATGCACCTATGTATCAACACCCAAAATTACTAATCAATACCAAATCCCTCCGTTCCATTTCATGGCCCCATTTTCAGTCCAAAACAATAGCATTTTGTGGGACAAGCTACCTCATTCGGACAAACACGGATGTCTAACTAAGCACGCGATACTCGCTCCATGTAGGAGTTGGAGAAGAAGTAGGTAAAACCTGGGAGTAAGGAATGTCAAGAAATAAATATGCAAGGACCAAAGACAATAAGTTTGAGTTCCTTGGATTACCGAGTTAAAAAAAAATCAAATCCAGCTGTTCTTGGTAAATTTTGCACATTTTTTTATTCCTTTGATCTACATTTTTTCGAAATATATTTTCGACGCTTAATTGAAGAGAAACTGTTAATTCAAATTGTTCGCTAATCGTACAAAAAATATATATGTAAATTTTGGTAAAAAAAAATAACTTTAGAACAAGAATGCAGATTGCTTTTATTTTTGTACTAGGCCTGGTTGCTACCATTCTTGCATGTTACTTTGTATTGTGTTGACACAGAGTTCTTTGCCCACCGACTCAGAGCACTGAGGACATTTCCAGTCATTTTTTCTGTCCTTGGATTTTGTACAAAGGGAATACATTCCAAGCAATTTTGTTATTTTTTAAGTTGTATGGGAAGCTGGATGTTTGCAAGGGATACCCACTGTTAATACTGCACTGCTACTATGTACTTTCCAGTTTATATTAATATTGGTTCTGAATTAGAATTTATTCTCAGGGGAAGGTCATTTTATATACTATGAACAACAGAGGCCCTAGAATTGATCCTTTTTTGAGAACTCCGTGTTTTAATGTACCCCAGACAGAGAGAAAAATGACTTGTATTAAGTGACTGTACTTCAACATTCTGTCTTCTGTTACTTAAATAGAGCCTGAACCAATATTTAGATACTCCTTGAATTCCATAGGAATGTAACTGAGCAAACAAAATTTCTTGATTCATGCAATTAGAAGCCTTTGCCAAATCACAGCAAGTTCCTCCAACATGCGTTTTTTGTTAATATATTTAAATATGCTAGCTGTTAGTTGGAAGCCACCTTTTTAATTTGATATCCCTTTCCTAAAACTATACCATTTGTGACCAGTAGTTTGTTAGTGCGAAGATGTTGGCTTAGGTTTCTCAAATACCATTGAAAAAACCAAAATGAAATATGCCTCTAGTTTCTCATACTAGATTTTTTTTCTTGTAAAATATTTGTATTACAGCAATTTTAAGACAATCAGGAGAAATACCAGTATATATCGAGGGTTACAAATGTGGTGTAATGGATGACTAAAGACAGATGCACAAGCTTTTATGTCTGTTTGTTATTCTGTCATAACCTGTTGATTTTTGGTTTTAGGGAATGCATTATACTTTTACCTCAGCTTCAGTGATTGAAATTATTTTTGTTGTAGGGAAGTTTCCAGGAAATTAATTGTTTAGAATTAAGACAGCATCTCCTTTCTGTATTTGTTGGTTTAATTTTTCCGTAGTTGTTATAAAGCAATTATTGAAGGCATTGGCGTCGTGCTTAGATCCTTTATTTCTTTGTCATTCACAAGTAAGTTGGGAGTGCTTAGATCCTTTATTTCTTCGTCATTCACAAGTAAGGTGGGAAACTTTTCCAATGAATGTAGTTTTCCTGTTTCTGTACAATGTTCCATGTTGTTTCTATTTTGTTATTAGATTTTGCTGTAAGTCTATTGTAGTTTTGTCTTTGGCTGCTTTTATAAGTTTTCTTAGGATTCTACAATATTTAATAAGATTTTCTTCTACTTTTGGTTCATTGCTGTTCTTACTAAAGGCACACAGACTACTTTTATGCTTCCAAGATATTTTTATTCCTTGTGTTGTTCAGTTATTTTCTTTTTTTTTGCACTTTTGATTAAAAATACTGCACAAGTAACTTGGAAAATCTTTAAGAAAGTGCACAGAAATGAGTTAAACATATGGCTAGGATTTTCATTTTTTAAACAGATTCCTATATTCCTTTTTTTAGTAGAGTCTGAAAGTTTATGACCATTTCATTGTTTATCTGGTTTCATGCTTCAGTGGATTTTTTTTATTTTTAGCTATATATTTTTAGTTGTAAGAATTTGAGCATTGTGGCTTCATAGGCCATTTATTATGGAAGATATATAAGATATTTTTTTTTACTCTTATACAGTAATATAATATCATCAATGCCCATATTTGAGTTATTTTTAAGTCTTGTTGCAAAATTTATTGTGTGTAACAGATTATATGTTAATAACGATGCTAGATCTTATTTAGCATAGCGCCGGTATTTTCCGGCTGGTGGCAGAAACTACCATTTCCTTAGTGTATAAGTGTTAAGAACCCCTTCACACTACTTGTATTTGTGTCCTACAGGGTATCATTAGTAAAACCTAGTCCCCTCCGAGTTTGGGCATTACAAATGGTTGGCAGCGCTAGGATTTAACAAAATCGGTTAGCGGCGATTTGTAGGACCGGTTAGCATCGACGCGAATTTAAGTGTGCGCAAGTGTGGAAGTACAGGACATGTAGTTAAGTGGTTGCTATATACTTTTACGGTAGATTGAAGGAAGGGATACGTAACCGCAATTAGGCCGCGAACAGAGAAAATTTTTTTACCTTTCCTTTTTTGTTTGGTTGTCGAATTTATTTTACTCGACTGTTGTTTAACGATGGCTGATGCACGTTTACAAGAATTAGACGAGTCAAAATTAGAGATTCAAAGACTTAGAGAGCGGATGTCCTTAGGAGCGCTGACAGTTCACAAAGATCTCTCGCTTATCTCACTTGTTCCGAGGTGGTCAGGTTCGGAATCGACGAATTCCTTAGAGGAATTTATTTCAACCCTTAAAACTTCAGCACGGATTGGCCGGTGGGAAGAAAAAGGCACGATGGAGATAGCGGCCTTAAAATTGGATGGGTCTGCTCAAGTATTTTATCAGGGGTGCACAGAGCTCCAAACGCGAGACGCGTCGTGGAAAACTTTCAAAGAGGTGTTCAGGAAACGGTACAAGGACGTCTATACGGACCAGTACCATTACGCGAGGCTACAGATGGTCCGACAAGGCAAAAACGAAAGCCCACAGGAGTTTTCAGACAGGTGACAGGCGCTAGCTTAGAGGATTACGTGTAAGGTCGACGACCCATTAGCTCAGACAGTACATCGAGAAAATGCGGAACACATGCTTTTAGAAAGCTTCATAACTGCTTTGGGTGGAATTCTGGGAAAACAGGTTCGTTACGAATCTCCAAAATCCGTAGATGAAGCTTTACGAATTGCGGCTCAACTGCAAGAAGCCTAGAGACAGGAAAAGTTTAATAATAGCTTTGTTGGATACTGTAGGTTTTAGTAGTGAAAACAACAGCACCACATATATATAATATTTATTAATGCCAAAGTCATAAGTAGATGTTGCGTAGTTGTCTGTAATGCGTGGGTCTTGCCTCGTCCCGTGTGCTGCGTTGTGGGATGACTTCGGTGCGACCGCGTGGTGGAGTGTTGAGCACAGGCAGGTGGCATAAGTGTGATGCGCGGCTGGACTTGGCCGGAGGGCCACGGTAAATCGTCACGGATTACGGCTGGTGCTGATGCCGGGCCGAAAGCTGCTGCTGCTCTCTGCTCGACTGAGCAGTGGTGTGCCGCGGTCCACGAGGCATCGTGGCCGGGCGGTCTGGCTTTGTTTCCTTGCTGATGTTTTTGATGGCTGCTTTTTCTTGATTTGTGTCTGACAAAGTATTCCTTCCGACTGATTATGTGGTTCGGACAGGCCTTGTTTTATTCTGGTTTCTTCCGTTCTGGTGTTCTGCCATTGGTGGGTTGGCAGAGTTGGTAGGTGTGGCCTGCTACTTAGTCTCTCTTGCTGGAGCCCCGAAAGGGCCGTTTTGCTGGCGAAGCAGAGGTGGCGGGTGCGAGAGAGAAAGCTGATCTGTTGTGAAGCGGAGAACGGAGCAGAGGAAGAACTTGTGCAGTATGTGGATGTCCCCACAGCTTTTATGCGCGTCACGACAGTAGAACGTACAGCGACAGTGATACGTCGCGACACGCGGTAGCTACACGTACGGCCAGCCAGGCAGAGGGTCAACGCAAGGAAGTCCCCAAGAGTGCCAACATGGAAAGAGGCTCGAGCAATAGGAACGCGCAGACCAAGGCCGCCATACGTTGTTACGAATGCGAAGGTACAGGAAACTTCGCTAGGGAGTGTCCTGCAAGATTGAAAAGCGAACAAAACTTCCAACAGCCCGGGAGAAGAAATCAGACCGAGCGTTCGAGACGTTTCGGGTCTCCAGGCAAAAAGCCCCCACCCAAGACTAAACAGGTTTCTAGGAAGGAATCAAATAGTTCGGGAAACGGCAGAAGGACGTGAAGGAAGACAGCTCCTCCCGCCTTGACGCTACAGTAAATGCTGTCATTAGGCCCGCAGTTTTGGTCGCGTTGGAGCATGGTACTCCCTATATTTCTGTACGTATAGGAGGAGAGGTTAGAGTCTTGATCATTGACACGGGCTCCAACAATTCGATATTGCAACCAGGCATATCAAAGGTGAAGTGAGACTCGCTGAAATGCGACCATATGGAGTAACGAGAGAAACCCTTGACGTTAAGGGACGACAGTCCGCCTCTTTTGTTTTAGATGGACGGGAGTTCAACCACCAGTTTTTGGCGTGCTCCCTCCCCACAGACGCTGCAGGCCTCTTCTTAAAAGAGTAAGGGCCATGGTGGATCTCGAGTGCAACAAAATGCCACTTGCAGATATTGGAAAAGTGCCCCGAGCGAATGGCACGACGCTCAAAGAAAACACCGCACTCACAGTTTTTATGGACGGTGAAGAGGGACACAGCCCTCAACCTAACCAACGGGAGGCTCGGTGTAGGGATGGGCAGGTCCCAGCCAACTGCCGCCGCGACAGAACCTCTACCCCAGCTAGAGCTTGGCTAGTGAAAGCCAAGGAAACCATCACCATGGCACCTAGGAGCCAACAAGTGGTGATAGGCAAACTAGAATTTGAGCAGGAACACGGACCACCCCTAGTGTGCACAGAGCCCGCGCACATCCCCATAGAGGGAGTCCTCCCTGCACGCGCGCTCACACGTGTAGAATGTAGTCCCGGTAAGACACCACCCAGGACGTCACAGGCCGACCATACGACAACCGGATCGCCTAACACGCGCACGTGTATCATGCTAGCTAACTTCAGCGACAAGACCATGACCGTCCACAAGGCAACCGTCCTTGGTATATCGGAAGAAGTGTCGGAGCCGCTGATAGACAAGAAAAATCCGGGGAAAAAAGTGAGCTCTGATTCGCCACTTAAGCCTCATAGGAAAAAGAAAAATGAAGCTTTATATCGAAAGCTACTTAAAGGAAAATTTGACCATTTAAAGCAGGAATACAGCGATCTTATTGATCCTGTATTACTAAAGTATGCCCATGTCTTCCACGATGAGGAAACAAATGAGTTCAAGGGAACTAATGTCATTGAACATAAGATATCAGTAGGCGACGCACGGCCCATTAGGCGCCCCAGTACAGAACCCCGTACGCCCTGAGGCAAGAAATGCAAGCACAGATGGAGAAAATGCTCGACAAAGGCGTCATAAGGTCGAGCAATTCCCCCTGGTTAGCACCCGCTATCTTGGTACCTAAGAAAAGCCCAGATGGTACCCCAAAATACAGATTCTGTGTAGACTTCAGAGCACTAAATTCTGTGACGAAATTTGATTCCTATCCACTACCCGTCTTCGAGGAAGCTACAGCCTCTTTACACGGATCTAAGTACTTTACGGCACTCGATTGTTTAAGCGGATTTTGGCAGGTACCCATAAAAGAGGAACACCGAGAACGCACAGGGTTCACTGTCCCTTCCGGACACTATGAATTTAATCGCCTTCCTTTCGGCTTATACAACAGCCCCTCTAACTTCCAGAGGTTAATGGATGTTGTTCTGAAGAACCTCCTAGGTACCCAGTGCTTGATTTTCCTTGATGATTTGATTGTTTTCTCACACATAGCTGACGAGCACGCTCAGCAATTTGAAGAGGTATTACATAGGTTCGATGAGGCAAATTTACAGTTGCATCCAGGGAAATGTGTAATTGCCCAGCCCGAGGTGCACTATCTAGGCTATGTGTGGTCAGAAAAAGGCGTCGCCGCCTCCCCTGACAAAGTAAAGGCCGTTAGACAATATCCAGTCCCCCAAAACGTCAAGGACGTTAGGGTGTTCATTGGTTTAGCATCATTTTATAGAAAACTCGTGCCAAATTTTGTCGAAATCGCTAAACCCCTGACGGCTTTAACTAGAAATGACCGCCAGTTTGCATGGGGCCCACAGCAACAGCAGGATTTCCAGAGTATGAAGGATAGGTTATGTACCACGCCCGTACTGGCTTACCCAAATTTTTAATTGCCCTTCATACTAACTACTGATGCCTCAAAGGTGGCCATTGCCGCCATCTTATCGCAAGTACAAGAAGGAAAAGAACGACCGATCGCGTACGCAAGTAGGCAGCTTAACACAGCGGAACAAGCTTATACAGTTTCCGAACAAGAAATGTTAGCCTTGGTGTGGGCGACCAAGTAATTTCGCTGTTACTTGTATGGGAAGAAGTTTCTAGTTAGGACAGACCATGCAGCGTTAACCTACTTGCGAAAATTCGCCGACCAAAATAGCCGCATCTTAAGATGGTCTCTAAAACTGTCCGAATTGGACTTTGTAGTCGAGCAAAGAGCGGGGTCTAAGATAGGCCACTTAGACGCTCTGAGCAGGCACGTGGGAGCCATCTCGAACTCAGACCGCCTAAGTAGAGAGAATGTCCAACAGGAACAGAGAAAGGATGCTTTCTGTAGCAGACAAAACCCCGGGACTTATCACAGTAGGAGTGAATTCTTCCTGGATAGTGATGACTTCATGTACAGGCGTCAACAAAACGGCGAACATCATTTAGTAGTTCCGCAAGCTTTAATCCAAGATGTTATCAGAGAAAACCACGATTCCAACTCGTGTAACTTGCTCAACAGAAATTATATCTTAACTATAATTTAAAAATTTCCAACATACAAAATACAAATTACACAAATAGAATCACCATAATTTACTTAAATGTTCCCTTACTTAATTTGTGATGCGCCCAACATCGTCTATGTTTTTCCAAAAAATTATTCCAAAATCCAAATTATAAAAACCAACCAAATGTCAACTAATAACTCTCGTTTCAGCCATTCCAGCCGTTCTTTTCAAAGTACTGGCTTTAGTACAGAAACTTGCGTTCCGTTTTGTGTTGTAAGATTTTATAAGATTAGAGTAGAGTGGCGTAGACAACTACCTTGAAATTATCTTACTTGTAATAACCCTTCCTCTAAAGACTAGATTTTCCCAAGGCTGTTAAAAGTGTGATTCAGGACTTGCTACAGATGCCTGATTCAAGAAGTATAATAGCAAAAATAAAGTTTATAAAGGACAGACGCTTTTCTCCCCTTTACCTAACTTAGGGAGTATATTCAAGGTCAATAGGGTGCGTAATATTATTTTAAGTGACCAGTCCATACCAGATAAGAAATTTAGGCCTATTTTTTGTGGATAATGGTTCCATCACATACAGAGCCGACGAGAGACGGGGAAAGCCGGTACAAATTAACAGGTCCCGGCTATATTGCGTATGTTTTCATCTTTTTAGGTAATATCATTGTTTGTCGATTGTGTAACCCTTTCAACCCAACCTCAAGTCCCTTTTCACCCGACGGTCAGGACTGGGAAAACTTTTTTTGCTCATCAGTACAAATCTCGTGTAATGTACACAGTGAAAGAAAGATTTTATCCCGTCCGCCCTTGCTCGGGTGGGGTGGGGGAATTTTTTCACCATTGTCCGAACCCCTTCTTAATGGCTTTAAGCACATGTATTATTATTATTATTATTATTATTATTATTATTATTATGTTTTCACATTTATGCAGGGCATTTACAATTCTATACCTGAAATAAACCACGTTTCTAGGGCATTGTAGCATTGCAGCAGTCCTGTATTTTCAGTTTGTGCTACAAATTCGCACGTTGAATGTGTTTTGTACTTTTACATTAGTACTTTCTGCAGGGTGTGCATTGGCCCATATGGGGTTTTTATCACTTCCTTAGTTTCATGCTTTTTGGTATGTTGGTCAGTCATTGAATGATTTTGAGATAGTTCCAGTTGTCCATTTTATTACTGGTGTCACTGTTTGCTTTTACATTGCACCTGCGCCGAATTTCTGCTGAAATCTTCATTCTTATAATCTTCTCAACTCCTCTCTTAATCATATTGCAGTCTCCTGAAATTGCGGAACATATTAACATACGTTTTCCTATTTCATTGTCACAGATTTTGATGTTCAATATATTGTTAGGAATGGTTTTGTCAGTTTGCACTTGTTGATTCCATAATAAGATTATCGTATCCTTATGACTTGTTTTGACTAATTTTGGTACATGTTCGTACCAGTGTTCATCGTCTGTTCTTGGCATGGACTTGTCAGGGTACAATGTTAACTAAGGATGATGATTCTGAAGTTGAGTGTAAACACTTCTGCCCTTTGAGGTGTACTGTCAAACAGTACTTTGGCTGCCATTATTTTACACATACTTGTTCTTACTAACATGTATCTTCATGTGGCTAATGCATTTTATTGGCTAATACTGGTATCTTTTCTGTTGAAAATTGTGATTGTTGAAAGGTGTCCCTTACTGGTTCAGAGGTGTACCCTGGGCGGAGCAGTTTTTAACAGAATACGGGGGTAACTAAAATGGATTCTGTATTTAAAATGCGCAGATGTGGAGAGTTCGCGCACTACTTAACAGTAAGAGGAAATAGCATAGTGTATGTCGCTTTTTGTTGCAATATCTATCCCTTTGCAATTCACTTACAATATAAGGATTAAAAAAAAGCTCAAATATGCCCCTTTCACCCCTACTTGGCACTTATTCTGTTCTGCATGTTAATAACCTCATGTTGAAATTATTATTGACTTTATTGTACTTCTTGTCATCTTCAGGGAAACCGACATCTATCCCAAACTGTCAGTGGGATTAGGCTTAGTCACGAGAAAAAAATTCGTCCTATCTCCTATGATCAAGGAGCAAGAGATGAAGTTCTGATTGCTTCTTGGTATATTCAGCATGAAAAGAGTGTCTCCATCCTGGTTGTGGGTTATCTTCGCACTGGGTAATGTAGTAGTATGTGCGCATTATCTCAATGTGCATTTTGCATGACCATTTAATATGTGCAAGGTGATCTCTTCTGCAGGCAGTTCTTCTTGGAAATGACGATCTGTGCAGATAGAGTGGCATATTGTTCCTGTGCCTCTTCCAGGTTAGCCACATGATGATGTTTGTATTAGGCTGTTGCTTATTGTCTCACAGGGGCCTGCTCTCTCTGCTCCCTTCCACCCGTGTACGGGATACTTTTGTGCCCAGCACTAGATCCATGCATACCCTAGCGAACCCCAGGTAGCGTCTCTATTTCACATTCTTTATTTGACTCCAACTACCATGGGTGCCTCTACCTTCACTTCTTATGACCAGAGAAGCCACAGTAGGATTATTCTAACCGGCCGCCCACATGGGGTTTATTATTATTATTATTATTATTGTATTGTTACTCTTTGGACAATACTGGATAAATCCACTATTAACCTTGGGCATACATATTCACCCATTTTAAATGCCAGGATTCTGCCGTGGCTGAAGCACTATTCAGCAGCTTAAATATTCATTTGGGAGAGTGTTTCCCTTCATGATGAAAATGATGTACATTTAATGGTACAACAGTGTCCCAGTCATCTGTTAAAGGTTACTTTCTTGGAGGAAACAGTAGGGAAAAGGCAGGCATTCTACAGCCTTCCACATGACTTGGCCTCTAGATCAGGATTCACCAGTGTTCAAGTTTTGAAACTGAGCATCATTTTACCTGTGCAGCTTTGTCCTTCATATCTTTGTCAGGACTGCCAGCATTATGTGTGAGGCTCTGCAGATTTCTTTTCATGTGTACATCAAATTAACTTAGGTCTCTTTGTGGAGAGGCTATGTACAGCCCAATATCACGCCAATGCCCCACAGAGGAAGAAGAGGAGGAGGAGAAAGTCTCTTTGTGAGGCCCTTATCCCATGTAATGACTTCCCTAGGTAACACATGGAAAGAATGACTGTTCTTCCTCACACTTCAGAATATCAACACCTTTTATTGTCTTAGTACAAACGTTTATAACCATCTCAACAGAACATCTGAAGTTCTCACAGCTATGAATATTAAGGTTATTTTGTTCTGACGTGTGACACAACGTAGTGTGGTGGACCAATGTTGTGGAAGAACCTGTTGCCTCTGTTTTACACTGTTCCACACACACACACTGTAACACCTGTCTACCAAATTGCACACCATCACATCACAAAAGCCTGTTCTTTTAGTTGCAACACAATTTAATACTGTGCTCTAACCCTGAGCCAATTTAATACACAGTGCGGTCCAAAAGTTTTAGGAGAGATTTTTTTAATTGAAGACATGAGGAAGACACATAACTTTTGTTTTTATTCAAAATAATCTCCATTGGCATATATACAGGCATTTGCGGGGTCATACAATTTCTGAAAAGCTGCCAAAAATTCTTCTTTTTGGACCTTCTTTAATTCATCAGTTACGGCTTCTTGGATCTCAGCAACATCCGCAAAGTGCAGGCTTTTTGTCTTCATTTTCAACTTGGGTAACAGAAAATAGTCTGGCGGAGATAAATCTGTTGAGTGCGGGGGGTGATAAAGGGTTGTAACAATTTTTTTGGGTCAAAAATTGACAAACACTTCCAGCTTTGTGGGTGGGCGCATTATCGTGCAACAAGAAAAAATTGCGAGTGCAGAATGCGGCTGGATGAACACGTTGAATGCACTTCAGGAGGTGATCCATTACTCCTTTATAAAATTCTGCATTTACTGTTTTTCCTCTGGTAGGAACTTCTGTGCACTACGCCTTTGGAGTCGGGGGTGGGGGGGTCGAGATCAACATGGCGTTGATGCGGGACCTTTGGAATTTCAGTATCTTCGTCCGAGGAGCTGTCTCAACAACACATTCAGAACTCTGTCGCTTTGTTTCGGGGTCAAAGGCAAAACACCGTAATAATTTTGTTTAAAAAATTTTTGCCTGCATCAGCCATTGCGATAATGTCTTGGCAAGATGTGGCTCGATCTTCCCTTTGCTCAGGTGTCATGGAGTGTGGAACAAAACATGCACACAAATTTCTCTTTCCCAAATCGTCTTTCAGAATCTGAAGAACTACAGTCTTGGGAATGTTCAAAGATTCTGCTATCATTCTTGATGTGATTTGACGGTCACTTTTGATCAAATCAGCAACAGCAGCAATGTTTACCTCAGTTCGAGTTGATTATAGACGGCAACCTCTCTCGTCATCTTCTACCAGCTCCCTTCCGTCTCAAAATTGAGAATACCACCTAAAAACTCTTGATCAGTTCAGAGTCTCATTCCCATAAGCCTTTTGCACCAGTACTAGCATGTCTATTGCAGACAGACTGGCTTTGAAACAAAATTTTATGGCAACTCTCTGTTTATTTCCACCATCCCAGACTTATAAAGCAAACTGACTTTACAAGACAAGTTATAACTCTTCATAAACTGTTGAAGATAAACAAACGAAACCGTGTGTGTGAACAGACATTGGTTGATAGTACTTAGTTAGTGGGTTGGCCGATAGATCGTTCTAGTTCAATTATTTTAAAAAATCAGTCCTAAAACTTATGGATCGCACTTTGTACATAGGTCACCAAAAAGCTAGCTCAGTTACAATTTTATCCATGTCCCTGTCTTATACGTTCTTACCTCTCACTTCTACTACTATAATTTTATGTAGCCAGTCAGTACATTGACTGGGGTTATGAGTTAGGTCAATAAGGAAGAAAGGAAGACTGAGTCAGTGTGTATTTGGAGAGCTCTTTCTGCAGTGGCAAATTAGCCAGACCATAAAGCTAATTGTTTATTTTCATGAAAAGGTGAGGTTAAGAACGCACGGTATAAAATTGCCCCCATCCTTGATTGCATGGGGCCAACTTTATACCTGTACCAGAATTTTATCTGCAGCCACTTCCAGCATTGATTCCAAAATGTATTCCCAAGGAGTATGTGACACACAGTTCATATCTGATTGAGTGAAGGGTAAAAGGGCCTTTGAAAAGTCTCAACATAGGTAAAGATTTGGGTGTTCTGGAATGTTAAGCTGCATTAACTCATAAATTGATACTGAGGTGTTTGTAGAGTTATGCTGCCTTCAACTTCCAAGTCTAGCTAGCAGTCCCAAGAGGACTGGCTGGTTATTGCAATGACTCACGAGGATAGGTGTTCAATTGAGACTCCTATTCATTGCTGTATTGCAGTTAATTCTTCACTGACTCTGTGGCCAAAATATTGTGTGTAGACATTCTGTTGTCTCTTTCTAATCCACAACTTTACTTTCTGTATTTTGGGTCCTATGTTGTTCCTTATTTACATAAATGACCTGCCTAAAATATTGAATGATTATACAATACCTATATTGTTTGCTGATGACACCAGCATAATAGTTAAAGGTTCAAACTCGAGAGATTTCCAAGTTAATATGGACAATATTTTAACCATGTAAATAAATGGTTTAAAACAAATTTGCTTACGATAAACATTGATAAAACCCATTATATTCAATTTAAAACCAAAAACAAACCCACAATAGATATAAAAATCGTTTGTAATGAGCAACCAATCACAACTGCATATAATATAAAATTTCTCGGCATTTGCATAAATGATTCAATAAACTGGAACTATCATATTGATTACATTATTCCAAAACTTAGCAACGCATGTTATATAATGAGAATAATAAATCATATATGCCTCTAAACACTATAAAAACCATATACTACTCTTATTTTAATTCAGTTATGAGTTATGGTTTGCTGTTTTGGGGAAACTCCCCCCATAGTCAAACAATATTTAGAATCCAAAAAAAGATAATTAGAATTATGGTCGGATGCAGAAGTAGGGCCTCATGCAGGAACTTATTTAGAGAACTGGAAATCCTGCCCTTGGCATCACAGTACATTTATTCGCTCTTGCTCTTTGTGGTTAATAATATAAATCTTTTTCTTTTTAACTAGAATAACTCTACAAAAACCACAAGACAAGCAATCGATCTTCATCAGCCTTTAACGAATTTTACAGTATACCAGAAGGGAGTGTATTATATGGGCATCAAGGTCTATAATAATCTTCCTCTACATATCAAGGAAACATCCAACAATCCTAGGAAATTTAAGTCTGGTTTAAAGCAATTCTTACATACTTATTACTTTCACACCATAGATGAGTATCTTCAGTACAGATCTATTGAAAGTTAATTGGACTGAAAATCATTATATAAATTATTACTACATATAGACACACCCCTAACTAGTTGACTTATGGTCACCGCCTAGTACATATTTAATAATCACAATTTATATTTGGACTTGCTTTTATATCTATTTTATATATATATATATATATATATATATATATATATATATATATATATATATATTAGCTTATATTTCTCTGTTTTAATTTTATATTTGACTTAGAATCGATTTTCAATTCCACATTTTATATGTTATACTCCAATTGATATTATTCACTTAACCATCATATATATCTATGGACTTGTTCTATATCATGCATGCATTGTATTGTGACTCATGGAATGTTAAATAAATTGAAATTGAAATTTACCCTTTCTTCTTTGTCTCATACATGGAAATGTCCCCACATTACTTCCAGTACCTCAGTTTGCACTAGTTGTTAGCTCGGAGTTCAATACGGAATTGGGCCCATGCTTTTTTAATCTCAGATCTAGAGAGACTTTGGTTGGATAAGTATTGCATGGAATTATTTATTCCCATTTTCAAATGAGTACCATGCTGACTCCCCCAAGTCTCTCACCCTAGTACAACATAGTACATACTAAAAGGAATTTCTGATAACAGAGTTATTCACACAGCAGTGCAACTGTGTCTACCACTGTGTTCAAATACTGGCCACTGTTGTGTGTGTTATTAAGATCAAATTTCACTAAAATAATTCGTACATCAGGATAAATGTCCATACATTGTCTTAAGTATTGGTTTTTGTTGTGTGCATATGTGGTTCAATATACAGTGAAACAGCTTTTTTTTTTGTTTGTGTGAACTACAAATGCCATTCTGCTAGCAAGCGTCAGAAAAAAATGTTGCTCTAAATTTCCCAGAATCATAGATCCAAGCACAATAGTAATCCATAAACGTATTTATCGATTCATATCTGTTGGGTTCATTTTTGGACAAGAATCCTGCCAAAAAAGTGTGTTATCACAAAGAAACAGAAATGTCCACTGCCACACTGCAAAAGTAGAATTGAATTGGAAGATATCAGTTGGTATTTCAACTTGTGCTTGACCCTCAGTCATCTTGAAATACTGAAATGCACAGGGTTTTGATGTTTATTACATTCTGTTCACTGCAGGAATCCCTTGTTTGGCATATGGAATAGCAGCCTCCATGTTCATCCAACACAAGGAGCTGGTGCAGACACCGTGTGGGGATGTGTTTGTGTACTTCCTCTATGAGGAGGACAAGGGATCCAAATACTGATACACTAAATACACTCTCACTTTGTCTTCCCAGTAAGAACAGTGTGTATAGAATGCTTT
>Ga0268261_10001451_pt1 | contig 16300 bp, 7 predicted proteins | sample TergutNc150P1_FD_190353 | JGI IMG/M metagenome (GOLD analysis project Ga0268261, IMG submission 190353) | Nasutitermes corniger P1 segment gut microbial community from laboratory colony in Florida, USA - Nc150 P1 (SPAdes) (version 2) | ecosystem: Host-associated > Arthropoda: Insects > Digestive...
AGGACTAATGTAGCAAAACATGAGAGGGGTGATTTGGCTACAGACTGCTGCAGTATTTTGGTTAGGTGGAGGGACCATTTCTGTCAGCTATTGAATGTACATGAAGTTAGTGATGTTAGGCAGACAGAAATACACACAGCAGAGCCACTAGTGCCTGTGACTTTGAGATAGGTATTGAAAAGCTAAAAAGACTCTGATCACCAGGTATTGATCAAATCCTAACAAAATTGATTAAAGAAGGGAGCAGAACAATTTGCTCGAAGGTCCATAAACTTATTAATTCTATTTCGAGTAAGGAGATTGCCTGAGGAATGGAAGGAGTCAATCATTGTACCTGTCTACGAAAAACAATCCCATTACAGGCCTGGACAGGCCCTGGGGGGTCCAGGAGGTTACGGCTCCTGGATTTCAAGACAACCGGCACATGAAGGTGGTGAAGTTGTCAGCCCTACTCACCAGCCACCTTTACCCCCAGGAAATATTCCTGGTACTCGTTTCTGTTAGAGGCTGAGTCAAGCCCAGGGCCATAGAGCAGCCGGAATGACTGTGTCAATGAAATATTCCAGTGACACCATCGGGAATTGAACCCGCAACTTTCCGGCTTGTAGCTCGGTGCCTCAACCAACTGCGCCACTGCGTGTCCCGTACCTATCTCTAAGAAGAGCGATAAAGCAGAATGTATTAATTATAGAGGCATATCACTTTTGCCACTACGTACAATGTGGATTTTGATGCAACAGGTCAACTACAGATCATATATTCTGCATTCGTCAGATACTTGAGAAGAAATGGGAATACAGTGAATCAGTACATCAGCTCTTTATAGACTTCACGAAAGCTTATCATTCAACTAGCAGGGAGGACTTGTATAATATTCTCATTGAGTTTGGTTTCCCCGTGTAACTTTTAAGCTAATAAAAATGTGTCTGAAAGAAACCAATAGCAGAGTCCGGGTAGGAAAACATTTGTCTGACATGTTTCCTATTAGGAATGGTTTGAAACAAGGAGATGCTCTATCGCCAGTGCTTTTCAACTTTGCTTTAGAGTATGCCATTAGGAAGGTTCAGGTTGATCAGGATGGCTTGATATTAAATGGTACGCATTAGCTTCTGGTTTATGCTGCTGATGTTAATATATTGGGAGGAAGCGTACATACTATAAAGAAAAATTCAGAAGCTTTAGTAGTTGCTTGTCAGGAGACAATTAATTAATAAAAGTAAATTCTGTAAAACTAAGTACATGGTCATGTCTTTGATAAAAATGTAGGATGAAGTCAAAATATAAAGATTGATAATATTTCCTTCGAAAGATTGGAACAGTTCAAATATTTGAGAACAACCGTAACGAATCAAATTTCTATTCAGGAAGAAATTAAGAGCAGATTGAAGTCAGGAAATGCTTGCTCCCATTCGGTGCAGAATATTTTGTCTTCCAGTTTGCTATCCAAAAATTCAAAGATTAAATTATAGAGAACTACAATTTTGCCTGTTGTTTTGTTTGGGTGTGAAACTTGGTCGCTCACAATGAGGGAGGGACTTAGACTGAGGGTGTTCAAGAATAGGGTGTTGAGGAGAATATTCAGGCCTAAAACGGACGAGGTAACAGGGGGTGGAGGACACTACATAATTAGGAGCTTAATGATCTGTATTCATCACCCAATATTGTTTGGGTAATGAAATCGAGAAGAATGAGATGGGCAGTGCATGTAACACGTTTGGGGGGGAGGGGGGAGGAGTGGCTTATACATGATTTTGGCGGGGAAACCCAAGGGAAAGAGATCACTTCAAAGACCCAGGCGTAGATGGAAGGATCATATTAAGATGGATCTTCAGGAAATGGGATGTGGGGACACGGACTACATCGGGCTGGCTCAGGATAGGGACATAGGGACAGGTGGAGGGCACGTGCAAATGCGGTAATGAACCTTCGGGTTCCATAAAATGTGAAGAATTTTTTGACTAGCTGATAACCAGTTAACTTCTCAAGAAGGATTCTACTCCATGGAGTGAGGAAGATTGACTGATTCTATATCCAATTAGGGGTTTTAACTTTTCATGGATTTATTGAATGTATGAGAAATAAACGAATAAATAAACACTGAATTCTCTGGGTGGAGGTACTTAATTTTTTTCCGGTTATGAAACCAACGCGAGGCTATATATGTCTTTGACTTTGACTGTCACTGCTCACACAACGGCAACCTGGCAGGCAGACATGTCCTTGCACTCATCGACTGGAGCATCCTGACATGGCATTCTTCAAACCCGTCAGTGCATAATATATTTCCTACATATATATATAGAAACATAATTTACAGAGAGTCCTGGACAACAAGTGTCGACACAGCACATTGCATCACTGGTGGGTATAGAATTCCCCAGGGCTCAAAGAATACAAACTGCAATCAACTGATTTAAGAATCGTGGACTGGACTGTTTATCGTGAAGTGTTTACGAAGCCCGATTTTGCTCTGTCGATTGTCACTCATCGTTCAAAACCTACTTGCAAAACCGTTCGAATCTGGGTGTGTGTTAGCTGTTGAACAGCCTAAACAAGAAGTTGAAAACAGACGCGTTTGACATCAAAATATTCCACTAAAATGTGCAGCTCATTGGCAGGGCCGGCCCGAGACATTGGGGTTCCCCAGGCAGATTAATAATTTGCAGCCCATTCACACCAATATTCTTTAAATTTTTTCAGCTTAGGTTAGGGCTGGCAAACTTTCATTTGTGGGGGTGGGGGAGGGGGGTGACGCGTGCCAAATTTGCAAACTATTTTTGGAGAAATTCTTTCGCGTGTGGAAACCTGAGTTTACTAGTACCATATTTCCAAATATCCCAGTGACGTAGTGCCCTTTGTAGGTTGGCGCCCCGGGAAACTGCCTGGCTGGCCAGAACTGAAGTCCAGGTAGAGAAGTTATGTCAAAACTAACCACAAATATTAAACATACCACAGGTATTGTGGCTAAAAATATTCAGCATGAATAGGGTTAATATTTCTGACAAGAATTAAATCAAATAAGTGAACTAAAATAAAAATGAACGGGTTAACATTATTACCTATACTACAATTCCCACATATGTAGCAGCAAATTTCCATTTTGTTTTATTTTCTGTTTGTGTGTGTGTGTGTGTGTGTGTGTGTGTGTGTGTGTGTGTGAGTGAGTGAAGCATTGCCAATGTGCTGCACCTCTGCATACCTATAACCGCAATCCCTGCACATCATTAGTACAGGACATATAAATGTTCATTAAAATAAAAAATGACAAAAAAAATCTGAGACCTTGGGATTAACCCACAACAATAAAATTTACAAAAGGGCAAGCAACTGACACACATTTTTTAGAAGCTGAAATATTGCCAGTAGTAGAGGAATCCAATTGATAAGCATATTAAATACCATCCACATGTCAACTGAACAGTGGATCATTTATTCTCATCATTTGCACAACTGGATAACAAACATTTTTTCATACTGACTACCAGAAGTGATAAAAGAGAATTAGAACAAGTGACAAAAACACGATTGTTTGAATACAAAGAACACAACACAACACACTCTCACAACTTGTAAACACATTACCATAACAATGTGACATCTCTGGAATGCTTAGACAGATACAGATTAGGAATAAAAAACATTAATTTAACATCAGGTGTGTACACATGTGCACATGTTTATATTGACTGTTTATTATTAAGGTATTATTACAGTTGTTATTGTAAAAGTAAGCGTATACAGCTGGATGATACATTGGTAACACTCTCCTCCGATCAAAATAATCACCCAAAAATATTTTTAATTATAAAAAAGTCATATATAAATTTTGGATTTATGATAATATTCAATTACCTACCCATAAACTATTTTTCTAACGTAAAAAATGTGCCTCAAGTGAATCACATTTTGTATCAGATTTTTTTCACAGCTTTATGCACATTACATATCAACCTCTGCTATTTTCAAATTGCCCATCATGTGACTATTCATATGGCCTATACATTTTCCACATTATAAATAACAATAAATTAATAATAATAATTATAATAATAATAATAAACCACACCCATAAACTACCATACATGTCACTTCAAAAGACACTACAGACCTTCGAAAGATGTCTTTAGAATTAATTATTTACAACTTCATGTGCTACTTCTTGAATTCTAATACATTCGTTAAATACAGTATAAATTAATGGAGACCTTAATATTAAGAAAAAAATCTGTTGTCTTACGGAAAGTGTGTGGATGATTTGGCAGCATTTAAAATTATCAACTGAATACTTTTACTGGATGAAAATTCTGCCTTACAAATACAAATTATTATTCTTGGATTCTGGTAAACAAGTGAGAACATAAACAACAGATGCAGTTACAAAATTTGAGGTTCTCACAGCAGTGACCATTTAGACCACAGTCTTCTAAGATATGATGACAAGCACTTTGGTGCAATGGCAAGCTCTTTAGAGGAAGTTTCTGCCCCTGTCTGCAAGTTCTTCTGACATGTACAACAAACAGCATGGTATCATATCCCAGAAGACTGAAATCTTAATGGATACAGTTCTAAATTAACTATACCATGCATTCACTGTTCCATACTTGTGTTGGATGTGGTAGCATCCTCCAACTACTGTCTGTGTACTGAAATAATTCAAACACTGTATCATTCCTGGACTTGGTTCCAGCAAAACACATGACTCTATAAAATCATCTGCTCAAAATTCTATTCAGTATCCATGCATGCATGCATGCATGTATTTTTACTTTGGTTTTTCTGACATGTGATGGTGACCAATATTCCTCAGTATCTACAATTTTCCTGCTGGAAATTCAGATTTACCTGCAACAAATACAGCATAATGGGCCTATAATCTGGTGAACAAACTGTCCGTAACACAAAAATACAAAATGAAAAAAAATGTTATCAATATCATTAAATAAAACAGTTACAGAAATATAATAAAGTATACTTTACTGAATATCTTCTCAAATTTGGTTATGGTCACACATGGGCATTACAGCTTTGAAGAATTTCAGTACAAGTTATGACAATAATTTTGGGCACTCTCTACTGTCTTGGGTCATTTCAAACACAATTACCACAATAACAGTCACATTTATTGTAAATTAACATTCTCAGGAACATCTAGAAGCAGCCTGTAATGCAGTAGTATCAACTTCTATTTGAAAATGGGATACTGAGAATAAACACAGACAGCAGTAATGCTGCATGAAAATATTGTTCTGGTACATCGGCACCATTTTATGTCAAACTCTATTCTCCTATGGAGTCCCTGTTCTTCAGCAACTTTTCCCTCGCCAGACACAGGTTCTTTAATACATTAAATTTAATATTCCTAAAAATGACAATCCTTCAAAGAGCAGTGTTCATTTAATTGTCTGTACGACATGCTAACATTAAAAAATTTCACTCTTCCCAGGGTTTTTATAAGTTTAGTATTACTCTCAAAATTAATGTGGATTACTTCCATAAGTAACATTAACCCAATGCTCACTGAACTGGAGTTGTAATATTTTGCATGGGGCAGGGACTGAACATTTCAATATTATTTATTTAAACTTTATCTTTCACGAAGTGAATAATGGTTTGATTGTTATTAGCAATACAACCTTTCTTTCCTTTTTGCTTTAAGAGCATTGCAAAATTAAAGATGCGAGATTTGAGGTCCTGTCTTTAGAATGAATTTGTATTTGGGCAGTGGCATTGTGCTACATGAATTATGCTTGCCTTTTCTCCTGTTTAATTCCCTGGAGAATAGTGTTATGATTAATTGAACTCAGTGGTTGTTATTTATTGTCTCTATGAAAAAAAAACATGTGCTATTAGTTTATGCACCCCCCTACTGTACACCATGTGAGCTAGGTAGCGTAGTCGGTATAGCAACTGGCTACGGGCTGGATGGTCTGGGGATCAAATCCCGGTGGGGGCGAGATTTTCGGCATCTGTCCAGATTGGCCCTGGGGCCCACCCAGCCTCCTGTACAATGGGTATCAGGTTTTTCCTGGGGGTAAAGAGCGGCCGGGGCGTGACGCTGACCCGTCACCCCCTTCTAGTGCCACGGTCAAGAAACGGGTAGAGTTATACCTCTACTCCCCGTATGGGCCATACGGCCTGTACAGAGCCTCAGTGCCTGTACAAGGGTGCACTTTACTTTTACTTTTGTATCTTTCACAGTGTTAATCTCTGGCAAAGATGAGTGACTTGTTTTTATAAGTGGCACACTCCAGACACAAACATGTGGAAGAGGAGTATAAAGAGCTCTATGATCAGAGAAGTGCAGATAACTGTCAAACACTGTAATACACTAATACTACAATTATGTGAGCGATGCTCTTATGTATGTCGTGAAATTCTTTGGACCAGTGTGATGATGACAATGAACTGCTGAAATGATTTGTATGCCAAATGCTCAGTAGTCTGCATAAAATATGCTGCAATGAGAAAAGAGTTCCCCACATACATGCAGCATACTTATCAACTGCTTAGTTTGCAAACAGCATCTCTTTTAACTGTATGCTCCAATCACTAGCATGTTACAACCTAAGTATATTTTCACTTGTTCTTTGACAAACTGCACAAAATACATACACAGTCATTAAGCCACATCTCTCTATGTTTTCCTCTGAACCTGCTTGGAGGTTTCTATTGAAATTGGTGTTAAATTCCATTAGTCAGTTTCCTTTCTTACTGTGTCACTTCACCATAAATATCAGAACAACTTTGTCAAATTTTAATAAATGCAATATTAACACAAATTTTGACATATCACAGAAAGTATGTTTTTCAAATATTTTTCAGTATGGAGTAAACATAAAGAAATACAAGAAAATATAACTGGTGGCTCATTCCATTAAGTTTTTGGTCACAAATGGATCCACATGACACAAGTCAACATGACGGCTAACAATGAATGCATAATTGTACAAAAGAAATATGTTGCCAGTTCATTCTGTTGATTATTAATGGTAATAACATGAGAAACCATATTACAGCCTTTAATAAAAGTGCATGGTGGTTTATAAGTTGACAAGAACACAGGTACTAATCATGCAGTGACTGACTCTCTAAAGGCTTAACATTGCTGATATCCACACTCTCAAACTGATATGATCTGAGCCACTTCTATTGTCACCTTCTTGTCTAGATAGATCAGGTCTTATACTGTGATGGTATTTGTCAACTTCACATTTCAAGCAGTACGATTATTGTAAATATCTTAAAAGGATGCTACAGAAAGCAATCACATCCATCTCCCTCAAGTACCTGAGAAAGAGAACAAAAGTCCTGATCAAAGACAGCCATTTCTCATGCAAATATTTAAACCCACAATCTTCTAGATAAGAAGCAACATTTCCATTTACCAACTATGACATTTGGTGCTCCCATGCAAGAAAGTTGTTTTCTTAATAATCATTGCTCTCTTATCATGATGCACTTTTTCCAAGAAGTTACTTTCCCAACTTGTTCCCCATTAAGATACCACATGCATTTTCTGATGGTATAATCTCCTTCCTTTTCATCAGTATCCCATTTATATACAGATTTTACAATGTACAAGGCAGCTTCCATTTCCCTTCAGTTCTGAGGATAAAGTCTTCATGTTAAACATGTACAACAATTTGAGTGTAAATAAACAACAGCAGAATAAAGCAATTTTTAAAACTATGTCTGGCATACCAGGAATAATTATTCAACATTTTTATTTGGAAAAATAAAATCGCAGATTAAACAAATAAATCACAGAAAGTATGCCACACACCCCAACAAAGGTGACTGGTTATGTGGTGAGAAACAGAACTAATCGCTGGTCAGAATGTGCTCGTGACAATTCTGTTCACTAGCCACAAATTTCAGTACTAGCAGGTTGGATGACTCCCGGCATTTGTTGGGTAAAGACTCTTCCACATAACAAAATGCACTTTTGTCTCTCAGTCAGTTTGTAAATCAGTTTAATCACAACAGTCTCTATTAATGTCATAATCTAAGACGACTGCTGTCTATTGACTGTTCAACACAACTACGTGAAAAGACACTGAAAGAGAGGCAGCAGTGCAAACAGCAAACTTTCTTGGTTATGCCAATGTATGGTACCAGGTGACTAAAGCATTCAGTTTCATTCCTAGAATAGGTGTTAAAATCAGTTCTATATAATCCATGTACTATACACTCAGATTAACACTAAAAGGGTTAATGCACGAGAAAACTATAAAAAAAGACTACAATTAACTATTACAGATGTAAAATAACAAGACTTATTACTGCATTCCCAGATAAAAAATGCAGTACTAATGCATTTGGCCCTTAAAATTATGTGTAATGGCTTTGTGATGAGGTTGCAGGAAGTGTACAACAGACAGGACAAAAGGGCAGGAGCAGCATGTCACAGAAAACTGTCAGTAAACAACTGAAAATCAGCATACATCATGAAAAAGCAATAAAAAATATTGCATTTATTTTTATATAAATATTATTTATTGTTTATAATTTTGAGATATTTAATGATTTCTTTAATTGCACAAATCACCATAAGAAATACACACTTTCTTTCAATGATCACAGTGTACACACAACTGCATACAGTTTCATGTGACTAGTGATGGTGTAACACTTCTCCTCCATGGAATTGTGCATCCAGTTTGTGGTCCAAGATTTCACTGTAATGTCTCTTGAAGCCTGTTTTTCAGATTGAGCATGAAATTTGTCACTCACTGTATGCAGACTTTCATCTAATACTAAACTGGTAAAAACCACGCTTTAGTTTGTAATGATGACCCTTCACTGATCATTGCTGCAATAGACTATGTAAAGACAGGTATAAAAACTCCATATTATATATTCATATGAATCATGCCTACAGTATAATTATCAACTAAGTAACAACATTTGAAGTTACATACATTTAAAAATTACAGAAAAGTTAAATGATTACTTTCATTAATGTGTATGTGTGTTTGTTCTTTTTTGCAGTACCTTTAACACAAATAAGTGCCATGTAACAACCCACAGCAACAACTCCTGCCAGCAAACTGTTTAGTGAATTTGGAGGGTTCTGCTAGGCCTGTCACGACTTAATACGGCTGATTCTTAGAGACTTGTTTCCTATTTCTTGCAATTCATTCAATTAAAAGTGTCACTTACAGACAGAATAACTGTTTTTTAAATGAGACATCCGTGCAGAAGAATTAATTTTCAACAGATTCTGCCATACACTTGGTAGACATTCTAAGATATACATTATTGTACACTACTGTTTCAACATTAAATAAGACAGGGAAATGGTAACAAATAGTGAGTTTATTGTTTATTTCATTCATTATTCCAGAGATCCACCAAAGTTGATATAGAACAGAGTCAGTAAAGGTGGTGGTTATAATAACCTGAATGAAACTACAGAGAAACCTCAATAGGGACAAAAGTTAGCCTGGCAGATCTGCAAACCTCTGACACACTAAGTGTACGTCTAAGGCTCTGCTGCCATGCTGACTTCCTCAGTATGTGCACAAATGTCTCTCTTGTAAGTGTCAGTTTTTATGAAACAGTCTGTGGTACTGTGCTTGGTGGGAACAAAGCTATGGGTCAATATTTCATAACATTACAGTCACTTCAGAGCTATTTTACATATTTAAAATTGCAAGCATATAGGGTTGAGAAGGGATGCAGGTGTACAGACACACATAATATAGCTAATAGGGTCACTGTTGCACCATTTCATTGTGAATGTGCCAAAAAAGGTGGGATTTTATGTACACTGTTTTTTTTTCAGGTTTTGTATTTGTTAAACAAATGATACTGCCTCTTTCAAGCCCAGGTAATTTTTTAGCAGAATTGGGAATCATGATAATCTGAAATGGAATGTGAATTCCTAATGAAAATCTTATGATGGTTCTAAGACAAGGTGTAGTTTCTGTTGAGTATGAGATGGTACGGACATGTAAACATTATAGAAATAACATTTTCAGACCATAAGGTAGAAAACATGTTAGAATATTCATCAAATGTTTACAGATAAAGTCAGTTATGCACTTAAATCATGCAAAAAGGAATTCTTTGATTACAACTAAGTCATATGTGCCTCACCTTCCACACTACTGTATACACTCTCCTTTGTGATGATGAAGTAAATGTCAATTTTGCAGAAACTGCCTCCAAGGAAATATGTGACCAGAAATTACTATTTACTCACAGATACAGACCAACCATACCACTTAAAAATTCCAAGCAAAATATGGTTTTGTATTGTACTTTTCCCTGAATATTTAACATTCTTAATACTGTATTTGGTAAATTATGCCACTGCTTGAGTGTGCCAACCTGTTCATTATAAATACATTTTACAAATCTTTTTGAGAAATAAGCTTCCAACTGCACTCACTGAATCTTGAATAAGATTTTTGTACTGCTCATATTAACTTAACAAACCTTTAGACTTACTTTTTACACTTTTGTCTTAATTTTTACATGTACGAAACATACATATCCAGAAAGAAACATCAGAGTGCTTATGACAAACAGGCCACTTCATACTGACATTCAGATGTTTACAATGCCTTGTTTCAATGACACTTGTAGTTCTTTTGTCTTATTGGTAACTAAAATCTACTGCTATGCATACACAAACAAGATTTTGATTACATCAACTTCACAAATATATAGGATGACCAGACATCCAAGAATATTGTACATACTTTTACTAATATATTTGCAAATTATATTTTCTTCAATTAAACTCCAATAATCAAGTCTAAAGATCTGTGATAAAGGTGCATCATTGAAGTGACATATATATTGGACACTGCTAATTGCCTTCTTTTAATCAAAAAAATAAAATGTGTCAGAAGCTCCCTCTGCTTCTATAATTGGGTAAAATTATGAACCTATTCTGTTGTGTGTAGGGACAGAGATTAGCTCCATCGAATGATTCCAAGGGCAGTTCCCATTCTCTTACCTGCTGGCAGAAGCTGGTTAAACCTCTGAAATGTGTCTTTCACTAAAATAAGGCAATGGAAAATGTGTGTCAGTTAAATTAGTCTGTTATATGAAACAGTGGATCTAGAGCATTAACTAAGAAGAAAACTGAAGAATATTCTATAATTCTACAAAAGTAAACTCATAAAATAACATTGGGCTATTGTCCACAGTGATAAGAAAAAATCATGCCTGCCTGATAAGTGTGCCCACCAAACAATAACAACCACAACAATGTGTTACCCTCTATACATAAACATTACGGTTGCACTTCTCTCATTATGTATGTTAACATGCAGCTACAGAGAAGCATAAAATGGTAGCAGTGAAAGATATGGTTGAGATGGTACTGCAGTGCCTGCCTTTGTCCAAAAAGTTTCCTCCAAGTAGTGCACCAGTTATGCACATGGATTGAATGATTGATTGTAATTGCGTCTGGGACCTCACGATCCCGATGCACCTAGGCCTTAAATAACGGGCCCTTTGTGCCCCATATCAACTTATGGGAGCCCTGTCGCTCTACTAAAGTTTCAGATGGCCTCCAGACTTATTCTCTGAATGTCCTCTGGCTCCAAAAAGGAGCCCAGATACACATGTGTGTGTGAAGCCAAAGCTTCACACTCACAAAGAATGTGAGCAGAGGTTTCATCCTCTGCTCCACACCTCCTACACAACAGACTGTCTGACAGCCCAAGTTGATGAAGATGTCTTCTCAGGGTATTATGTCCAGTAAGAAGGCCAGTAACAACCCTGGACTGTATCCTGTTGAAGGACAGAAACCTAGCTTTGACACCCAGACAAGGTCCTGAAATTAATTCTTGAGTCTGTCCATGAGTTATGCACATTAATATTCTACAAATTCTTATACGTTGGCATACATCAAGATGACTTTCCAGAAGGTTTCAAGTTACTGATATTAATAATTTGTAACGAAGTTTGTTTATGACAGCTGTTATGTGAAATTTTAATGGATTCAGCACTAGGTAAGTAATAAGTTAATAACTTTACCAGTACCATTGACCAAAGTACTGCAAATTTACTTAACAAATTCTTTGGGCTCATTAGTTCGTGTGACCTGAAAGAAAATTGCCATTGGCTCCTGATCACATTCATAGCAATGTGATTCTTATGTACAAATAATAAGTTTACAAGAATTAAAAAGTAAAACCTTCCACTGTTAGTGAAAAAAAAAAAATGTCATACATAAATGTGTTAATATGACTACACAATTTACACATCACTGCAATATTTCCCCATGAACCTGAATGTATATGCATTTTCTAACTACATAATTCAGTTTTTTCCAAGAAGTTGTTACATTTTTTCCTTCAATCTGAAATTTCTTGTAATAAATGTTTTGTACATTAGGTAAATGGCACACTTTTTTGGGTGGCAAAATTGTTCTGTTCTTAATAGTGAAAAGGGTACATAAACTTTAAAATTATAATAGCCTAGGGGGAAATAATGTCGCCACATACCATATTTTGCTTAAAAAACTGATCTAAAGTTGAGGGTTGTATGTTCACTGTCTTCATTGGACATAAAACCATATAAGGTTAGACCAGTACACAGTGATGCAGTGCCATATCTCACACAAGCAGATACCTCAACTACACTGCTACAAAAGCCTAAAAACTTGCATGATCTAAGGCTGCAGTATTCACTGTAATTATCCTTGGAATGGAGAGAATAAAATAAATGCATTGTGGAGACGTTTCATCTTCACAACTATCTAACCAAGTGTTGCAGTCAAATGCGTAATATTTATTTATGTTTCATACTTCAGAGGGCCCCTATTCAAATCCCAGCCTAGGGACTAGCTATCCTGACTGAGCTTTTTTGTGGTTTTCTGTGTCCCTCATGACAAATGCTGAAATAATACTTCATATTAGGCCTCGGGTGCTTTCTTCTATACACTCTAAACTCATCATCATACCATATGGCATTACAGGACGTTTACTATTGAATGTGTCATAGAATACGCCCAAACAACACAAATCAATATATACAACACTTTTTTTTTACAGTAAAAATTATGGTAGAAATTTAATTTTGGTATGTAACAGCATAAATTGGATCAGTATAAAGTGGAGTCACATCTTACATGTGGCTTACATTCCAAAGACAGTGTGTAAATACAAAATTATGGATAGACAGACTTTCACTTCAAAATCACTTGAATCGCCCACAAAGTACATGTTTGTGTACATACATATATACATGCTGTAATATGTATGCCTGTTATGAAAAGTACATATTATACAACTAAAATACTGTATAATTTTACTCTTAATTACTCCAGACTTAAGATCACTGAGTGACATGGTGAGCAAACTAACTTATACCATTTAATTAATTAACTAATTAATTATGACTAAAGCATATAACTGAATTCACATACGCTAAATGCACATATGATGTGATTCCACTGTAAACCTTATTTTATGCAAAACCCAAATCCATTTTTCCCAAAACCAGTGACTTATAAATTGCTATCCAGCTTAACCCATATGCTGAATTTGTATGGGATGGTACACTTTTAACTGTGGCACTAGATGGAGATGAGTTGTCAGCTGCCTGCCCTAACCTCTATCATCATGGGAAAAGGGCTCCTGGTAACCACTGGGAAAGAGGCTGAGTGGACAGCAGAGCAAATCTGGACAAAAGTGTAAAGAGAAAACTCTCTGCTGCTGTTGAGAATTGAATCCAATTCACATATGTACGAACACTACTGCATAACGTAATCTGTAGGCCTCATTAGGATATATACCTTTTGTCTGAAATATTTTTAGTACACGGAAAGTTCAAAGAAAACAGAAATAGACATTTTAAATTTAAGCTTCCTCATTGTCCTATGACTTACCAACTATATACACATTCCTTCCAAGCCACTGTTTAGTCACTTTAACTTGAAAATAAAGACAGCTAGGGTCTTTAAAAAATCAGCCTGCCACAGTGTTGCTTCCATACAAGATGAGCTACAATATGGCTGCTGTGTAGGTCAGCACATTGTTTGGGTTGATCTGAGGCACAGTTGGAGACACAGAAGTCCCTACAGCTAAAATTTCTGGCATAATGTACAAACTAACTTTATCTTAACAAATTTAGGCAGCATTAACTGGAAAACTGATTATTATTAAAATCACACAAAAACTGCTATAATCTGTTATCTGGCAACCTGGAAATCCTGGTACTTAAGGAGAGAATTCCTAAGACTGGAAGTTTTGTTTTTGCCAGAAAAAAAGCTCCATCAATGAAACAAGTAGATCTCAGGGACATGTTGCAATAAGGCCTCCAAGAGTGTCTGTACATCAATGGTTGTGGTTTTCCTGACACCTTGTCTCCTACTTCATCAACTTCTTCATCTATCAGGACTCCAACAAACACAGAAGAAGACTCTGATGACACTAAACTACCGGATAAAGGAGATATCCAAATAGAATACTCCTCTGAGTAATTGTACAGTCCAACTAGAGGAGCAATTACAAAAAGTTACCTGTAAAAACTTAGGTCAGGAGAGGTACCCCATGATAATCTGGAATAAATAATAAACCGGCACCTGTCTTATCCTGTGGGAGCAGGATTGACAGAATTTTACTGTATAGTGGCTCTACCCTGAAGATGAAAGCAGCATGTTCCATAAAAACACTGGTACCTGTCCATGAAACTACACAGCATCGCATTCTGGGAGGGCATAATTTTAAAATTACATTTCTTTCCAATTCAAAATCGTACCCAAAATAAAAATACCCTGATATTTATCAGCAAATGTATGACTATTCACAGACTTCTATGTCAGCTATCAACCTATATTATAAAAAATATCCATAATAAAACATGCTGCAGTTAAAACTGTCATATGCATTAAATTTGAAAATGGCAGTGTTTGACAGACTGTTTCAAAATATTCATCATTATGGCCTGGCAACATTCCCCATTCAATGGGTGACATCACATGTAACAAAGCTCCATTGTTGTCCAGTATTGATGGATATAAATCTGGTCACCCTACTTATATTCAGTCTTTAGAAAGAGGCAGAAATTGGGTATCACGTCATTATTCCATAACACGATATGTTTATTTTTACAATCCATTTAGGCTATTTCTGGCAACACTGATGGAAGATGTGCGTTATTACATCTGCGGGAGTCTTAACACGGAAGATGTTTAACATTATGGAAGATTCAACAACTTAATGAGCATATTTATAACAACACAAACTGCCATATACTTTATGTAAACAGTACAAAAGTTTGACAAATGTTTCAACCTCTCATGGAACTACTGTTCACATTAGAGCACAACAATGAAGCCAAATCGTCCCACAGATTTCCATTCTGTATTAGGAACATCAAAAAATAAAAAACTATACAAAGTTGGAAAGTTCAATGTTAACAAACATATGTAGAGAATTATAAAATCTTGCAAGATGGAATCTTTACAGTAGCATTTTGTATATCCTTAAATATGATGATCTTGTATGAAACCATAAGAAAAATACTGCATCTTCTGACGTCTACAATATGATACCTGATGGAACCAAGCGGGTTCTACGTGATCTCCACTTGACTTTCCAAGCCATGGCTCTGCTGTTTGGACGGGGAAGTGGCAACATTAGAGTCTCCACTGATTATGGCAGGTCCTCCGGGCTGGTCTGACTGTGGTCCCCTGGCAACATGGGCCGGGAATGAGTGAGTGGTTTTGTCAACCTTGTGTTACATCATACAACATTATAATCTGATCTGACAGAAGCTAAGAGGGTGGATTTTTATTGCACAGATTTTGTACATCTTACCATGGCAAACATTAGATTTTTGAAGTATTTCTTGCACTGACTGGTCTGGTGCATGTCAAGAGACTGGATTTCTTTGTACTCAATTCATACTTTTGCTTCGAGTTGCTGTTATCATGGAAAATATCTTATTCTGAAGTTTTTTTTCTGCAACATAATCTGGCATATGATAATAAGCTGGTCATCTGTTGTGAGCAACGTCATGTATCTGCTAAGATATACTAATATCACATAAAATCTCTCATTTTGAAGAATTTATGTTGGTTTTGAATCCAGATGTCTCTCTTTTAGCTAATACTTCCAGATATCACCTCAGTAACCCAGTCAGCAATGCATCCAGAGGCAAGTTAGCACCCTTGCGTATATGTACTTATTTGAAAAGAAAATTCAATTAACCCTTAGACGCCGAATTAAATCCCATCTGCTATTTGCTGGCATTATTAGGAGCTCACCATTTTCTCCACGTTAGCAGGATAAGGGTTAAATTATTAACCCTTAGGCGACTAATGTTATATATA
>Ga0268261_10001452_pt1 | contig 16295 bp, 10 predicted proteins | sample TergutNc150P1_FD_190353 | JGI IMG/M metagenome (GOLD analysis project Ga0268261, IMG submission 190353) | Nasutitermes corniger P1 segment gut microbial community from laboratory colony in Florida, USA - Nc150 P1 (SPAdes) (version 2) | ecosystem: Host-associated > Arthropoda: Insects >...
ATGTATGTATGTATGTATGTATGTATGTATGTATGTATGTATGTATGTATGTATGTATGTATGTATGTATGTATGTATGTATGTATGTATGTATGTATGTATGTATGTATGCATGTATGTATGTATGTAGGTACGTATGTATGTATGCATGCATGTGTGTATGTATGTAGGTACGTATGTATGTATGTATGTATGTATGTATGTATGTATGTATGTATGTATGTATGTATGTATGTATGTATGTATGTATGTATGTATGTATGTATATATGTATGTATGTATGTATGTATATGTGTATGTGTGTATATATGTGTAAACAAATATATATATATATATATATATGTATGTATTTAGGTGGGTTGGAACGTACGTGTATTCGTATATATTCATTTTCATTTAAATAGTATGTCTTACGACGGGTCCATAGCCTCGTCCAAAGCGAGCTCTCCACATAGTGCAATCCAGAGCTTCCTCCTTCAAATGAGAGTATCATCTCCTTTCTTTAAGGTCATCCAGTAGCTTCCTGCTTCTTCTTCCTCGTCTTCCCGTCACTTCTTTACCCCCTTGTATCTTTCCTTCAATAACCCGTTTTAGAAGGCAGTTTCTACGCAAAATGTGACCAATCCGGTTCCCCTTCCGTTTACGTATTTCATGTAAGATATTCTTCTGCTTCTTGACTGTAAGTAATACCTCTTCATTTCTCACATGATCAGTCCAACTGATTTTTTCCATCCTTCTCCAGCATTACATTTCAAAACTTTCCAGGTGTTTCTGATCCACTGCCCGAAGCATCCAAATTTCAGCACCATATAAAGCCATGCTCCAAATTTATCACTTCAATAGCTTCTCCCCCAATTCCAAGTCCAATGTGCTAGTAAAAAGAGTCTTCTTCTTGTTAAATGCAGCTTTAGCCATAGCAATCCTTCATTTAATTTCACAAGTACAAATTCTATCATTTGTTAAAATGCCACCAAAATATTTAAAAGATATCACATTTTCAAGTTGTTTTAGTCTATCATCATTTTTACTGGGAATGGTTGCCTTGATACTGTAAAGAAAAATGCGGAAGCTTTAGTAGTTGCTACTAAGGAGAGTGGACTAGAAGCAAATGCTGATAAAACGAAGTACATGGTTATGTTTCGGGATCGGATTGCAGGGCGGTGTCACAGTGTGGAGATTGATAATAATTCCATTGAAAGGGTGGAAGAGTTCAAATATCTGGGAATGGCGTTAACAGATCAAAATTCTCTTCAGAAAGAAATTAAGAGCAGATTGAAGTTAGGGAATGCTTGCTATCATTCGGTGCAGAATCTGTTGTCTTCCAGGCTGCTACCCAAAAACTTAAAGATTAAGATATATAGAACTATAATTTTGCCCGTGGTTTTGTATAGGTGTGAAACCTGGTCGCTGACATTGAGGGAGGTACGAAGGCTGAGGGTGGTTGAGAATAGGGTGTTGAGGAAAATATATGGACCTAAGAGGGACGAGGTGAAAGGGGAATGGAGAAAGCTGCATAACGAGGAGCTGAATGATCTGTACTCCTTACCCAATATTTTTCGGGTGGTAAAATCGAGACGAATGAAATGGGCAGGGCATGTGGCACGTATGAGGAAGGATAGAGTTGTGTACAGGGCGCTGGAGGGGAAGCCTGAGGGAAAGAGGCCATTGGGGAGGCCAAGACGTAGATGGGAGGATAATATTAAGCTGGATCTTAAGGAAGTTGGAGGGGGTCGTGGGGACTGGATGGATTTGGCTCAGGATAGGGACAGTTGACGGACACTTGTGGGTACGGTGAGGGACTTTCGGGTTCCATAAATGCGGACAATTTCTCGACTAGCTGCAAAGTTTACGGTTAGCTTCTCAAGAAGGACTCTGCTCCATGGAGTAAGTAAGTAAGTATGGTTGTCTTGAAATCTCATTACTTTCTTTTCCACATTCATTTCCATTCCATAGCATCTTCCAATTTAAATTAGTTTTTCTAACATGTCCTGTAGCCCCTTTACTTCCTTAGCCAGCAACACAAGGTCATCTGCATATTTCACAGTTTGAATGATTTGCCCGCCTACTTTGATGTCTCGTAACCCTTCCAGAGATCCCTTGATAAGGCATTCGCTGTATAAGTTGAACATAATTGGTGACAAACAGCAACCTTGTCTAACTCCTCTTCCAATCTCCACACATTTTGTCTCCTCTCTGTTCAGTCGTACTTTAACACTGTAAGTCATGTACAGGTTGCTAATCAATCTTCTTTCACGCCAATCAATACCACTTTCCTTAAGGATCTGCATTAATTTGGTCCAGTTGACTCGGTTAAACACCCTCTGCCATTCTATGAAATCGTATATTGACAATCACATCCAACACCATAACAGAGAGTTAAAATGATTTTACGCTTGAAAGAACGAAAACAAGCCTTCGCGTTTAATACGAAACTGAATCTTTAGCTATGAAAACTCTCAGTTTTATGCTAATAATTATAATAATGAAGAAATTATTCTGAAATTCTTGGAAATGCTAAAACTTGCTTTAGAACGAATTTAACATTAATTTACTCATGCAACTTCGACATTTCGCCTGCGTACAATTTTATTTTGCAAATTCTCCACTGCCAGCATTCTCAAATGTTCCCTTTGTAACGTCTTTGTCATTTAGAACACAAGACTTATGTGTCGGGGAGAATTCGTGTTGCAAAACAAAGCCCGGCTTTTCTTTCAGCAGTTGCGGCACCAGAGAAATATACAACAAATGTACGCAGATATCCACTTTCCTTTCTTACATAAGAGGCCCGTTCACTTTATACCGTGTGAAAGTTCGCTGCACAGTTTGTATTTGTGTTGTAATTTCGGAAGTTACCCCGTTTTCCATGGTTATTATGTAACTGTTTTGCAGCTAAGCACTTTTTAAGGTGCTGTTACCAGAAATCTGGTAGGTAGTTGCAGGTCTCTGACCTGAATTTCTTTGGGCGAGAGGGAGGATTTGAACTCGTCACTGTTGGTCACGACGCAGCACATTTCAGACACTAGTTTCGCTAATAATACAGAGTGCACTGCTTGTTGTCAGCCACTAATATGTGTATCCATCTAAGGTTTAAAAACACACCATCGTTTCTTTCTCAGTTACATCGTAGTCTCACGCAGATCTGCATAGCCTTCGTTACTTTGCTAGATAGTCTCCGCTTCCTTGAGCAGAACTGTTTGTCTGAAAATGCAGTGCAGTCAATGAATTCTAAGCACAGGAAATAATTGAATCAAAATTTCCACACAGGTGCAGATACACTTCAAACGTTTTGAGCGACGTGCCCTCCATGCACAAAGCAGGATCTGCATAAATTGTATAAAGCTTTAAGTTTTGAAGATAAATAATAGCTTACATGGAAATTTCACAGTGGCGTAAATTCATATTTTGATACATTTGTATTATACTCTACAAGATTATTCATAGTGGTGTCAAAATTGCAGCGCCAGCACAAAGATTGCAGCTGTTAGTTACAGCTGTCTATTAAGATGAATTTCAATGATTCATGTACCAAGTTGTGGACAAGGAATTACAATAATTTTTAAAATTCTTGGTCAAGACAACTCACATATGAAAGGTTAGATTTCACCTCCTCAGGAAAACACCAGTTTCCGAATGGTCACAATCTTTGATGAATAAATTTCGAAAACACATTTTTTCCACGTTAAGCCACACCAGTTCCATACCATTGCTCAAACCATCAAGTGACGTTTTAACCATGTAACTTTTCTTGCATGCCACTCAAGTGTTAATGCTATTTCTGTGCAGCTTTGATTTTGTGAATTGGGCTTATATATGCCAGGAGAGTGAAAGTTTTGAACTGTGAACAAAATAACATAATTTGTATGTGTGGGAAGAGAGAAAATTACTTATTATTAAATACGGTTATACATAGCCTGATATAAATAAAAAATATGGATATTAGGCAGTAATAAATGAGCGGTGTCCAGTTTGTTGGAACGTAATGGCATTCCTGTTCGAGCGTGAAATTTGATTACATAAAAAGCAAACATTTGCTTAAAATTATATGCGTGTCATTACCAAGGGTCGAGAAACACCGAAAGCTGGGTACGTGATAGTGGCGATTCTTTTCTAGAGAGAAAGTATTTTAAAACAATTTATAGTTTTCGTCATGTACATATTTCGTAAAGTAACGTTTTTTTCCAACAGCACTGCATATTATTCAATATTGTTTTGGCGAATACGTACTGGCCACCACGTTTCAGACACTATATTACGTGACGGTAATATGTGTTCCATTTTAAAAGTATAGAGGGTCTCCATTTTCCTTGTATAATAGTATTGTTATTATCGTAAATAAATTTGTTACCCTTATCCTTATCCTTATCCTTATTATTATTATTATTATTATTATTATTATTATTATCATCATCATCATTATTATTACCTGTTCGCTAGGGGATTAAACGTTGTAAAATTAACAAATTTCAATGCATTGCGTTATTTGGCAATTAAGAGAAAACATACTGAAATAAGAGGACGGATGTGGCTGCACAATATACCTAGCTCAGTGAGATAAATGATTTTTTTACATTATCAAAAGATTTCATTCTTCTTAGAATTTTTACAGTAAAATTTCTGTAACAGCCGAACTCCAACATTCGCTCAAGGTATGTCGTGTTTACAAATTCTTAATTCTTGTCACTTTATGAAACAAGAAAACACATTTCAATTGTAACACTCACACACTCACTCACTCCCAGGCACTACAACTCATGCAGGGTCTTGGCCGACTCAAGACGTCGCCTCCAACCATCTCTATCCTTGGCCTTGCTCTTCCAATTTCTGACTCCCAGCCTCTCTGCATCCCTCATCACTCCATCCATCCATCTAAGTTTTGGCCTTCCCACTCGCTTTCTGCCCTCCGGCTTGTCCATGGTGATTTTCTTACATGGTAGAATATCTTGCATTCGTAAATTGTAACACTATCAGTAGAAAAATGAGTAAAAATGAGTAAAAATATCATCATTACAAACAGTCCTCAAAAGTTTCACACTACCTCTGATCATAATGATTAACACAAGATAATAGATATTTTTTTATTCTGTTCTGAAAACTCGGGATTGTTGTGTCTAGGTTGAATTTTCTCAAGTGTATTCATTTCTTCCGCATAAACACCTACCCTTTTCTAACAAAGTGTTTGTCTGTTGCAGATAACGCAGGAGACGCTGTCCTTCTTCATGTTCCTGCTTCAAGTGAAAGACAAGAATGAGGAAACAAAATAGGACTAACGAAGAAGAAAATAAATCTCGACCAAATTTTAATCAAATTCATATGTGTGAAAATATTCAGTATGTGTATAAATAAGCTTTTCAAAGTAATTCCAATTCAGATATTATATTATGACTGTACAGCACATCTAAAAGAACATACTAAGCCTTTATTCCAGGTTAAATTCCAAAATATATCCTTATTTACAGTAGTGACTGCAATTCATCGTCGTGCCCTGCGACACGTTAAGTTTAAAGGTTTTAGTGTAATACATTTGATGAATTATATTATAAAAACAACAACCAAATATTAATGTAAAACACAACAGCTGCTCCAGCATTTTGATAAAATTCAAAGGTCTTGATTATACCATCCAGTTTCACGAATAATGGAAAACATTCTAGAAATCGTCGAAAGACTCAGGTAGAGAGCGTGTGTAGTGAAATTTGCATTTCGATTTAAAAATATGAAACAAGATTTTAAAATATTACTTTTAAACAACTGACAATTGTCTTGTTTCCACACTTTTATAAAATCTGCTTTACAATAGGGTACGGTAAAATAAAGCTATTTTCTTCATCAACAGATAATCAATAATTTCACATTATAGAAGCTGGCAACTGTGATGTAATTGATACATTTCTTCACATGTATTTTATTCCTTGAAAAGCTATTCTCAATAATGTACACTTAACAGACAACAAAATATACTTCTAGTGTAAAGCAGAGAGTATATATCTGCCCCCGCCCTCCACAAAAAAGGAACCTAAATAAAGACAAACTAAAACTCACTAAATGTAGTAACAAATCACTATAAAATATAAATGCATTATAAAGTCTAATGTCGCTGTTCCAAACAACACGTACAATCATATTTTCATTCTGTTTTGCTTGTGCGCTACAGTACACAATAAAACTTTCTATTTTGAAACAGGCATAAATTTAACATTAACTTTATGTTTTGTACCAAAATATACATGTTAAAATACTCAGAATTTCTTAATCCCAGATATATCCAGAAAATTGCATTTTCTTACGAATTTGAATTCACGCAGTACAAAATCAACTGACAGCAACAGGCCAATTACAAAATTTGCATTTCGGTAAATAGAAACTGTAATGTCTCTTGTTGGCGACGATTTCTGCCAACACTAAACTGTACTGAAATAATAAAAGGTCTAAATTATAATAGAAGTCGTGAAAATATATCGTTATTGAAGGAAAGAATGATACTACTAAAATTTATATTTGCCGACACACAAAACCTATATGAACGAAAGTGATTTATGAATGGTTTTTTACACACACACACACACATACACACAAACACACACACACACACACACACACACACACACTTACAGGTGTAGACCTACAGAACACCAGGTATACTTTTGGGTATTTGTTATTTAATATCCATATTATAAGAAAAGTATAAGGAAAGCAAAATATTTGAATTATGCAATGCAAAACAACGCAAAATTAACATAATGATTACAAAAGTAAGAAGGGAAAGAGGCTACTGGTAGGTAAGTGCAAAATATGGCGTAACGATCCATCCAAATGTCATCAGCAAAACAAACACTTGTCTAACATAAGAAAACACGACATTCTCCGCCCACCGCCCCAACAAGAGGCAGTACCAACTTAATGCGATATCTTTACAGTTAAATTATGCATGCCTTTATTTTGCAGCTGTCCCACAGGCAATGCACTTCATGTCACGTAACACAAACATTCCACACCCTGTTAATAATGATACGCTTGAATATTATTACAAACGGAGCGACAACACGGTCAATTTAGCAGAGTTCCCATACACTGAACGAATGTGAACGGTCTGGTACACAGTTCCCGTTTCACGGAAATAGTGTTACCTATAGTTGATCTAGTGTAATAGAGAATTGGCGGCCATATTGTAGCGGAGAGTGGAAAGTAACAAAGGACAGAAGGAATTAGGGAGCTTATTAGAAAGTTTGTGAATGGATGTGTTTTATTTTGTGTGAATTTTTGTAAATACGTTTAGGTAGAACTGAAGACTGGCGATTGGTTAAAGTAGAAAATAGTTCAGCGGTGCTGACTGCTTACACCACATTTTCTGGCGACGGTCACATAACACGATCACTCACACCAAGAAAGAGCAGGGATCGACTCACAAAAACCAATAAACCGATCACATTGCCGTTCTCAAAAATGTTTAATTCAATTGTGGCAGAGTTTAAAAAGGGAGTTTCGGAAGAAGAAATAACATGTTTACAATTTAACCGTTAGGGAGGTTAGTAACTGATTTGGCGGTAGTTGACAGTAAGATATTGGAAATTATGGTAGGTGAAGGTGAAGAAGAATTGTACAACGCAGAATACTTTGCAGCAGAACAGCACAGGAAGACACTGGGTAACACTGGGGAAAAACCTGAAGGATGGTCTAGGTCTGAAGGCGGGACTGGGAGACAGAATTTTATAACGGAGAGCCACACAAAATAAGAAATGTTGCCGTAGTTCGAAATCAGAAGGTTTAGTGGCTAGTGGTGTTCTGGGGTCTATAAACATACAGAGGTACTTGCCGGAATTTGGAAAATGATATTTTCAAATTCTTCATCCAAGCCACGACACAGGGGAACAGGGTTCGTGACAAGGTCTGCAGCTTCCCATCCACTGCTGTGAATTACGTGAAGGCAATTCAGAGACTTCACAGAATATTCTGAGAAAAGGAATTGTTTATTTAATGCTACGTCCGTGAACGTTTTGTCTTGTGTTGCTAAAGTGTAGTTCGTTATATATATATATATATATATATATATATATATATATATATATATATATATGACCAAATTTCTCATTTCTTACCCTTAAACATTACAGTTTCTCTTACTGAATATCGTAGAAGGAATAAAAAAAAAGACAGTTCAGTTCCAATATTTTGATCTGTTGTAAGCATCTTTCTGTGTTGAACATCACTTTCAAATAACCACCAAATATATCGTTTATTGCATCACTTCTAAGGGATGGAACTATAGATTTGATTATGTTATGTAAAAGATAAATTGATCTAATTCTTATATGTAGCCCTCCTGCTTTAAACAACCATCTTACGTCACGCGGTCTAGTGACAAAATTAATGACCATTCACGAGAAGCCTTATGTTGAAGAATATGCAAAGGTTTTCTAATACCTATCCTGGTTAATTCTGTAAAAAATAGACAGTTATGGCGCGGAACATTAATGTTTATAACTCTTAGGCAAACCTACGAAACTAACTCCACTTCTTTCAAATCGAGCAGTCTTCTGGCCATAATATCCCCGGTAATAATTAAACATAATTAGGACTTTAGGTAATATGTCCAAAAGTTTTTCCAAATTTAAAAATTTTCGATTTTCTCGACAAATTTTCATGGAAGAAGCCAATGCAAAATTTCTCGTATTTCTTTCCAGTGTGAGCTACACTGATACATGCTGACAACCGACATACTGAAAGACATGAAGCAATTTCATATTTCTTCAGTCTATGTCTTCATGAATAAAAATTTTATCCTACAGTGGCATTTTTAAATGAAGATTTTTTATCGCGCGTGGTTCAGTACGATGTTGACGCAGTCGTCTGTCTGTCACATGCAACTACCTAGAAGATCTTAAACTAGTTTGCTTCTGCTAATAGAAAGAACTCTTATCAATAGTAACACCATCGTCTAAATTTTGGTCGTAAATTAAGTGACAACCCAGCAGAAATTTCTGAACAACATTTAAAATCAATTATCTAGGATTATTTTTCCTAATTTTATATCTTTGTTCTTAAACGTAGAGATGAAGGAAGCAATACAGTCCGGGGCAACAATTAAAATTTCTTGGAACGTTGTACGATCGACTACAATTTTCTTAGGCCATTTGGATCCTAGCTACCAACTGGGCATGTCAGACACTTTCAAAGATAATTCGGTATCAACATTCACTCCTATGTTACAGCTAGTTTAGCCCGTTATATAAATTTCTGTGTTCTACTTTCAGTTAATAATAGACCACCTCTTTCACTTCTGACCTTGAATTATGACAAGTCCTCTTATCAATTCAATTCTATCAGAGAATTATTATCGGGTACGCCTTGATTGATCTCAAGGTAACAGTTCAAGAAGGGACTAGAGCTTAAAATGATTCAGGAGTTAGAAATGTAAGTAATGACACCCCTGCTTCTTTAATGACGAGTACAGGAAAAAACGGTAAGAGGCCTCTCATTTTCAGGAAAACGTTTCTTCTGATAAAGAAAATTTCTTAAAATTTGAATACTTTTTTGCAGCATAAGAAATATGATCTACCGGACATATGCTTTACACTGTGCTCTTTGTACAAAATTATGATTTATACTTTGTTTTAATAATGTTATTTACGAAGAAAATATTTCTTTTACCTTCTGTGCTCAATCCCATTAAAGTTAAAAAATATATTCAACTTATTTTTCTATAATAAATACAATGAAGTACGTGTAGTGACATCAGCATTATATCGACAGTAATCCTTAATATTGGTCAAAAAATATGTAAAGTATTTAAACTTCTATAATTTGAAAGTTAAAGCACAACAAACTATAACTGCCAGGTAACGCAAATTTTGAGACTTCATGTTCAGGGCTGTCCACTTTAACACCGCTTTGTTTGTGGAAGGATTTTGACGGAGCGAAGGAGATTATTTTTGCTTCAAATCAAGGCCGACAATAGCAGAGACCGTGGGCAGCACACAGAGAGGTTTACAAGATGTCACCACCAAAAACGTCTAATTTAAAATTCCATACTTTACCAGTTTCCACGGAATATCAAAATATATCTTAATGCTTTGCTCCATCAATAAATTACCTGACCCAAAGAAATAACACAAATATGTGTGTTTCTCACTACAATTTTTCAATTCTTCCTCGGACCCAGCACTTTACTCTAAGTATAAACAGTCTCTGTTCTAACAGGCCAGCAGCAATTTCAGTGCGAACAACACAACATTTGTGGTGCTCTCTTAATGACATTTCACAAAACGTCTCCCTCCCCCTTCGTTGCGTTTGTCAACGTGGGTCCAGCCGAGAAATGCTGCAATGTTTTATACAGTCTGTAAACAAAATGAAACTGTTTTCACATCGGATAACAAAGGAAAAAGTGTTGGTGTAACAGTGTAACAGTATGTTTTGAGCATTATTTATACACATACTTACTTACTTACTCCATGGAGCATAGTCCTTCTTGAGAAGCTAACCAGTAAACTTTGCATCTAGTCAAGAAATTCCCTGCATTTATGGAACCCGAAAGCCCGCATCTTACCCACAAGTGCCCGCCACCTGTCCCTATCCTGAACCAAATCCATCCAGTCCCCACGACCCCCCCACCTTCCTAAAGATCTATTTTAATATTATCCTGCCATCTACGTTTTGGTCTCCCCAATAGCCTCTTTCCTTCAGGCTTTCCCACCAACACCCTGTGCACAACTCTATCCTCTCCCATAGGCGCCACATGCCCTGCCCATCTCATTCGTCTGGATTTTACCACCCGCACAATATTGGGTAAGGAACACAGATCATTCAGCTCCTCGTTATGCGGATTTCTCCATTTCCCTGTCACCTCGTCCATCTTAGGTCCAAATACTTCCCTCAACACCCTATTCTCAAACACCCTCAGTCTGCGTTCCTCCCTCAATGTCAGCGACCAGGTTTCACACCCATACAAAACCACGGGCAAAATTATAGTTCTACATATCTTGATCTTTAAGTTTTTGGATAGCAACCTGGAAGACAACAGATTCTGCACCGAATGATAGCAAGCATTCCTTAACTTCAATCTGCTCTTAATTTCTTCCTGAATAGAATTTTGATCCGTTAACGTCGTACCCAGATATTTGAACTCTTCCACCCTTTCAATGTAACTATTATCAGTCTTCACACTGTGAACCCCCCAGCATTCCGATTCCGAGACATAACCATGTACTTCGTTTTATCAGCATTTACTTCTAGTCCAATCTCCTTAGTAGCAATCACTAAAGCTTCCGCATTTTCCTTTAATTCCTTTTCCTTTAATTTCCTTTATTTATACACATACCGAAAGTAATCACACTTTCCTGAAAATGTCAAAGACATTGCAAAAGCACTGCTAAAAATCGGATTTTTAGAAGTGATATGCTACTAACATGGCGAAAACAAACGCGTGGGACAAAGTCCAAATTTTTCTAGGGAGCGATATATATAACGAATCTTGTACGAATCACCGTTTAGTCTGACACAATCTTCATGATGTTCCACACAAAATGTTTCCCCCATACGTCATCAAACAGATAAATTGCCCCGAAAAGAGGACCTAAAATAGCACTCTAAATATATCTCAGATGCACAAGTGTTGTTAATGTTACATCCTTTATCGTAATAAGTCGGAGTTAGAGATCACAAATTATTGACAATATCATTACAGAGCAACTAGAAAGCAAACTTTGCAGAGTAGAATAAAATTTCTGTTTGAATGAAGTCCAGATACACCATTGACCGGAATGACTAAGAAGACATCTCACAACCAATCCTGTAGGTGTCATTTTAAGAACATTAGGCAGGTCTTGCAAAGAAATTTTAGTGTTTTTTGTGAAACACAAGAGTCGATTAATTGTTCCCGCAATAAATTTAAGTCCTGTTATTTATAAGATAGCAGAAGGTCATTAAATTTGTTCATTATTAAATTTTAAAAACTTCTATTTTTTATTAAAAAGTTTTATTCGCGGTTTTCTCTGGAAACGTATATAAATATATCAATATTTTACCAGTGTTCTCCTTGTGAAGAGATATACATTCACTTTAACAAAACATGGGATTCTTACTCCTACAAATTTCTCCGCTTTGTAAATTAATTACTTGCAGCAGTGGCCCAGTTCCGTTTCGTTTGTCGTGCAAATTTTCCTAGAAAGTTTTGCCTCAAAATTATAATATAGCGATACTATGTCAAACTCTCAAAAAATTGCCAAATATAGAATTCTGACGTACCACATTTTATCTTCCATTAATAATGCAAATTGAGGCAGTATTATTTCTATCAGGAAAATCGTAATCATCGCTTGAAGCGCTCAGTGCAATGTGTAGTGTCCTGACGTTCAGACGTACCGGAACGATAGGAACGTAACAGATTTTAACGGGCGTGGACTGGTCACAGTTCTAAACAACCTTTTATATTTCGAATTTATTTCTTTCAAGTAAATTTTATTTACATGGAGAGTGACAGACGTTTCAGTTTCATTATTTTACTATTCATATTAGCGGGAATTTCCTTTCACATAAAGAAAATTTCGATTATTTAACCACTCTACATGAGAATGGTGGTTATCTGTGCTAGCACTTCATATCTAGGTGTTTTCGTCGACGTGTACGTACACAGCGACGATTTAGGACGCGCCATGACGACTATGCGTGTGTTAATTCCGCTCACGAATATTATGTGGCTTTATACCTACTGCAGGTGGGTACGAAAACGGACCATCACTGTTTACAGTAAAACAAGTAGTTATCAAACACAGCATTACAGTTTCAGCAATGCTGAAATCCATCACAAGTGTATCGTAGAAGACAAACCAAGAGAACGCTCTTTAGACCACAGAGTCATTATTTGTTTTAGGCTAGGTAGTGTCTACGATAATGTGCTAAAGAATATTACTGGCAAGGAAAGGATGCACAGATTTTACAATGTCACTGGAGAAAAGAACAAAACACAAATCCGTTAAAGAAGTTGTGAATTCAGCAAATTCCTCTTTATTCCACACATTAACTACGTAGTTTCTTTGCTATAGTGAAAGAGGTGTTTAGTAAAGATTGAAAATTATATGGACTGCATTGTGTTTGTTGGAGAATAGGCCGAAGTCACTTTTCAGAAATATGTGAAAGTAAGAAAATGTATATAAAACATAAATTTAAATTTAACCTAAAATTGACCGTTGATCAGTAGACTACATATTTCGATGTCAAAGGTTTGAAATAAATCAGTTGTAGGGTTCAATGGTTAGATTTTGGTAACAGTGGCAAACATTCTGGTCCTGTGAAATTACACAAATATTTACACTTAGAAATTGCTGTTCTACACTTAAGACTGAGGAGTTAAAATGTCTCCTTCATAAGCTTTTACTAAAAAAATGCTGCCCTTAATTGTACGGCAGGATGTAAAAAGTTACATCTTCTTCTTAGACTGGTTTTGCGCATTAACTTACCTTCATAACAAGAATCGGATTCTTTTTCTCAGATTTCGTCTACAAAGTATTGAACGTGCGATGGACCTAACAGACAGCTTCACGTGGGAAGATCTGCCGACCAGAGACGCTGACACCGGACACTTGACAGCGGCAGGGCGAATCCCACTGACTACGAAGTACAGCAAAAGTGGAGCTATTGCGGTCCTTTGCTTTCATACCGTCCAGTCAACGTGATTTACTCGCATGCACAAAAGTGTTTCTGCAATTTCTGTCAAACTATGCTTTTGTGAATTAGATCTATATATGCAAGGAGTGTCAAAGCTTTTTGAATTGTGAACCACAAATCTTAACGTATGTATGTAGGAAGAGAGGAAATTACTTATTAACAAATATGGTTACGTATAGCCTATTGCCGGTCCCAGTAGCCGCGCGGTCTAAGGAGTAGGTCTGCGGCCGCTTGCCTGCTGAGATCGTGGGTTTGATTCTCACCGGGGGCATGGATGTTTTTCCGTTGTGAGTGTTTGTTGTCAGGTAGACGTCTCTGCGGGGAGCAGATCACTCGTCGAGAGGAGTTCTACAGACTGTGGTGCTTCGTTGTGTGTGATCTAGAAACCTCGTGAATGAGTAGACCATAACCCACGTTGGGTCGCAGCGCCACAGCAAAAAAAACCTATTACAAATAAAATAATATGGATATTTTGACAGAAATAAAAGACCGGTGTCCAGTTGGTTGGACGTAATGGCATTTCTGTTTGAGCGTGAAATCTAATGAAGTAAAAAACAAAATATTGCTTAAAATTACATGCGTTCCGTAACGAATGATCGAGGAGAACCGAATGTCTGACACCTGATAGGAGCAATTCTGTTTCTGGTGAGCAAATCTTTTAAAACGCTTAATTTACTGTGGTCGTCATGAACTTACGTATTTAGTAAAATAATTTTTTGTATCCCACAACACTGTAATTTTGTCCAATACCTACTATCGCACAACGTTTCAAACACTACATTACGTGACAGGACTACGTGATTCATTTAAAAAGTATGGAAGGTCGCATTTTTCTTGTAACCTAGTACTGTTACTATTGTAAATAAATTTGTTACTGTTAACGTTATTATTATTATTATTATTATTATTATTACTGATTCGCTAGGGAATTAAACGTTGTAAAATTAACAAATTTCACTAAATTTCTTCATTTAGCTATTAGTTATAAGAGGACGGATATGACAGCACAATATACCTAGCTCTGTGAGTTAAATGTATTTTTCTAACTTATCAAGAGCTTTAAATTTTATTTGAACTCTTAGAAAAACTTTTCATTAATAGACGAATTCAGCATTCACTCAAGTTAGGTAGTGTTTACAAATTCTTAATCCTTGCCACTTGATGCAACAAGGAAACCTAATTCAATTATGACAACGTCAGTAGAAATATGACTAAAAAGTCATAATTACAAACAGTCCTCAGACGTGTTACACTATTACCGATCATAAAGATTAACACACAGCAATAAACATTTCTTTATTCTGTTCTGAAATCTCGGGATTGCACACTCTACGTTGAATTTTCACAAGTGTATTCAATCACACATAAGCACGTACTTTATCTAACAAAGAGTTTGTCTGTCACAGATAATGCAGGAGACGCTGTCCTTCTTCATGTTCCTGCTTCAAGTGAAAGACAAGAATGAAGAAACAACATAGGACTAAAGGAGATGAAAATAAAGTTGGGTTCTTTAAACTCATTCACACATAGGAGTACCTGCATACTTTGAAAACAGGTAATCCTGGACTTTCAACTTAATTACTTTATCAACCATGCACAAATTCGAAGTGTAACATTGCATCACATTTTACTTCGTGTCTGTGTTCTTATCTCAACTCCTTCTGTCCATATTCCTGAAGGAATTCCCTATCCTTCTCTCATAAAATGAATATGTGAAAATATTCAGTACGTGTATAAGTAAGCTCTCCATCGAAATTCTATTATCATATTAAGACTGCACTGCACATCTACATACAAAATACATTAATTCTTTATTCCAAGTTAAATTCCTAAATATATATTTATTTACAGACGTGGCTTCAAGTCATCATTTTGCCCTTCACCACGTTCAGGTTAAAGGTCTTAGAGTAACAAATTTGCTAATTTAAATTATAAAACAAGAGGCAAATATTCACGAATAATCTAATTTTTGCTCCAGCATGATGATAAATATTAAAAGGCTATAAATTAATTAAATTTTCACGAATACTAGAAAACTGTCTAGAGACCGTATTAAGACTCAGACAGTGAAAATATGTAGTGAAATCTGGATTTAGATTTAAAAGCATGACAAGATATAAAAATCATATTTTTAAACGAATGACAATGTCTTGTTTCCATATTTTATAACATCAGCATTAATGTAAGGTACAGTGAAATAAAGTTCTTTTCTTAATCAACAAATTTCAATATATTCACATTTCAAAAGCTGGTATGCTGTGATGTAATTTATCTTATAAAGTTTTGTCACTTATCTTGTATTACTTGAAGCCTTATACTAAATAATTTACACTTAACAAAAAAATATATGTACTTCTAGTGTTAAGCAAAGAGCCACCCAATTATGCAGTACAAAACATCGCAAAATTAACATAATGATTACAAAAAGTAAGAAGGGAAATTGTCTACAGGTACGTTAAATAAATTGTCTACAGGTACGTTAAATAAATTGTCTACAGGTACGTTAAATAAATTGTCTACAGGTACGTTAACCCTTTAAAGCCCGAATTAAATCCCATCTGCTATTTGCTGGCATTATTAGGAGCTCACCATTTTCTCCACGTTAGCAGGATAAGGGTTAAATTATTAACCCTTAGGTG
>Ga0268261_10001453_pt1 | contig 16286 bp, 1 predicted proteins | sample TergutNc150P1_FD_190353 | JGI IMG/M metagenome (GOLD analysis project Ga0268261, IMG submission 190353) | Nasutitermes corniger P1 segment gut microbial community from laboratory colony in Florida, USA - Nc150 P1 (SPAdes) (version 2) | ecosystem: Host-associated > Arthropoda: Insects > Digestive...
TCTTAGAGTCTCTAAAGGAATAGGCCAGGACTGGTAGAGTCTCTAAATTAAAAAGTCGAAACTCTAGAGTCTCTAAAGTTATAGGCCAGGAGATTTAGAGTCTCTAAATTTGTAAGGCGAAAATCTTGTGATCTCTAAAGGAATAGGCTAGGAGTGTTGGAGTCTCTAACTTAATAAGGCGAAACACTTAGAGTCTCAAAGGAATAGGCCAGACAGTTAGGTTCTCTAAACTTATAAGGCGAAACTCTTAGAGTCTCTAAAGGAATAGGCCAGGACTGTTAGAGTCTCTAAATTAATAAGGCGAAACTCTTAGTGTCTCTAATGGAATAGGCCAGGACATTTAGTGTCTCTATATTAATAAGGCGAAAATCTTAGCATCTCTAAAGGAATAGGCCAGGACATTTAGAGTCTGTAAATTAATAAGGCGAAATATTTATATTCTCTAAAGGAATAGGCCAGGACAGTTAGGGTCTCTAAATTAATAAGGCGAATTTCTCAGTCTCTAAAGAAATAGATCAAGACAGTTAGGGCCTCTAAATTAATAAGGCGAAACACTTAGAGTTTCTAAAGGATTAGGCCAGGACATTTAGTGTCTTTAAATTAATAAGGCTAAAATCTTAGGGTCTCTAAAGTAATAGGGCAGGACAGTTAGCGTCTCTAAATTAATAAGGCGAAAAACTTGATTCTCTAAAGTTATAGGCCAGGACAGTTAGAGTCTCAAAATGAAATAGGCGACAACCTCAATCACTAAAGGGATAGTGCAGTACAGTTAGGGTCTCTAAATTAATAAGGCGAACCTCATACATTCTCTAAAGTAATAGGCCAGGACACTTAGAGTCTCTAAATTAATAAGGCGAAACACTTAGAGTCTCTAATTGAATAGGCCAGGACAGTTAGAGTCTCTAAATTAATTAGGCGAACTCTTAGAGTCTCTAAAGAAGTAGGCCAGGACAGTTAGAGTCTCTAAATTAATAAGGCGAAACTCTTAGAGTCTCTAAATGAATACGACAGGAAAGTTTGGGTCTCTAAATTAATAAGGCGAAACACTTAGAATATCTAAAGAAATATACCAGGACAGTTAGCGTCTCTAAATTAATAAGGCCAATCTCTTAGAGTCTCTAAAGGAATAGGCCAGGATAGGTAGAGTCTCTAAACTAATAAGGCGAAACCCTTAGATTCCCTAAAGGAATAGGACAGGACAGTTAGGGTCTCTAAATTAATAAGGCAAAACACTTAGAGTCTCTAAAGGATTAGGCCAGGACAGTTAGAGTCTCTAAATTAATAAGACGAATCTCTTAGAGTCTCTAAAGGAAAAGACCAGGCCAGTTACAGTCTCTAAATTAATAAGGGTAAACTCTTAGAGTCTCTAAGTAATGGGTCAGGAGGATTAGAGACTTTAATTAATAAGGCGAAACAATTAGAGTCTCTAAAGAAATAGGCCATGAGAGTTAGAGACTCTAATTTAATAAGGCGAAATTTTAGAGTCTCTAAAGAATAGGCCAGGACAGTTAGAGACTCTAAATTAATAAGGCGAAACACTTAGAGTCTCTAACGAATAGGCCAGGATAGTTAGAGGCTCTAAATTAATAATGCGAAACACTTAGAGTCTCTAAAGGAATAGGCCAGGACTTTTAGAGTCTCTAAATTAATAAGGCGAAACACTTAGAGTCTCTAAAGGAATAGGCCATGGTAGATAGGGTCTCTTAATTAATAGGGCGAAACTCTTAGAGTCTATAAATGGATAGTTAGAACAGGATAGTTAGTTTCTCTAAATTAATAAAGCGAAATTTTTAGTGTCTCTAAAAGTATAGTCCAGGAGAGTTAGGGTCTCTATATTAATAATGCGAAACTCGTAGAGTCTCTAAAGTAATAGGTCAGGAAATTTAGAGTCTCTAAATTAAAAAGGCGAAAATCTTAGAGTCCCTAAAGGGATACGCCATGACAGTTAGAGTAACTAAATTAATAAAGCGAAAATCGTAGGGTCTCTAAAGGATTATCAAGGAGAGATTGATTCTGTAAATTAATAAGGCGAAACACTTAGAATCTCTAAAGGAATAGGCCAATACATTTAGAGACTCTAAATTAATAAGGCGAAAGACTCAGTCTCTAAGGGAATAGTGCAGGAGAGTTAGGGGTTTAAATTAATAAGGCGAAACCCTTAGATTCTCTAAAGTAATAGGCCAGGACAGTTAGAGTCTCTAAATTATTAAAGCGAAATTCTCAGTCTCTAAAGAATAGTGCAGGACAGTTAGGGTCTCTAAATTAATAAGGCGAAAATCTTAGATTCTCTAATTGAATAGGCATGAAAGTTAGGTTCAATAAATTATTAAGGCGAAAATATTAGGGTCTCTAAAGGAATAGGACAGGACAGTTAGAGTCTCTAAATAAATAAGGCGAAACACTTAGAGTCTCTAAAGGAATAGGCCAGAAAGATAGTGTCCCTAAAATAATAAGGCGAAATTTTCAGTCTCTAAAGGAATAGTGCAGTACAGTTAGGGGCTCTAAATTAATAAGGCAAATCTCTTAGAGCCTCTAAAGGAGTTGGACAGGATAGTTAGAGTCTCTAAATTAAAAAGGCCAAATTATTAGAGTCTCTAAAGGAATAGTCCAGGACAGTTAGGATCTCTAAATTAATAAGGCGAAACTCTTAGAATCTCTAAAGGAATAGGCCAGGACAGTTACGTTCTCTAAATTAATAAGGCGAAACTCTTAGAGTCTCTAAAGGAATAGGACAGGACAGTTGGAGTCTCTAAATTAATAAGACGAAACCCTTAGGGTCTCTAAAGGAGTAGGCCAGGACATTTAGTGTCTCTAAAATAATAAGGGGAATCTCTTAGAGTGTCTAAAGGAATAGGCCAGGACCGAGTCTCTAAATGAATAAGGCGAAAACCTCAGTCTCTGAAGGAATAGTTCAGGACAGATAGGGTCTTTTTAATTAATAAGGCGAAACACTTAGTGTCTCTAAAGGAATAGAGCAAGACACTCAGAGACTCTAAATTAATAAGGCGAAAATCGTAGAGTCTCTAAAGGAATAGACCAGGAGAATTAGTGTCTCTAAATTAATAAGGAGAAAATCTTAGAGTCTCTAAAGGAGTAGGCCAGGACAGTTAGCATCTCTAAATTAATAAGGCGAAAATGTTAGAATCTCTAAAAATAGGCCAGGATAGTTAGAGTCTCTAAATTAATAAAGCGAAACAATTAGAGTCTCAGAAGCTAGAGGCCATGACAGTCAGTGTCTCTAAATTAATAAGGCGAAACTTTTAGAGTCTCTAAAGGAATAGGCCAGGAGAGTTAGATTCTCTAATTTAATAAGGCGAAACCCTTAGAGTCTCTAATGCAATAGGCCAGGACAGTTAAGGTCTCTAAATTAATAAGGCCAAAAACTTAGAGTCTGTAAAGGAATAGGCCAGGACTGTTAGAGTCTCTAATTTAATATGGCGAACATCTTTGGGTCTCTAAATGAATAGGACAGGAGAGTTAGTGTCTCTAAATTAATAAGGCGAAATACTTAGAGGCTCTAAATTAATAGGCCAGGAGAGTTAGGGTCTCTAAATTAATAAGGCGAATTCCTTAGAGTCTCTAAAGTAATAAATAATTTAGATTTACTAAATTAATAAGGCGAAAAACTTAGAGTCTCTGAACGAATAGGCCAGGACATTTAGAGTCTCTATATTAATAAGGCGAAACTCTTAGAGTCTCAAAAGGGATATGCCAGGACTGTTAGCCTCTAAATTAATAAGGCGAAACAATTAGTGTCTCTAAAGGAATAGGCCAGGACAGTTAGAATCTCTAAATTATTAAGGCGAAACTAAGAGTCTCTAAAGGAATAGGCCAGGAGTGTTAGAGTCTCTAAATTAATAAGGCGAAACGCTTAGAGTCTCTAAAGGAGTAGGCCAAGAGAGTCAGAGTCTCTAAATTAATAAGGCGAAAATCTTAGAGGCCGTAATGGAATAGACCAGGACATTTAGGGTATCTAAATTAAGAAGACGAAACACTTAGAGTCCTTAAAGTTATAGGCCAGAACTGTTAGTGTCTCTAAATTAATAATGTGATAGACTCAGTCTCTAAAGGAATAGTGCAGGAAAGTTAGGGGCTTAAAATTAGTAATGCGAAACACTCTGAGTCTCTAAAGGTATAGGCCAGGTCTGTTAGTGTCTCTAAATTAATGAGGGGAAACACTTAGTCTCCTAAGAATAGGCCAGGACTCTTAGGGAAACTAAATTACAAAGGCGAAAGTCTTAGGGTCGCTAAAGCCACAAGCCAGGAGATTTACCGTCTCTATATTAAAAGCGCGAAAATATTAGAATCTCTAAAGTAATAGGCCAGGGCAGTTAGAGTCTGTAAATTAAAAAGTCGAAAGTATAGAGTCTCTAAATTTTTAGGCCAGGAGAGTTTAAGTCTCTAAATTAGTAAGGCGAAAATCTTGTGATCTCTAAAGTATTAGGCTAGGAGAATTAAAGACTCGAAACTAATTAGGCGAAACTCTTAGGGTCTCAAAAGTAATAGTACAGGACTCTTAGAGTCTCTAAATTAATGAGGCGAAAATCTTAGAGTCTTTAAAGGAATAAGCCAGGACAGTTAGAGTCTCTAAATTAATAAGGCGAAATACTTAGCGTCTCTAAAGGAATAGGCCAGGAGAGTTTGAGACTCTAAAATAATAAGGCGAAACTCTTAGAGTCTGTAAAGTAATAGGCCGGGACATTTAGAGTCTCTAAATTAATAAGGCGAAACTATTATACTCTCTAAAGTAATAGGCCAGGATATTTAGAGCCTCTAAATTAATAAGGCGTAACCCTTAGAGTCTCTAAAGGAATAGGCCAGATCAGTTGGTGTATCTAAATTAATAAGGCGAAATTCTTAGAGTCTCTAATGAATAGGCCAGAAGAGTTAGAGTCTCTAAAATAATAAGGCGAAATTCTTCGAGTCTATAAATGAATAGTACAGGACAGTTAGAGTCTCTTAATTAATAAGTCGAAATTCTTAGAGTCTCTAAAGTAATAGGCCAGGAGTGTAAGGGTCTCAAAATTATTAAGGCGAAACTCTTATAGTCTCTAAAGGAATAGGCCAGGACAGTTAGAGTCTCTAAATTAATAAGGCGGAAATTTTAGAGTCTATAAAGGAATAGGCCAGGACAGTTAGAGTCTCTAAATTAATAAGGCGAAGCTCTTAGAGTCTCTAAAGTTTAGGCCAGGACAGTTAGAGTCTCTAAATTAATAAGGCGAACACATAGATTCTCTAAAGCAATAGGCCAGGAAAGTTAGAGTCTCTAAATTAATAAGGCGAAATTCTTAGAGTCCCTAAAGGAATAGGCCAGGTGATTTAGAGACTCTAAATTAATAAGGCGAACGTTTTAGAGGCTCTAAATGAATAGACCAAGACAGATAGAATCTCTAATTTAATAAGGCGAAACACGTAGAGTCTCTAAAGCTTTAGGCCAGGACGATTAGATTCTCTAAATTAATAAGGCGAAACAGTCAGTCTCTAAACGAATAGTGCAGGAGAGTTAGGGGCTCTAAATTAATAAGGCGAAACACTTAGAGTCTCTAAAGGAATAGGCCAGGACTGTTAGGGAATCTAAATTAATAAGGCGAACGTCTTAGTGTCTCTAAAAGAACAAGCCAAGGCAGTTAGAATCTGTATATTAATAGCGCGAAAATATTATAGTCTCTAAAGGTATAGGCCAGGAGAGTTAGAGACTCTAAATTAAAAAGTCGAAAATCTAGAGTCTCTTAAGTTATAGGACAGGAGAGGTAGAGTCTCTAAATTTGTAAGGCGAAATTCTTTTGATCTCTAAAGTAATAGGCTAGGAGAGTCATAGTCTCTAAATTAATAAGGCGAAAATCTTAGATTCTCTTAAGGAATAGGCCAGGACAGTTAGAGTCTCTAAATGAATAAGGCGAAACCCTTAGAGGCTCTAAAGGAATAGGCCAGGACAGTTAGAGTCTCTAAATTAATAAGGCGAAACACTTAGAGTCTCTAAACGAAAAGGCCAGGACTGTTAGCGTCTCTAAATTAATAAGGCGAAACGCTTAGAGTCTCTAAAGGGTAGGTCAGGAAATTTAGGTTCTCTAAATTAATAAGGCGAAATTTTTAGAGTCCCTAAAGGAATATTTCAAGACAGTTATAGTCTCTAAATTAATAAGGCGAAAATCTTAGAGTCTCTAAAGGAATAGGCCTTTAGATTTAGAGTCTCTAAATTAATAAGGCGAAATAATTATAGGCTCTAAGGGAATAGGCCAGGACAGTTAGGGTCTCTAAATTAATAAGGCTAAATACTTTGAGTCTCTAAATGAATAAGCCAGGAGAGTTAGAGTCTCTAAATTAATAAGGCGTAAATCTCAGTCTCTAAAGGAATAGTGCAAGACAGTTAGGGGCTTTAAATTAATAAGGCGAAACTCTTAGAGACTCTAAAGTAGTACGCCAGGACTGATAGGGAATCTAAATTAATAAGGCGAAAATCTTAGGTTCTCTAAAGGAACAAGGCAGGACAGTTGCAGTCACTATATTAAAAGCGCGAATATATTATAATCTCTAAAGGAATAAGCCAGGACAGTTAGAGTCTCTAAATTAATAAGGCGAAACTCTTAGGGTCTCTAAAGAAATAGGCCAGGACAGTTAGAGTCTCAAAATTATTAAGACGAAAACCTTAGAGTCTCTAAAGGAATAGGCCAGGACATTTAGTGTCTCTAAATTAATAAGGCGAAACACTTAGAGTGTCGAAAGGAATAGACCAGGACAGTTAGAGTCTCTTAATTAATAAGGCGGAACTCTTAGAGTTTCTAAAGATATAGGCCAGGACACTTAGATTCTGTAAATTAATAAGGCGAAATTCTTAGTGTCTCTAAAGGAATAGGCCAGGTGAGCTAGAGTCTCAAATTTAATAGGGCGAAACACGTAGAGTCTCTAAAGGAATAGGCCAGGACTGTTAGTGTCTCTAAATTAAAAAGGCGAAGCTCTTAGTGTCCCTAAAGAAATAGGATAGGAACATTAGTGTAAAAAATTAATAAGGCGAAACACTTAGATTCTCTAAAGGAATAGGCCAGGAGCGTTAGAGTCTGTAAATTTATAAGGCGAAAAACTTAGAGTCTTAAAAATAATAGACCAGTACACTTAGAGTCTCTAAATTAAAAAGGCGGAACCCTTAGAGTCTCTAAAGGAATATGCCAGGAAAGTTAGGGTCTCTAAATTAATAAAATGAAACATTTAGAGTCTCTAAATGAATAGGCCAGCACAGGTCGAGTCTCTATATTAATAAGGCGAAACTCTTAGTGTCTCTAAAGGAATAGTCCAGGAAGTTTAGTATCTCTAAATTAATAAGACGAAACCCTTAGAATCTCTAAAGGTATAGGCCAGGAGTGTTACAGTCTCAAAATTATTAAGGCGAAACCCTTAGATTCTCTAAAAGAATAGGCCAGGTAAGTTAGAGTCTCTAACTTAATAAGGCGAAACTCTCAGATTCTCTGAAGGAATAGGCCAGGACAGTTAGAGTCTCAAATTTAATAAGGCGAAACTCTTAGAATCTCTAAAGGAACAGGCCAGGACAGTTAGGGTCTCTAAATTAATAAGGCGAATCACTTAGATTCTCTAATGGAATAGGCCAGGAGAGTTAGAGTCTCTAAATTAATAAGGCGAATATATCAGTCTCTAAAGGAATAGTGCAGGTCAGTTAGGGTTCTCTAAATGAATAAGGCGAAATTCTTAGAGTCTCTAAAGAATAGGCCAGGGCAGTTGGATTCTCTAAATAAATAAGGCGATCTTCTTATGTTCTCTAAAGGAATAGGCCAAAATTGTTAGGGAATCTAAATTAATAAGGCGAAAGTCTTATGGTCTTTAAATTTTAAAAGCCAGGACAGTTAGATTCTATATATTAATAGCTCGAATATATTATAGTCTCTAAAGGAATAGGACAGGACAGTTAGAGTCTCTAAACTAAAATGTCCAAACACTAGAGTCTCTAAAGTTATAGGCCAGGAGATTTAGAGTTTCTAAATTTGTAAGGCGAAACTCTTGTGATCTCTAAAGTAATAGGCTAGGAGAGTTAGTGTCTCTAAATTAATAAGGCGAAATTCTTAGAGTCTCAAAAGAAATACGCCATGGAAATTAGAGTCTCTAAAATAATAAGGCGAATATTTAGAGTCTCTAAAAGAATAGGCCAGGACAGTTAGGGTCTCTAAATTAATAAGGCGAAAAACTTAGGGTCTTTAAAGAAATAGGCCAGGAGATTTAGTGTCTCTAAATTAATAAGGCGAAACTCTTAGAGTCTCTAAAGGAATGGGTCGGGACAGTTAGAGTCTCTAATATAATAAGGCGAAAATCCTAGAGCTTCTAAACGAATAGGCCAGGACAATTAGTGTCTCTAAATTTATAAGGCGAAACTCTTAGAGTCTCTAAAGGAATAGGCCAGGAATTTTAGAGCCTCTAAATTAATAAGGCGAAACCCTTAGTGTCTCTAAATATTACGACAGGAGATTTAGAGTATCTAAATTAATAAGGCGAAACTTTTAGAGTCTCTAAAAGAACAGGCCATGACAGTTAGTGTCTCTAAATTAATAAGGCGAAACTATTAGATTCTCTAAAGGAATAGGCCAGGACAGTTAGAGTATCTAAATTAATAAAGCGAAACACTTAGAGTCTCTAAAAGTATAGACCAAGACAGAGAGTGTCTCTAAATTAATAAGGGGAAATGCTTAGAGTCTCTAAAGTTATAGGCCAGGACAGTTAGTTTCTCAAAATTAATACGGCGAAACTCTTAGGGTCTCAAAAGGAATAGAACAAGTCACAGTCTCTAAATAAGTAAAGCGAAACACTTACAGTCTCTAAAGGAATAGTCCAGGAGAGTCAGAGTCTCTAAATTAATAAGGCGAAACTCATAGACTCTCTAAATTAATAGGCCAGGACAGCTAGTGTCTCTAAATTAATAAGTCGAGTATCTTAGAGAATCTGAAATAATAGGCCAGGACAGTTAGAGTCTCAAAATTAATAAGGCGAATCTCTTAGCGTCTCTAAAGTATTAGGCCAGGAGATTTAGAGTCTCTAAATTAATAAGGCGAAACACTTAGAGGCTTTAAAGGAATAGGCCAGGACATTTAGAGTATCTAAATTAATAAGGCGAAAATCTTATAGGCCTCAAAGCATAGGCCAGGACAGTTGGTGTTTCTAAAGTAATAAGGCGAAATTCTCAGTCTCTAAAGGAATAGTGCAAGACAGTTAGGGTCTCAAAATTATTAAGGCGAAACACTTAGAGTCTCTAAAGTATTAGACCAGGGCAGTTAGAGTCTCTACATTAATAAGGCAAAACTCTTAGAGTCTCCAAAGTATTAGGCCAAGATTGTTAGGGAATCTTAATTATAAAGGCGAAAGACATAAGGTCTGTAAAGGAACAAGCCAGGAGAGTTACCGTCGCTATATTAATAGCGCGAAAATATTATAATCTCTAAAGGAATAGGCCAGGACACTTAGTGCCTCTAAATTAAAGTGTCGAAAATATAGAGTCTCTAAAGTTTTAGGCCAGGAGATTTAGAGACTCTAAATTTGTAAGGCGATACCCTTGTGATCCCTAAATGAATAGGCTAGGAGAGTTAAAGTCTCTAAATTAATAAGGCGAAATTCTTAGGGTCTCAAAGGCATTAGGCCAGCACAGTTAGTGTCTCTAAATTAATGAGGCGAAACACTTTGTGTCTCTAAAGAATTATTCCAGGGGAGTTAGTGTCCCTAAATTAATAAGGCGAAAATCTTAGCGTCTCTATAGGTGTAGGCCAGGAAATTTAGAGTCTCTAAATTAATAAGGCGAAAAACTTAGAGTCTCTAAAGTAATAGGCCAGGAAAGTTAGAGTATCTAAATTAATAAGGTGAAACTCTTAGAATCTCTAAAGGAATAGGACAGGACCGTTAGAGTCTCTAAATTAATAAGGCCAAACACTTAGAGTCTCTAAATTAATAGGCCAAGACTGTTAGAGGCTCAAAAATAATAAGGCGAAACCCTTACAGTCTCTAAATGAATAGGCCAGAAGTGTTAGGTCTTTAAATTAATAAGGCTAATCTATTAGAGTCTGTAAATGAATAGACCAGGACTGTTAGGGTCTCTAAATTAATAAGGCGAAAAGATTAGGGTCTCTAAAGGAATAGGCCAGGATATTTAGAGACTTTAAAATAGTAAGGCGAAACACTTAAAGTCTCTAAAGGAATAGGCCCGGACAGTTAGAGTCTCTAAATTAATAAGGCGAAACACTTAGATTCTCTAAAGGGATAGGCCATGAGAGTTAGAGACTCTAAATTAATAAGGCGAAACACTTAGAGTCTCTAAAGTAATAGGCCCGGACTGTTAGAGTCTCTAAATTAATAAGGCGAAACTCTCATCGTCTCTAAAGGAATAGTGCAGGGAATTTAGGGTCTCTAATTAATAAGGCGAAAAACTTAGAGTCTCTAAAATAATAGGCCAAGACAGTTAGAGTCTCTAAATTAATAAGGCGAAATTCTTAGAGTCTCTAAAGAATAGGCCAGGACAGTTAGTGTCTCAAAATTAAAATGGCGGAAATCTTAGTGTCTCTAAAGAATAGGCCAGGAGATTTAGAGTCTCTAAATTAATAAAGCCAAAATATTAGAATCTCTAAAGAAATAGGCCAGGACAGTTAGGGTCTCTAAATTAAGAAGGCGAAACTCTTATAGTCTCTAAAGGAATAGGCCAGGACAGATAGAGTCCCTAAATTAATAAGGTGAAACGCTTAGAGTCTCTAAAGTAATAGACCAGGACTGTTAGGGTCTCTAAATTAATAAGGCGATACACTTAGTGTCTCTAAAGTTATAGGCCAGGACAGTTAGAGACTCTAAATTAATAAGGGGAAACAAGTAGAGTATCTAAAATAATAGGCCAGGACTTTTAGTGTCTCTAAATTAATAAGGCGAAACCCTTAGAGTCTCTAAAGGAATAGGCCAGGGCAGTTAGTGTCTCAAAATAAATATAGCGAAATTCTTAAAGTCTCTAAAAGAATAGGCCATGGGTATTAGAGTCTCTAATTTAATAAGGCGAAACCCTTAAAGTCTCTAAATAAATAGGCCAGGACATTAAAGTCTACAAATTAATAAGGCGAAACTCTTAGAGTCTCTAAAGGAATAGGCCAAGACCGTTAGAGGCTCTAAATTAAAAAGGCGGAACACTTAGAGTCTCTAAAGTAATAGGCCAGGTCAGTTAGAATCTCTAAATTAATAATGCGAGACACTTAGAATCACTAAAGTTATAGGCCAAGGCATTTAGAGTCTCTACATTAATAAGGCGAGACTCTTAGTGTCTCTAAAGGAATAGGCCAGTACAGTTAGTGTCTCTAAATTAATAAGGCGAAAAACTAAGAGTCTCTAAAGAAATAGGCCAGGACAGTTAGAGTCTCTAAATTAATAAGGCGAAAGTCTCAGTCTCTAAATGATTAGTGCTGGACAGTTAGGGGCTCTAAATTAATAAGGCGAAGCACTTAGAGTCTCTAAAGTAATAGGCCAGGACTGTTAGTGTATCTAAATTAATAAGGCGTAAAACATAGATTTTCTAATGTATAGGACAAGACTGTTAGGGAATCTAAATTAATAAGGCGAAAGACGTCTCTAAAGGAAATTAATAAGGCGAAAGACGTCTCTAAAGGAACAAGTCAGGACAGTTAGAGTCTCTATATTGAAGCGCGAAAGTAATATATTCTCTGAAGGAATAGACCATGAGTGTTAGAGTCTCTAAATTAAAAAGATGAAACTCTAGAGTCTCTAAAGTTATAGGACAGGAGAGTTAGAGTCTCTAAATTTGTAAGGCGAAACTCTTGTGATCTCTAAATAAATGGCTAGGAGCGTCAGAGACTCTAAATTAATTGGGCGAAACACTTAGAGTCTCTAAAAGATAGGCCGGTTCACTTAGAGTCTCTATATTAATAAGGCGAATCTCTTCGATTCTCTAAAGGAAAAGGACAGGACAGTTAGTGTATCTAAATTAATAAGGCGAAAAATTTTGAGTCTGTAAAGGAATAGGCTAGGACAGTTAGATTCTCTAAATTAATAAGGCGAAACTCTTACAGTCTCTATAGGAATAGGCCTGGAGTTTTAGATTCTCTAAATTAAAAAGGCGAAATTCCTAGAGTCTCTAAAGTATAGGCCTGGAAAGTTAGAGTCTCTAAATTAATAAGACGAAACTCTTAGAGTCTCTAAAGGATTAGGCCAGGACATTTAGAGTAACTTAATTAATAAGGCGAAACTATTAGAGTCTCTAAAGGAATAGGCCAGGAGTGTTAGGGTCTCTAAATTAATAAGTCGAAACACTTAGAGTCTCTAAAGCATAGGCCTGGAAAGTTAGCGTCTCTACATTAATAAGGCGAAACTCTTAGAGTCTCTAAAGGAATAGGCCAGGAGAGTTAGGGTCTCTAAATTAATAAGGCGAATCCCTTAGAGTCTCTAAAGTAATAGGGCAGGAGAGTAAGGGTCTCTAAATTAATAAGGCGAAACTCTTAGAGTGTCTAAGGAATAGGCCAGGAGGTTTAGAGTCTCTAAATTAATAAGGCGAAAATCTTAGAGACTCTAAAAAATAGGCCAGGTCAGTTATAGTCTCTAAATTAATAAGGCGAAACACTAAGTGTCTCTAAAGGAATAGTGCAGGGAATATAGGGTCTCTAATTAATAAGGCGAAAAACTTAGAGTCTCTAAAGTAATAGGCCAAGACAGTTAGAGTCTCTAAATTAATAAGGCGAAAATCTTAGAGTCTCTAAAGAATAGGCCTGGACAGTTAGTGTCTCAAAATTAAAATGGCGGAAATCTTAGTGTCTCTAAAGAAAAGGCCAGGAGATTTAGAGTCTCTAAATTAATAAAGCCAATATATTAGAATCTCAAAAGAAATAGGCCAGGACAGTTAGATTCTCTAAATTAATAAGGCGAAACTCTTATAGTCTCTAAAGGAATAGGCCAGGACAGATAGAGTCCCTAAATTAATAAGGTGAATCTCTTAGAGTCTCTAAAGTAATAGACCAGGACAGTTAGAGTCTCTAAATTAATAAGGCGATACACTTAGTGTCTCTAAAGTTATAGGCCAGGACAGATAGAGACTCTAAATTAATAAGGCGAAACAATTAGAGTACCAAAAATAATAGGCCAGGATTGTTAGGGTCTCTAAATTAATAAGGCGAAACTCTTAGATTCTCTAAAGGAATAGGCCAGGGCAGTTAGTGTCTCAAAATAAATATAGCGAAATTCTTAAAGTCTCTAAAAGAATAGACCATGGGTATTAGAGTCTCTAAATTAATAAGGCGAAACACTTTAAGTCTCTAAATAAATAGGCCAGGGCATTAAAGTCTACAAATTAATAAGGCGAAACTCTTAGAGTCTCTAAAGGAATAGGCCAAGACAGTTAGAGACTCTAAATTAAAAAGGCGGAAGACTTAGAGTCTCTAAAGTAATAGGCCAGGTCAGTTAGAATCTCTAAATTAATAAGGCGAGACACTTAGAATCACTAAAGTTATAGGCCAAGGCATTTAGAGTCTCTACATTAATAAGGCGAGACTCTTAGAGTCTCTAAAGGAATAGGCCGGTACAGTTAGTGTCTCTAAATTAATAAGTCGAAAAACTTAGAGTCTCTAAAGAAATAGGCCAGGACAGTTAGAGTCTCTAAACTAATAAGGCGAAAGTCTCAGTCTCTAAATGATTAGTGCTGGACAGTTAGGGCCTCTAAATTAATAAGGCGAAGCACTTAGAGTCTCTAAAGTAATAGGCCAGGCCTGTTAGTGTATCTAAATTAATAAGGCATAAAACGTAAGGTTTCTAAAGTATAGGACAGGACTGTTAGGGAATGTAAATTAATAAGGCGAAAGACGTCTCTAAAGGAAATTAATAAGGCGAAAGACGTCTCTAAAGGAACAAGTCAGGACAGTTAGAGTCTCTATATTGAAGCGCGAAAGTAATATAGTCTCTAAAGGAATAGACCAGGAGGGTTAGAGTTTCTAAATTAAAAAGTTGAAACTCTAGAGTCTCTAAAGTTATAGGACAGGAGAGTTAGAGTCTCTAAATTTGTAAGGCGAAACTCTTGTGATCTCTAAAGTAAATGGCTAGGAGAGTCAGAGACTCTAAATTAATTGGGCGAAACACTTAGAGCCTCTAAAATATAGGCCGGGTCACTTAGAGTCTCTAAATTAATAAGGCGAATCTCTTCGAGTCTCTAAAGGAAAAGGACAGGACAGTTAGTGTATCTAAATTAATAAGGCGAAAATCTTAGAGTCTGTAAAGGAATAGGCTAGGACAGTTAGAGTCTCTAAATTAATAAGGCGAAACTCTTACAGTCTCTATAGGAATAGGCCAGGAGTTTTAGAGTCTCTAAATTAAAAAGGCGAAATTCCTAGAGTCTCTAAAGTATAGGCCTGGACATTTAGAGTCTCTAAATTAATAAGACGAAACTCTTAGAGTCTCTAAAGGAATAGGCCAGGACAGTTAGGGTAACTTATTTAATAAGGCGAAACTATTAGAGTCTCTAAAGGAATAGGCCAGGAGAGTTAGGGTCTCTAAATTAATAAGTCGAAAAACTTAGGGTCTCTAAAGCATAGGCCTGGAAAGTTAGCGTCTCTAAATTAATAAGGCGAAACACTTAGAGTCTCTAAAGGAATAGGCCAGGAGAGTTAGGGTCTCTAAATTAATAAGGCGAATTCCTTAGAGTCTCTAAAGTAATAGGCCAGGACAGTAAGGATCTCTAAATTAATAAGGCGAAACTCTTAGACTCTCTAAGGAATAGGCCAGGAGGTTTAGAGTCTCTAAATTAATAAGGCGAAAATCTTAGAGACTCTAAATAATAGGCCAGGACAGTTAGAGCCTCTAAATTAATAAGGCGAAACACTTAGAGTCTCTAAAATAATAGGCCAGGACAATTAAAGTCTCTAAACTAATAAGGCGAAAGTCTCAGTTTCTAAAGGAATAGTGCAGGAAAGTTAGGGGCTCTAAATTAATAAGGCGAAACTCTTAGAGTCTCTAAAGGAATAGGACAGGATAGTTAGTGTCTCTAAATTAATAAGGCGAAAATCTTATAGTCTCTAAAGTAGTAGGCCAGGACTGTTAGGGAATCAAATTTAATAAGGCGAATGTCTTAGGGTCTCAAAAGGAAAAAGCCAGGACAGTTAATGTCTCTATATTATTAGCGCGAAAATATTATAATCTCTAAAGGAATAGGCCAGGAGAGTTAGAGTCTGTAAATTAATAAGCCGAAACTCTTAGGGTTTCTAAAGGAATAGGCCAGGACTGTTAGAGTCTCTAAAATAATAAGGCGAAACTCTTAGAGTCTTTAAAGAATTAGGCCAAGAGTGTTAGAGTCTCTAAATTAATAAGGCGAAAATCTTAGAATCCCTAAAGGAATAAGCCAGTACAGTTAGATTCTCAAAATTAATAAGGCGATACACTTAGAGTCTCTAAAGGAATAGGCCAGGAGATTTAGAGTCTCTAAATTAATAAGGCGAAACACTTAGAGTCTCTAATAGAATAGGACAGGAGTGTTAGGGTCTCTAAATTAATAAGGCGAAACACTTAGGGTCTCTAAAGAAATAGGCCAGGAGAGTTAGAGTCTCTAAATTAATAAGGCGAAACGCTTAGAGCCTCTAAAGGAATAGGCCAGGACAGTTAGAGCCACTAAATTATTAACGCGAAAGTCTTAGAGTCTCTAAAGCCATATGCCAGGACAGTTAGAGTCTCTAAATTAATAAGGCGAAACTCTTAGAGTCTCTAAATGAATAGGCCAGGAGATTTAGGGTATCTAAATTAATAAGGCGAAAATTTTAGTGGCTCTAAAGGAATAGGCCAAGAGAGTTAGAATCTCTAAATTAATAACGCGAAAATCTTAGAGTCTCTAAAAGAATAGGCCAGGACATTTAGGGTCTCTCAATTAATAAGGCGGAAGACTCAGTCTTTAAACGAAAAGTGCAGGACAGTTAGGGACTCTAAACTAATAAGGCGAAACTCTTAGAGTCTCTAAAGTAATAGGCCAGGACAGTTAGTGTCTCTAAACTAATAAGGCGAAAATCTTAGATTCTCTAAAGGAATAGGCCTGGACTGTTAGGGAATCTAAATTAATAAATCGAAGGTCTTATGGTTTCTAAAGGAACAAGCCAGGACAGTTAGAGGCTCTATATTAAAGGGCGAAAATATTATAGTCTCTAAAGGAATAGGACAGGAGAATTAGAGCCTCTAAATTAAAAAGTCGAAATTCTAGAGTCTCTAAAGTTATAGGACAGGAGAGTTAGAGTCTCTAAATTTGTAAGGCTAAACATTTGTGATCTCTAAAGAAATAGGCTAGG
>Ga0268261_10001454_pt1:0-15000 | contig 16281 bp, 8 predicted proteins | sample TergutNc150P1_FD_190353 | JGI IMG/M metagenome (GOLD analysis project Ga0268261, IMG submission 190353) | Nasutitermes corniger P1 segment gut microbial community from laboratory colony in Florida, USA - Nc150 P1 (SPAdes) (version 2) | ecosystem: Host-associated > Arthropoda: Insects >...
AAACATTGACTCTACCCTCGGAGAGTGTCCTCTTTGACGCATTGGTCAGTTGGTGTAACTGCGAATGCAAGAGGAGGAGACTGGAGCTATCAGCAGAGAACAAACGAGCCGTTCTTGGCGAAGACACTTTGTATGCTGTATGATATTTACTTATGAGTTCAGAAGAATTCTTGGCAGGCCCAGTGCAACGTGGACTACTAAAACCTAGTGAGATTAGTGAGTTTCTGGGCTATTTTCTTCATCATCGAGTTCCTGAAAACCCACGTCCGGCAAAACTCATTCATCGAATGCAGACACTAAGGAGTGGGCCTCGAGGCCATTCGGTTCCTCTCAGCCGAAGATCAAACCTCGAAATTTCTGATACAGCACTGTCACAAGCACTTGGTTCACAGTCGGGGAGTACAAGACTGTGGGGTGGGTAGAAATATGGCAAGAGAGATACAAAGAAACAGAAGAAGGAAAAGAGCAAAAACAATTCTCCAGAGAGGGATGGTCTCGGGAGAGAGAAACGGAGTTTCTGCTCTCGCTTTGCAGAATATATTTTCAGTGCACTGTCATGTTTGTTTGACTGACAGCTTTTATTGTTTATTGTATTACTTAATTTATTCATCTCATAGATGTAAACTTATAAATGTTACTAAAAACGCTTGTTGCGGTTATGTTAAAATATGCTACGTTGCGCTGTTGTGTGGGCTTTCGTGTCCTCAGTTCTGTGGCCATTAGAGGAATACATTGTTTGCACTATTTTACATTGGCATTTTGCCAGTTGCAAAGTACTTTTTTTTAACAATATGATACTTGAATTTTACTTGAGAGATTGAAAATTTGGTGTGTTTTCATTTTATGTGAGTGAACATCTGTACTTATCTTGTTGACCTGCCTATTTTCAGTGTTCACCATCAAAGTAGAATTAAAGATTAGACTTTATATCATAATGTTGTGCTGTGATTAATCCGTAATTTACAGAGAATGTTGTTATAGAGTGGTTAAATTAATCTACGTTACCATAATTATTTTTTGAAAATGCAAACAGTTTATTGTATGTTGAGTAATATTTGTTAGGACCTGAGGTTGAAGGCTTTGAGCAAATGATGGATCTTTAATTCAGATCAATGCATGAAACTCACCACGTAGTTAACTAGCTGTCCGTCGGAAGATTGGTATGATGTACTTGTTATGCGGACTTACAGGTAAACAAAGTATACGTGTCTCAACTCTTTAAATCTCAGCAGATTCCTTATTTAAGGTAAAGGTGAAGGTAAAGTTGTCCCTGTTCTTATTCAAGTGCCATACCGTGAAAACAAAATGGGGAGGAGTGAAGGTACAGCTCCCCACATTTTTAAACGTGGCACTAGATGGAGGTAAGTGGTCATGTTCTTGCCCCTATTGCTCTACCCCTAACAAGGGAGTCCTGTTATCCATTGAACAGGACAGGTGGGATCCCAAATAGGTCCAGACATTTTGAGTTGAAAAAAATATGTTGTCCCTTCCAGGAGTAAAACCATGCCTGATTCCTTGGGTGTCCAACCCCTAGCCTAGTCACTATACCAACTGAGCTATCCTGGCTTCTTCCTTATACAGCATTAACCAGCTGGTCTTTGACATTTCTGTGAGTAGGTAGGATCTGAAAATCTTATATGAATTTCACACTTTATGTGATTAGTGGACAGACGTTTCCTTTCACTTTACCATTTTGCTAACAGGATATACTGTAATACAACTTAAGTACTGAATCATCTGTGTGGTGGTGTATACTGGCTGGCATCTTAAATTGTGTTGGCAACACTGACTTCAAATTTTAGAGTATCAATAGTGCATGTGGTTACCTACACGTTGATGTCTTTCGTACTTATTTCCATAGACCAGACAGAATGGTGTCAACACTAGCATCCCAGAACATAATTACCATAAACCCTCCACCAACATGGATTTGATTATGCATGTGAAATAAATGTGAAAAATTATTTTCTGAACGCTTAAAGTTCAGTTATATGTGGTCTGTCAAACACAATGTAGTAGCATAGTAAGACACCTTTTTTTTTAAAAAGGTAACACACTGTAGCTTTCGCTTATTGTATTTGTGTATAACCTTGATGCGTCGCTTCTTGTGGTCTGTCTCGGTCGGTGTTACTCCAACCAAAAACAAGATGGTAAAAATTAATGTTAATAATTGTCCAACAAAATACAACTATATACAGTTTATTATATTTCTGTAAACTGCTCTACATGTTTCGGGTGGTTACTACACCCATAATCAGGAGCACATATAACTGTAATTACAGTTATATGTGCTCTAGAGCAGTTTACAGAAGTATAATAAACTGTATATAGTCGCATCTTGTTGGACAATTATTAATGTTGCTTCACGATGCACAGACCCATGAACATAAAATTTTAAAATTATAAAAATTAATACCATGTGAAAGTACTGTTTTTTATTGAGTGACTTTATGTTTGAGCCCTGGATTCTGGCAGGCCAGTTTTTAGGAGATGCAAGCCACCAATATTCGAACCAAACCCATTTTTTGCATATATGGTTTTTCAAAGGGTAAATATTTATCTCAGGTGTCATTGCAAAGCAAAGTTTATCTCAGGTGTCATTGCAAAGCAAAGTTTCTTCATTCAATGTCTATTTAACATCCCACTTCATCTCACAAAACTGTGTATTCAAAAATACATGTATCACTACAGTTTATTTGTGGCTTCATTGTTTTTTGTTTTTTCTCCGTGACCGCATGCTGGTATCCCAATTAATCCTAATACAGTATTAAATTCATCCAACACAGATTCGCCTACTGTGCTGCCTGTGCATTGGACAAGGGTTTACCATTTTCTTGAGAAATCTGTACTGAGTGGTTTAGTTTTTTTATTTAGCATGGTGAAGTCATCAAGCAGTGGTATTGATTTATGGTATGTTATGTTGGCAGGACTGTGTAGTTGGTATAGTGACTAGGCTACGTGCTGGACGATCTTGGGCTCGAATCCCAACAGAGGCAAGAGATTTTTCTGTTCTGCAAAAAAACATCCAGACTGGCTCTGGGGCCCACCCAGTGTCCTATTGAATGGGTACCCATGGTTTCTACCCCTGGGGTGAAGTAGCTAATAGTGTGAGGCTAACCATTTGGCTCTGTCTGGTGTTGAGGGTAAGAATGAGTGAACTGTGCCTCAGGGTGTAGACAGGAACAACTTTACCTTTTAACTTTCACCTTGGTAGTTGGGTACAAGAGCAACCCCATGCTGATAAAATGTTCCCTGACATGCAGAAACCCAAGATGTCGACTGTCATGGTACTCTTCCCTAGTAGATGGTTGCTTTGTGCCTGTTCCATATTAAATGTAATTGCTGTGTGCTGCAGCATTGCATTTGATTGAGCTGTCTTGAGTGGTGCTTTTTTTAATCCCAAGCCAACTACATTGTGCAAGAAGATTCCAGGATGAAGGTTACACCATTTTTATTCAGCTTTCTACATGCTTAATTTCTATCTCTAAGACAGCATTTTGCTAAAAATTTGTTCACAAAATGTTTTAAATTCTGAAGGAGCACAAAATGTTGCTTCTTACGTACACTTCATAAATAGACACAAATGGTGTAACAGTTATTTCCAGTGAAAATTAATTCTGGTGCTGAAGCATGTGAAGAAAAATTGTAGGTTAGGACTAAAGATCAGGGCTTGTACTATGCCGAGTGAGAAACATAATGTTGTCATACTTCCAGAACCCTTTTAAAGTCTTAATATTGCATGATTTTTAAGTGTCATGTGGAATATTTTCTGTATAATATTTGCTGTTATCTGGGAAAAATTTGCAAGCTTATATTGAGCACGGCCATCACAGTGTCAGTCTGTATATTGTCTTATCTGTTATATTGTTCTTTTCATGTTTTGTGAAGTTTTTACATCTCAAAAATATAGAAGGGGATACTGGTTGAAGTTTTAAAAGCAAAACTGGTTAAAATGTGGTAGTTGGCATGTCTGTTCAGTATAGCAAATAATCAGAATGTATTGCCACCCTTGTCAGGTATTTTCAGCATTGTGGTATAGTAGGATTACAGTTACAGTTCTGTATTTTGGACCTGAAAGGCTCTGGGTGTTGCTGTCCATATTTGCTGTTGGCTTTTGCTTGTATTGCACTGTTATATCAACATTGTGTCTTCATGTCTAGGAGACATGATTCACATTGTAGCAACTGTCTGGTAGTGACATCTAAGAGGTTCAACACTGATGATAAATGATTCTGACCCAGTCCCTTTACCCACCCCTTTTCACAACCTGCTTCCTGAATGTTTAGAGATTATCTCCTTATGTCTTTCTTCGTGTACTTACTAGGAGATATAGTGTGAAATATTTCCACTCAGAATTCTGTACGACTTCCCTGTGCCCTTCATCCTTGTCTAGCCCAGCTCATCACAGCCTCCTAGATTTTATTAACCTAACAGTATTACATGACCTTTATACATCACAAAGTTCCTCATCATGTAATATTTTATTTTTGTATTTTTTGTTTATGGCTTTGTTTGGTTTGTTACTGGAATAAACAAACCATGTGTCAGCACTCCAGTAACAGCTTTCTTATTGGGGCTGAAATGTTAACATATCACTCATGAAACAGCATTTTTTTTTGTAACCCACGAATACACAATTTTACAGGAGACAAAAAATTTGACCATTCCTTAATAGACTAATACTCGAAAATGCTCTGCTTTTATACAAATAAGAGGACAAACTTTATTTTAATATATCTACTGTGTGTCTTTTATTATTTTTTTATTATAACCAACAAATGCACATTTATAACAGTATATATCACAACAGTCTCTTTGTGTAATCTATACTCCTACATGTTTCGATACTTTGATGTCATCAAAAGTTTAGCGAGGCATTGGTTGTAAACTTTCTGATGGTGACAGGAAAGTGTCGAACATGTAGGAGTATAGATTACACAAAGAGACTTGTGATATATACTGTTATAATTGTGCATTTGTTGGTTATAATAAAAAAGAGAATGTCAAGCTGTTTTATTGTATATTGGAAGGGGGCTACATGTTGACAGAATGTGTGTGTGTAACCCAAGGGAATATCTGTTTGATGAATTGTGTGTGTTATGACAAATTGCCATATCATGAGTGATATACAGGTTCATTGATACTGTGTTTCTGGATCCTAGTTACTCAGAGTTTGTAGTTCTCAACTGCAGCCACTACGCTAAATCTGTTGACTGTTTTTACATAGGTGTTGTAATTTGCAGCATGAATCCAACCCTATATCTTTGCTTGTGTATTTGTGTAATGTTGTTTTGTGGCTGTTCAGTCAGCAGTGGAATGTTAATCATTTAGTAAGCTGCTGTAAATCACATTTTCTTTACTGTTTACTTGAAATTGTAAATTAGTAACAATCTGCTGTACAGGATTTATTTTACATGTGAAAAAGCTTTGTGTGTCAAATTATGTGGCTGTAGAACATGTTTTTAACTTTTAAATGTGGCAGTGTGAGCTACATACTTGGGAACTACTGCTGTAATTTATATCCTTTTGGAGCCTGGATAACATTGCATGTCTATGTTAACAGGCACAAACAGTACAAGATCCATCAATATGCTTAAAATAGACAAGAGAGTTATATAAAAAGTTCAGAAGAGCAAGGTGCAGGCACCATATAATTTCTGTGACTATTGTCGCTAATTGTGATACATATTTTATCATCTGGTGCTTCATAAAAGTATTACTTAAAAAAAAGTTTCCATGCTTGTAATATTATTGTTGTTGTGTTGTTCATTAAGGTTAAAAATGTTCACTTTGTACGTCTGTTTGTTGGTTACCTCCTGCTTGTTTTTCTTTTTTTTAAGTAACTGAACAATGCATTTTATTTGTACCTTCTGTAGCTGCTAATAACTGAAATTGGGTAGCTGCTAATGGATGTTGTAATGTAGATACAGTCTGAAATCTAGTCACAGTACACTGACGGTTGCTATGACAACTGGCACAGGTGTAATGAACTTGTAATTGCCAAAAATTTGTCAAATATATCATTCACCAAGATGACACAAGGATTATAACTTTATTTGGAACATGTCACTTACCTGCATTCACGAAAAAGCATAAAGGATACCAACTGAATGTGTGTTCAGGGTTGGGGAGTGGGTTGTCCTCTTGCCGACATTTTCGTAACCTGGCAAAATTATATTAACCCATTGGCATACACAGCTGCCTGTGAGGCGGCCGGGCTCGCTAGGTCCATTAATACACAGCCGGCTGTGAGACGGAATTCAGAGACCAACCCAACATTACAGCACAACAGGGGTATGTATTGAAGTCAATAAAAATTAATTTTGCATGAATAAAATATAAATGTAAAAAATTGCCATTTTCGCCTAAAAATTAGTATTTATAGGTGCGCCATGTGTTACAAAAAGTAGTATGCCAATGGGTTAAGAGCAGTATTACATGTTCTAAATACTCGAAGGTACAAAGTGATGTTTATAATTTGACATTCAGAGGACCATGCATTGTGATATATTCTTATAATAAAAGCCAACGCGATGCACTGTTTCTGAACTGTATTTTGGTAAAGAACTCTGTATGTTTCAGACAGACAAACTGTCCATCATCAGGAGTCTTAATACTGTATTCACAGGATTAGGTATTTGTCATACTAGTTATGAGGACTGTCTGCTAGTGAGGTCAGGATGGTACTCCATCCTGACCTCACTAGCAGACAGTAGTAGAGTTCTTTACCAAAATAAACTTGGGAAATAGTGCATCTCGTTGGCTTTTATTATAAGAATGATGTTTATAACTTTTGACAGTTGAAATGATGAGTAGTGGCATGGAAAGTATAACATTTCCTATCTCTGAAAAGCCAGCAGTGCTGCACAGTTGATGAAGGATTACTTCCACTGCCATTTATGAGCATTACAGTGCTGCTGCTCTCTTTTCTGTTATTTTCCACATGGCACGACAACCAAAATGGCCCTAGGTCTCCTCATTATTGAGGTTTCAGGAGCACATGCAGTTGTACACTCCACACTATGTAGGACTCCTCTGGACAAGTGACTGGAATGTTGCAGAACTCTACCTGACAACACACAACACTCAAAAGAGATGGAAACCCATGCCCCTAGTAGAAGTTAAATGTGTAATCCCAGTGAGCAGGTGCAGAGTTGTGCCTTAGGGTGCATCCAGACTTGAGCACTCTGCCACAGTGTAAAAGAGTAACGTAATTATGCAGGTTCTGCTCGCCCCGAGGTTTAGGTTCGGACATGACAACGGGCATTCTGGCGAACTGGACACACATACCTACCAGTTTGCTGCTCCTGGTGGGAAGATGTCTTTATAGGTAGCTAGCTAGCCTTCATATTTGTACATCACATCTTGTCCATAAGAAGGAAGTGATGAGAAAGATGCTGGTGGCAAATGGAGTTAAACAGAAAGAGGTCTGTGTACAGTGGTACCAGTTGGTTAGCAAATTCGAAATTCCATGCAGGTAGTGGACAGTACAAAACTTTCCAAATGACACCAGCAGATTTTAAACTACTGATTAATTGAATGGGTCAAAATTATGAAAGGGGGTACCAGATTCAGAGTAGCTGTTACATTTCAAGAGAGACAGGCAGTAACATTGTGATTCTTGGTCACAGGTGACTTCTACACCAGTCTGCTATATGTTTTTTAAATTTCTGAATAAACAATGAGGTTATACCTGAAGTGTGTCAGGCTATTGCTGAGGCACTGAAGGGAAACATACAGGTAAGAAATTGTGTATTTGTACAGAGGAAACTGTTTCGCACATTAAATCAATGGGTTGGAGCAATGAAACAAAATATGTAACCAACAGTAATTTTAGTACCTGAACTTTATTAAACCAAACTTACAGAACATAAAGGCATATCAGATCACTCAGAATTGTGTCTTTTGAAGCAGCAGCAGGGAAAGGAATGGTGGGAGAGAGAAACTGGGATGCTGGGGACAGGATACAAAAAATTATTGCCCCTGGTGAGCAGCGAATATGATATCGCTTGTGCGGTAAATAATTTCGCAACTTGTTTGTGATGAAAGTACCAAAATTCGGCGTTCGTCATCTGCAGAGGCAGCTGCCGCTGCTGAAGATGTCAGTATAGTGAATGCCTTCTGCAGCATTTTGCACTCTTCCCTTCCTTTCATCATCATTGGTGCGACAGGCACTGGCGGAGAATCAACTGTCTGATTTGTACTTGTTTCTGCAACAGGGTCTCCCTCCACTGGTATGTGTTCACTTCTAGCAATCTGAAAAATTTTCAACCATCAGCTATTTCTGAATCATATTGTACTTTTGATCAATGTATCTGTTTCAGTCAAAGATATGGCTCTATGGAATAAAGTAATTTTCCTATACACAAATCAGTTTTAAGTTATACTTTTTTAAATACAAGTATGAATAACATGAGCCAGCTGCATTATTAAACATTTTATGGCACCTTACAGAGACATGATCAATACAAAAATACAAAGCGTGTACATAATGCATTTGTAATTATTAAACAATGTCAATTCTGTCAAACATATTTTTTCATTTTGACTTGAAAAAGGCCAATAAGATGCTAGATTTATTTTTTCTGCAGATATTTGCAACAAAAACAGGATGGTTAGCTATCTCTGAACACTTTGAAAAAATCATGGAATTTTCTGCATTGTTTGGGAGCCATGGATGGGAAGCATGCTGTCTTACAGGCACCTGTCAGTAGTGGAATCAACTTCTGCAATTACAAATCAACATTCAGCATTGTTCTGTTTGCTTTGATCGATGTGAATTACAATTTCCTATTCATGGATGTGTGTTGTCAGGGAAGAATTTTGGACAGAGGCATCTTCAGAAATTATGAATTGTAGGAGAAAATGGAGAAGGATTCTTTAGGTTTTCCACCACCACCTTTGATAGGAAGAAAGAAGGCAGTTCCTTATTTCTTTGTTGCTGAAGAAGCATTCATTGTATAAAAAAATATAACGAAATTCTTGTCTGTACTGTATCTGAAGGGATCGATTGAAAGAATCTTCAATTATCACCAATGCTGAATACGTAGAGTGGTCGAAAATGTGTTCGGAAATGCTCAGTTTTCTGAGTACTACGGTAGCCCATGTTGCTACAACCAGAAACAGCTAAACTTACTGTAATGACCATAGCACATCTTCACAACTGCCTGAGAAGAAGCATTCATTCTACTGCTGTTTTTACATCATCTGGTACATTTGACCATGAAGTAGATGGTAAACTAGTGGAGAAAACAAGGGAAATAGGAGTGCAATACTTCTCATCAGAAAAATGCCCTGGAGGTCTTCATATGCCAAAGAAGTAGGAGATGAGAATGCACAATACTGCCAGAAAAAAGGGCATGTTTTATGGCAAGCAAATTATATGTACATAAAATTCATACTCATTGTGTGAGGCTTTCCCTGTCTACAAGAAAGGCCATACTCTTGTATGCAAACCACGCACTTTCAGAGGTTTAATCTGCACCTGGAAAATGCATTTTCAGTCACTGACTTCTATTATAATTAATTACTTCAAGTTCAGAACTTTTACACAAATGTACTTCTGTGGTACATAAATGAAACCATCCTAAGAATATTCATCTTTATGTTTACAAAGCTTTTACTATATCTTCCCAAGCATCATGCTAGTGTAATGTGTTGTAATATTTTGGATGGTTTGGACTGCAGGGTACAGACTTTTTTTTTATAACTTGATAGATTGATTTACTGGCATTTGGGTGTGAGCCCTTACGGTTCTGATGCACTTAGGCCTGTATTAATTCAAGGGGGCCCTGTTACTTTGCTAAAGTTCCAGATGGCCCCAGACTTATACTCTTAATGTCCTCTAGATCCAAAAAGGAGGAGTCCAGATACGCATGTCTGAGAGAGGCCAAAGCTTCACACTCACAAAGAATGTGGGCTGAGGTTTCATCCTCTGCTCCACACCTCCTACACAGTGGACTGTCTGACAGCCCAATTAGGTGAAGATGTCTTGTCAAGGTATTATATCCAGTAAGAAGGCCAATAATACCCTGAGTTATGTCCTGTTAAAGGACAGAAATCTAGGCTTGAGATCCTGACAGGGTCCCAAAATTAATTCTTGAGCTTGTCTTTGAGTATTACCAAGACCTTGCCACCATGCCCAATGCTGGTTAACCAACCATTGTCTAATCTTTCTTCATATATTCTGACTAGAGACTCTCAAAGCTGGTTCACGTCCAATAAACTTCATAGCAGAACCGCCTTTTGTGATCTTGTCGGTGATTTGGTTTCCTCATACCCCAGCATGCCCAGGGACCCAATATAGCCCCACAGCATGCCAGGTAGAGATATTCAACGCCTTTTGGCACTGTTGAACCAACGGAGACGTTCTGGTGGCGTGAAGAGTTTTCAGGGCTGCCTGGCTGTCGGAGCAAATACGTGCTTTTCTGGTCTACCCTGAAATTGAATTTCATGAGCACATGCCAAGATAGCAAATATCTCAGCCTGAAAAACTGTAGCATACCTTCCTAGAGAAATACTGAGCCTTGTTCCCACAGATTGCCCATAGACTCTGGCCCTGGTCCCCTCCTTCATCCTGGACCCATCTGTAAACCAGACAAGGGTGATGTGCATTGGAGTCGCACCCTGTGACTGGATTGACATTTTCACTCTTACAATATCACACGAGTTGCTCAGATTCCTTTGACATGGGAGGATCCTCGGAATCATAGGGCAGACATGCAGAATAGACAACCAACTGTCTTTTTGCACCATTTTCTTTATATTTTACTAGAACTGCTACAAGAAAATCCTGGCAGCATCCAAAAATGGTCATGTTCCTCACAAGGATACAAGCCCTAGGTCTATGTGTTTATCCTGCAAAGTACAGAGTATATCTTGGAATATTCAGGCCCCTTGCAATACAACGGTTCCTCTATTAGCACCATGTCTATTCCTTTGATGCTTACTGTTCTAGTAAGAATTCTAGAAGCAGCACTGCTGTGCTGCAGGTTGGCTTTAATGAATGAAATGATACTCACCATGTCATGTTCAGCCTCCTCCTCCTCTTCCTTCTCTTCCTCTCCTCTTCCTATTTCTTCCCTTCTGGTTTGGCACACAGAAGGGAGAAGATGGCCTGTCCTACTCCACTGGAGGGTCTCCAACCCATTCCCTCCAGTGCAGCGACAGATGTCGTGTCAATGCTGGGCACAAGGCAGACCCCATTGGGTTCCTCCTTGCACTCATAGACTGTTTTTTGGCTGGTGTCAAGTGCCTGGTTTAGCCTATGAAACCACTGGAAATACCGCCCTGCATCCTCCAAAGGGCCCAGAAACTGGCCACCACTCTTTTATAGGTGAGAAGAGCATCCCGGCTCACCATCTTGTGCCTAGAGCCCTCCCAAGCTACAAAGGGTGGTTACCCTAGCAGCTATCCAGTCTCTGGTCTCTTCATCTTGGCACACCATAATGGCTGCCCCTTTGGTCCAGTAGGAATCGACAAGCCTGGGGGTGAACCCCTCTTCCGGGAGCCCAGCCACAAGCCCACCGATGGCCTGCTGGATGCCTACAAAGTTTTCTCTGGAGATCTGAATCCCCGGATAGCCCTCATGCACAATCACCATCCGAATGCCCTCCTGAGCAGCTCTGGCATAACTCGGTTGCCCAAGTTGCTTGGGCCTCTTTGCTCGCTTGCCCTCAGGAGTGCCCCCAGAAGGCCTCTGTTGCTTGCCTGGGCCCTTAACTTGATAAAGGCCCCTCCAATGTAGCTATGCACACTGTGAGTCAGAAGAGTGGATAGATGCAGTAATCAGCTGAGTGTGAAGATTGCAGTGAGCACAGCAACACGTCTGAACTTGATGTACCAGTGTATTGTAACATCCTTTGATGTGCGCTGGAAAACCAAAAGCAAGGTGGATTAGCCCACGCAGTGAACTGAACACAGCAAATGTTACAGCAACATCATCCAGACCTGCAAATCCCTGTTACATTACACCGTAACATTACAGCAGAATGCTCATCTCTGGTTGTGCCCTTAGAACATGCAGCATTGCTTTGTCATGATAATATTTTGAACAATACAAGTGGCATAAATTACTTTATTATATACTACTGCTGTCTTACTGCTTCATCCTAAGTGGGCTGATTTCCACTATAAATGACAACCACTCAACTGTTACTAATGAACAAACTGCCTTGTGTACAGTAATTATACAGCATTTTGTTAATGGTTCCATTCCCAGTTTTGCAAAGAGTGTGATATGTTATAGGCATATTAAGTGATTTAATTATTCTCTTTAAATGGGGGCACAGAACATAGTAAAGGAAATAAAACAGTACGAGGAAAAGTGGCTACAACACTAGAGGGGATGGATGTAAACAGAATACCAAAACAAGCGCTACAATATAAAACAAAAGGACGAAGGAACATAGGATGACCGAGGAAGAGATGGAGGGACCAATTTTATTTTGAGGATCAAGGAACAGGAAACACACCTAATCCTTCATGAACATGATGATGATGATAATGATAATGATGATGAATTATTCCCTTTGCATGGAAAAAATTTTTGTAGTTTATATTCATTACTAAATATGGCTGGATGATCCTGTGTCCATTTTATTACAAAGCCAGATGTTTCCATACTATAAAGAGGATTTGTGAAAACTATTTATGTAGGTCATTCAATTATTTTGTGGGGATCAGAGGTAGTTGACTAGAACAGTAACTCCTGTAAATTGCTGAATTCTGGTCATCAGAAGAATAAGGGGGTTATGAGAGTGACACTTATTGATGGCAATATGACAAATGTGATGATTATAACATGAATGGAAGCTGCTCACATAAGCTGTGAATTATGCCAGCAGAAACCAAGAATTTCCATATACTGAAGACTATTTGTCCAGCATACTAGATGTTTGGACTGACTGATGGGACATCTGATTTGTGTGGATGGGTACCAGGGCAGCCATTCTGCATAGCCCAAATTGATGCCTAAACAGGCTGCACAATGCATTTAGTCACAGCGACCATCCATCAAGGCCAGAAATAGGCTGATAGATGGACTAAAAATGTGTCTAGCCAGGCAAGTCCATAATAGGTTCCATAAGAAGTAGTATTTCTTGACCAACTCAGTACCAATCATCAGCTTCTCAAGGTGCACTCATCATCGAGAGAGTTTGCTAGTACTTCCTTTGATTTTAGTGTTGAATGAAGTCCCTTAATGCATTAAAAGGAACAGTCTTATAACAGACAAGAAATTTTTGATGAAATTTGACAATCTGACGCCACGTAATATTACAATAATTTTCTGACAACAGACAGTTCATGATTATTTATAGATGAAACTTACATCATGAATGATGTTTCTTGGGCTTCTGAAATTCACCTTAATAATTTCAGTTCTCTTTCACTTTTTGCACATGTTCAATGAATGGGTGGGGGGTTGGGCAGAGTGATGAACAGCTGGACCATCATACAACCATATTATATTTGAGGTTCTGACAGTGGTTAATTTATTCTGTTTACACTAGTAATTTGGTGTTTGAAAGCATAATAGCATATCTGATGATAATTTTTAAGAATTATGTTTGGCCACCCAGTCAAATATCAGGTAACATGTGCAAGTTGGTAACATGGTCTGAGTGTGAATATGACTGCTCATTTCCATCTAACACTGAGGTTAAGATTTATGGAGCTTTGTATGCAGTCATGTTGGGTAAGTACAGGGAGAGCTTTATCTCCCATTTGATATTCAAATGAACCCAATTTTACATTTTTAATTTTCATTAAGATGGCAGATTTTTAAGATTTTGCAATACCAGACCTCCTGGAAGATTATTACATTTTGAATTTGATTTATTTAGTTATTTATATCTGAATGTATTTCGATTTTTTAACAGCTCATTGATGGAACATGGACTAAATGAAATTTGTAAGAAGTGATTAGTATCAAATGTGAAAGAGAATCCACATATACTGTTTCAGTTTTGCCCATTACTGACAGTGAATTAGGATGCAGCCTCGATTTTAACCTGAGTATATAGTTAACAGCTAACAGAACTACTAGAAGAGTATAAGTAAGTACTGAGCACAAAGAAATGCTATATCACATACACTAATTGCCCAGTTGCCCTGATGACTTACTCACACAGGCTGGTTTACACACTGTTTGCAATTGCATTTACATACATACAAATATAACGACATATACCCAGACTCAGTTCCCTCATTTTAAATCATGGGGTCTAATCTTATTGGGTTTTTTAAATTTTATGTAATACATTTTAAGAATTTATTTTACTTTTAAAAATTGCAATTTACTAGTCATTAGTCAATTTCAGTGGCTGATTTTGGCTGAAGGGTAGATCATGTAAAATAAATTTTGTTTTCTATTTTGTCCATCCTAATTCAATTTCTAGTTTTAACCAACCAATGCACACAGTTGTTATATGTGATTCACAACAATATTTTAATTAAAAAAATTAAAGTCCTACAATGCTATGAATCACATAACAATTTGTGTGCATTTGTTGGTTAGAATTTTAAACAATCATGCACAACATGTGATGTAATTGTGTCTAAAATTAGCTGTTTTTATAATTTTGATTTGCAGGGTTGGTGGGCTGCAACCCCCGCCCCGTGTATACGCCATGTTTGTTTGTCATCGTATGCAACTTAGTAGCTTTCATTTGTAATTTCTGGAACAATGTTGAACTAAAGAAAGGGCCCCATCAAAAGTCATTCTGCTGGCACAGAACTACACTGATTAAAGCAACAACAAAATTTTGCAGAAACTCAAACTCAAACATATCGTACCCTTCAATTTTATGTTTTTTTTCTATCAATGCTTGAAATTTCAAAATCAGGATTATTAATTTGGTTACGGCGCAGTATGGGTACTGCAAGTTTTCACTCACCGACACGGGTGTCGCTGCAGTCCATGCTTCAGGTTTTACGTTTTCCGTTCACCCACGTCTTCACGTTTTTCATGAAACACCCACAATGCAAACGCACACACAA
>Ga0268261_10001455_pt1 | contig 16280 bp, 11 predicted proteins | sample TergutNc150P1_FD_190353 | JGI IMG/M metagenome (GOLD analysis project Ga0268261, IMG submission 190353) | Nasutitermes corniger P1 segment gut microbial community from laboratory colony in Florida, USA - Nc150 P1 (SPAdes) (version 2) | ecosystem: Host-associated > Arthropoda: Insects >...
AGCAATATTTGTAGAACTTGCACCCATATCTACCAAGACAGCACCAGATTTTAAAGCACTTGGTAAGATGGCTTCACTAGCTATTGCTAGTATGTCTAAACACACATCTACAACCGCTATCCCACATTCCTCAATCACTTTCAAGATTGGAAAGGCCACACTTTGCGGAATGGTATAAACCGAACATTCCAATTCGATATACCTTGTCGACAAGCCTTCAATTTGTGAAACATAACCATAGCCAAAGGCAGACATCTTGTTGATGACCACATTAACAACAAAGTTAGGTGGGACATCATTTTTCTTAACGATTTCTTTAATCCCCTTAGCCTTGTCTTCTGTGACTGCCACATGATCGACTGTACTTGTTTCCACTCTCACTTTATCAGAGAACTTCTTACATGAGGTTGATGGTAAAACCAATATCGTGTTTTTTATTTCATAACCGATTAAGGCTGTTAATTCATCTTTGATTTCAAAGACAACTTTTTTAAGTTGTTCACTCGATGCTTCAACATCTTTGACTTCAAAGGTGATTTCTTTTTCAATTGCGGCTAAAACGTTTAATTTCATATTAAAGTATTCGCCAACAACAGCTTTAATTGAATAATCAGATAATTCAATCGACATATAGATTTCATTAAACTGCATATACACCATCTCCTCCCTTGTCTATTATACTATAAAACCTACTTATATAAACGTATAAAACACTTAAAATTACTTATTTTATCGCTTTTTTTTAACAATTTCGAACAATTGCTCTATTTTCTGAGTTTATAAACTGAATCAATGAACATTCGTATCGTGTATTAACCGAAAAACTGTGATAATTAGCCCCTACTGTCACCAAATCATCTAAATTGGCTTGAATGAATATTTGTGAAGCTCCAGACATGGTAAACAAGAAATTTTCAACATCAAAAGCCAATGGCTGATGGGTAATTTCAGATATCTCAATTAAGACTGATGGTTCTAAAATAGACAAACGATTAATCAGTTTATTTTTAATTTGATCAGTCATTTGTTCAGACTCATTCAATACAGGTATTCTTGATTTCTTAGCATTTAAATTCTCTGTTGGAAAAACAATGGCATTGCCTTGTTCATCAAAGAAAGTTGTTTGTTCTTCCCCTACTTGATAAAACAACAAGCGATTCTCTACGACATGAATACTGACATGACCATCCCAAGTTTTTGAAATAGAAACATCTTGAAACAAATGCGTGTTATTTAAATCATGTTGTAACAAAATTGAAGGTCTCAACAAAGAGATATCTTCTAAATTGATATTCACTTTATCAATGATTTGTTGTGACGTAAAATTTTGATTACCTGTCACACTAATTGATTGAATCTTAGAAACAGGTAAGACAAAATATATAGCAACACCAACAATAAAAATCAAACCAATCAAAATATTACGAACAAGCTTTTTGTTCTTCTCTTTTTTCTCTTGTTTTATCTTTTGAAAATATTCAATATCATGTAAATCACTCATCGAAATTCACCAACTCTACTTCAACTTTAAGGTGAACCCCGAATTTGTCCTCCACATCTTTTTGTACCTTTCTAATTAAGGCATAAATATCTTTAGCAGACGCTCTATCTGCATTCACAATAAAATTAGGATGCTTTAAAGAAACTTGCGCATCATTGACACGAAACCCTCTCAAACCAGCACGATCAATCAACTCCCAAGAATTATGATTTTCTGGATTTTTAAAGACTGAACCTGCACTATTGGCATCATAAGGTTGTGTTTCCATACGTTTAACCTTACGCACTTGAATCAATTCCTTAATGACTTCTGGTTGTGATGGATGTAAACCAAATCTAGCAGCTATAATAATCCAATCACGATGTTCTTGGAAAATAGAATGACGATAAGATAAATCTAAAGTATCTGCTTTCAACCATTCCATCTTACCATCACGATAAACCAATACTTCTTTTAAAATAGATGAAATATCTTTTTTATAAGCACCTGCATTCATATAGATGGCACCCCCAATAAAACCAGGGATTCCAGAAGCAAACTCTAAACCAGACAAACCTTCTTGTGCTGTCAACATTGACAAGGCAATGATTGACATTCCACATTCAGCATAAACTTCGTTACCAGATATTTCATAAGCATTCAATAAACGAGTCGATACAATGATTCCTTTGAAAGCTGAATCGTTAAACAAGACATTTGATCCTGCCCCTAAAACAAAGTATTTAATATTGTTTTTTAAAGCATAATCAATCACTGTTCCTATATCAAAATATGTTTTAGCAACCACAAAGACTTGTCCAGGGCCACCTACTTTATAAGTCGTGTGTTTATACAAGGGTTCATCACGCAACACTTTTTCGACACCAAGTACTTTTAAATCATTTATGATCTTGTCTTTATTTTCCATGATTTTCACACTCCTCTTTCATTAAATCGTATATATCTTTGGCAGCATTGCTGTAGTCAAAGGCTTTGGTATTTTCTTGTATTTGATCATACAAAGTCTTATCTTGTAACAACACATCAATCTCTTTACTTAAATTTTCTACCATTTGATCGTTTTCTTCAACAATCACAGCAGCACCCTTATCAACCACCGCTTGTGCATTTTTATACTGATGGTTGTTGGTGACATACTTACTTGGTATTAAAACACTCACCTTATGAGCACTTAACAATTCACACAAGGCACTTGCCCCTGCTCTAGATACAATCAAATCACACGCTTTAATCAAACCAACTAAGTTGTTTTCATAAGCCAATACTTTGACATTATCAGGTAAGGTAAACGCTTGATAATTCTCAAAATAGTTTTCACCCGATATATAAATATATTGGTAATCTGGATTTATCTTTTCTTTGATAAAATCTTGCATCATCAAATCAACACTTTGACTACCTTGCGAACCCATCACAATTAAGATGGTTTTCTTACCCTTAGACAAGCCATAGTCTTCTAAATTAGACGCTTGTTTATGTAACAATTGATAAGATGTTGGATTACCCAATAATTTAACATTATGAGTATTGGTTTGACTTTCTAATCCTTCATAACAAGTTATTAAATCATTGACCTTTTTAGCTAAAACAAGATTAGATTTACCAATGACACTGTTTTGTTCATGTAACATGGTTACAACCTTTTTATTCAAACCAGCCTTTAACATTGAATACGATGTATACCCACCAAATCCAATAATGACATCTGGTTTAAACGCATCAATAATTTTTTGACAAGCCAATACTTTATAAAAGACTTGGAAATAACCAACCGCTTTATTCAATAAATTACCCGAAGGTGTCTTAATATCCAAACCGATAAAATCATAACCATGTTCTTCTACTTTCGTCGCTTCTAAACGATACTTAGATCCAACAAACAAAACTTCATTTTTAGGATCTACCTCTTTAATATAATCAGCCAAAGACAAGGCAGGATACAAATGTCCACCCGTTCCTCCAGCTGCAAATATCACTCTCATGTTTTAACCCTACAATTTCACAAGGCTGTTGAAATGCTCGCCTCTAGCTTCATAGTTTTCATACTGATCAAACGATGAAGTTGCTGGACTAAACAAGACATTGACTTTTTTATAGTTGTCTTTCACATAAGTCATCAATTCATACAATGTATCAAAGGTTTTATTTTTGCTACATTCTTTAAAAGCATCTTTAATTTCACCAAAAGATAAAACACTAACAATATTCTTATGTTCATTGATATAATCAATCAATTCTTTGTAATCCAATCCTTTGTCTTTACCACCTAGAATTAAAACCACTTTCTTTTTATCAAATGCTTTTAAAGCCGTTAATGTCGAATCGGCAGATGTTGATTTAGAATCATTGTAATATACAATATTCTTGTCTTTATCTTCACCAACATTCTCTAATCTGTAAGGTACACCCACATAGTTAGAAACGACTTGATCAATGGTTTTGTTTGATACATTTACAATCTTGGCATAAGCAATCGCAAACATCACATTATAAATGTTATGATCACCAATCAACTTAATGTTCTTAATTCTCATGACCTTTTCATCCTTATAGATGATGTAGCCATCCTTAGTATGTATGTCAGCATTTTCATCATGCATAGATAATGTTAACTCGGTTGCTGGCACATCTTTAACAAAGGTTTCAACATTGGCATCATCTAAATTACGAATGAAATAACCATATTGATCTTGTTGCTTGTAAATAGATGTCTTAGACAAATAATATTCTTCCAATGTCTCGTTGTAATCCAAATGATCTGGAGACAAATTCATAATCGTTGATACATAAGGTCTAAACTTATAACATCCCATCAATTGAAAAGATGAGACTTCCATAACAATGTAGTTTTGTCTTGGATGATCTAAAACCACATCACACAGTGGTGTCCCAATATTACCTGCTAAAAAAGTATTTTCAAAAGAAGATTTAACCAACTCATAAACCAATTGCGTGGTTGTTGTTTTACCATTGGTTCCTGTAATGGCCAAATAAACATTGTCTGAATACATATAACCCAATTCTATCTCGGTAATAATTTTAAAGTTACGTTTAACCGCTTCTTTGATGAATGGTACAAAATAAGGAATCCCTGGGTTTTTAACAATAAATTTATAAGGTATATCCAACAATTCCATTGGATGACCCCCATCATAAATCTTGATATCGCCCAATTCTTTTTTGGTGGCCTCATCTAAGGTTTCTAAACAAGTTAAGGTAATATCAAACTTATTTCTTTTTAATAATTTAATGGCTGCCATTCCTGATTTAGACAAACCGACAACTAATATATTAGACAAAATACAACACCACCCCTAGTAGACCAAATAAGAAGCCTAGAATATAAAACAATAAGACAGTCCCTTGTTCTTTTAGTGAGCCCTCTTCAAAATGATGATGAATCGGAGCCATTCTAAACAAACGACGACCTGTTTTCTTAAAATATAAAATTTGCATAACCACCGATAACATCTCTGCGACAAAGACAAAACCAATGATTAAAGAAATAATTTCTGCTTTTAACAACAAGGCTACTACCGCATAAAAGCCACCTAAAGCCAATGAGCCAGTATCACCCATAAATATTTTTGCTGGTTTTTTATTGAAGATAAAGAAACCTAACAAGGCACCAATTAAGGCACAAATATAAATCAATACGACGGTTTGTTGTTGATCGTAGGCAATGAATGACATGAAAGCCAAAGCTATCGCTACTGTGATAGATGACAAGCCATCTAAACCATCAGTGAAGTTAATGGCGTTGGAATAACCAACAAACATAATCAATGCAAAAACAATATACAACTGATGTAAGTTGATTGAAAAATTGTAAAACAACATGATACTGGTAAAGTCAGGATTGAAAAATCTTTGTTGATAAGTCACTACTAATATTAAAGTGACCAATGCTTGTAACAAAAGTTTCAACTTAGGACTTAACCCTTCATTTTGTTTCTTAACAACAATCAAACAATCATCCAATAAACCTATGGCAAAAAAACCGATAAATACAATTGTAATTGCTCGTCCATTGGGACTTAATATAAAGGATGGCCTTAATATAAACATCGTTAGAAGGGTTGCTAGAACAAAGGCAATCCCACCCATAGTCGGAGTTCCTTGTTTGGCCATATGTGACTTAGGCCCTTCCTCTCGTATCTCTTGACCAAACTTTAATCGATGCAAGATCGGTATTAACATTGGTGTAATAATAACGGTTAATATCCATGATGTAATCAATGTAATTAAACCCATTGTTATTAACTGATTCATGCCAACACCTCTTTCTTTTCTATCTTAAACGCACTTCTAATACATCGTCGTTTTCTACCAAACGACCCACTGGTATACTCTGTCTATCGACATAACCAGATCCATTAAATTCTACTTGAATATTCAACAAAGCCGCAACCCTTTGAACATCACTTCTTGAAAAACCTCTTAAATCTATCATTTCTCTTTGACTACCATTGGTCAATAAGAAGACTCTTTGATTACTTGAGATTCTTGAAAATGCTTCTGGTAGTTGACCGACAATACGGTTACCCCCACCAATAACTCTATAATCTAATCCTTGACGTTCTAATCTTGCTTGTGCAAAATTTAAACTCTGATTGACAAACCCATCTAATTCTAAAACACTTGCCGCATTGTTTGCAACATTTCCTTCATTTCTATCAGGTGTTGAATTCAAATAAGCCAAAACATTACTTGTTACATTTCTTGTAAACGTTGAACGTGCACTAACCGAACGCTCTCTTTCATTTTGTGTTACCAAATAAAAGATCACATCTGGATTAGAAGCAGGGGCTGCTGATAAGAATGAATTGTAATAACAAGTCGGACAATCCGCATAACGACCATTCACAACAAATTGTGCTGTCCCTGTTTTACCAGCCGTTAAGAAATCCGCAACATCATAGGTATTGTAACCAGTACCTTCTGGCTCTTCTACCGCTCTTGTCATTAAATCCAACATTTGTCTTGCTGTTTCTTTAGAAATAGGATTACCTACCAACGTCGGTTCAAACGATTCAATCAACTCATTATCATAACTCGAATCTACAATCTTACTTGTAATGAATGGTTTCATCATATTCCCTTCATTGGTTATGGCAGTCATGGCTTGAACCAGTTGTATCGGTGTGACCGCACTGGCTTGTCCAAACCCAGTTGTATAAATCTCTTGCAAACGATTGGCTACCAAGAATCCAGCCTCTTCACCCGCTATATTGATACCCGTTGGTCTAAAGAAACCAAAACGATGCATGTAATCAATAAAGACATCAGGATTTAACTTATCTTCAAACATATGAATAATCCCAGTATTCGATGAACGCATAAATCCTTCATCATAAGAGATGTATCCCCAATTGTTGTTGTTCCAGTTTTGAACAGTTTGTACTGGTCTACCATTGTCATAAATGTTAACCCTTGCTGAATTAAACAAACGCTCACCATCGTATACCCCAGCATCCATTGCTGCTGCATAAGTAAATGTCTTTAAGGTTGAACCAGGTTCAAAAGACAATGATACAAATGGATTGGTAAAATAACGAATATCTAAATCATTTGGATTAAAAGTTGGACGATTGGTTAAAGCCAATATCGCACCTGTTCTTGCATCTACTGCTACAGCCATCGCAAACTCTGCTGGATTTGTCTGCATCAACTGCTCCATATTCGATTCAACAATTCTTTGAATATTGTTGTCTATGGTTAAGAAAACATCTTTACCATCAACTGGTGCAATATTTTCTATCTCTCTTCTAACCAAGCCTTGACCATCGACCAAGAACTCTCTTCGACCATCAGTACCTGCTAAGACATCATCAAACATGGCTTCAATTCCTAAACGACCCACCATGCGTCCTTTCGCATCATCAAAGGTCGCATAACCAATCGTACTAGATGCAAAGATTCCATTTGGATAAAACCTAGAAGTTACCGCTTCAAACTCAATACCTGGCAATGCCAATGCTTCAATCGCATCTTTTTGACTTTGACTTAAATGTCTACCAGCCAATCCAAATTCCACTTGAAAGAATACATCTGGATCTTGTTGTAAAAAACGTAAGATCTCATTTGGTCTAACCCCTAAAATAGGTGCAATCAAATCCGCATACTTCTCTGGATTTGTAACAAAAGCCGGTTGATTGTTCAAATGATCAAAACGATTTTGATTCAATACCGCAAACATATTGTAAGTGATCGTATCTTTAGCAATCACTTCTCCATTAACATCATAGATGGTTCCTCTTCTTGCAGGTAAGACCACACTTCTCATATCACGTTGTGAAGCATACAAAGAAATATTTTGTCTAGAAACCAAATGCACACCTGTAATTGAGATGGTGGCTATGTTAACAAATAAGGCTATAAATATGACAAAAAAGACAAGCGATGTAATCCTGATTGCCATCTTTGGATTTACCTGTCTATGTTTTTTCATACCCTTTTTTTGTTTTTGTTTATCCGACATTTCTTATCGTTCCCTCACGATTTGTCAAGCCATTTCTTTGGGCGATGTAAGCCATCCTTTCAAACGAACTTAACTCATCTATTCTCAGTCTCAACACTTGGTTTTGACTTGTTATTTGTTGATTTTCTCTATTGATACCATTCAACTGATGTTCTAAGCTCATATTGTGATTTCTAAGCCATATTGAACTCATTAAGTATACCACAAACATCGCTACAAAACAAACTTTCATCTTGAAATTTCTCGTGTTTTTATTCGATCTTTTTACAACTTTTTTCATTGACTTTTCCCTCACTTATGTTTTATTTTCCCATTGTTTATTTTTTACTTTATTTTCTCTATTACCCTCAGTATCGAAGAATGCGAACGATTGTTTTCATCCAGTTCACTTTTACTTGGTTTGATACGCTTGGTATTAACCAATTTATAATCGATATCATCGTTGTTAAATATCGGTACATCCTTTGGAATTTTAGAAGTTGTTAACTCTTTAAAGACATTTTTACAAATCTTATCTTCACCAGAATGAAATGTAATGACACAAATACGTCCTTCTATATTTAACAAGTCACAACAATCTAATAATGCTTTTTCAAAAACTTGTAACTCGTTGTTTACCGCTATTCTTAAAGCTTGAAAACTCTTTTTAGCTGGATGTCCTTTTTCTTTTAAAACCTTTTGTGGTAAAGAAGATTTAATCACTTCAACCAATTCAAAGGTTGTTTCAATTGGTTTAACCATTCGTTGTTTTTCTATGTTACGTGCTATTTGCTTGGCAAACTTTTCATCCCCATAATTTTGTAAGATGTTTTTTATTTGATTGAAATCATACTCATTGACTATCTCATAAGCACTTAATGCACTCTGTTGATTCATTCTCATATCTAACTTTGCATCAAAGCGATAAGAGAACCCTCTTTCTGGTGTATCAAACTGAACACTAGAAACACCTAAATCAAATAAGAAGCCATCTACCTTATAAATGTCTAACTTAGTCAAAGCTTCTTTAACATGTTCAAAGTTTGATTGAACAATAAAGACATTCTCTTTACCAGCAAACACTTTTTTGGCATGTTCTATCGCAACGATATCTTGATCAAAACAAATCAATTTACCCTTAGCACTTAGTTGTTCGTATATCTTTTGTGAATGACCAGCACCACCGGTTGTCATATCAACATAGATACCATCAGGCTTTATATTCAACATCTCAATACATTCTTCTAACATGACTGAATAATGTTCAAACATAAACCCACCTCTTTACTTAAAAATCAATATCGATCAACTCATCCGCTGCATCTTCAAACTTATCAGCATTGGCTAAGTTGTACTCATTCCACTTCTCTACATCCCAAATCTCTATTTGTTCCCCTACACCAACGATTGAACATTCCTTGGTTAAACCAGCTGATTCACATAAATGTAATGGGATATTGATACGACCACTCGCATCAAACTCAAGTTCAGCTGCATTGGTAACAACTTGTCTAACATAGGTTCTAGCATCTTTTTTGGTGTACTGTAATTCCATTAAAGAATTGTAGACCTCTTGCCATTTTTCTGGTGTATAAACTGAGATACACCCATCCAATCCTTTGGTGACATAAACAGAACCTGTCAACTGGCTTCTAAACTTGGCAGGAAAAGTTAAACGTTTCTTAGCATCCATATTGTTTTGATACTGACCAATAAACATCAACTTCACCCACTTTCTACCACATATTGACATTATATGCCACTTTCTACCACTATTGTATCACTTACAACCACTTAAAACAAACGATATGGCAATAAAAAAGCACAAAAAAAGAGCCGCTGAATTTGCATTCAACAACTCTTCTTTATTTAACTCTTTTTTTTAATTAAGCTACTTCTTTGTCAACAACTACTTCTTGTTTACCTTTGTAGTAACCACAGTGTTTACATACTCTGTGTGATAAAGTCATTTCACCACAGTTAGGGCATTTTGTAACACCTGGCATTGATAATTTGAAATGAGTTCTTCTAGTTCTTTTTACCTTTTTTGACGTTCTTCTAAATGGTACTGCCATGTCTAGTCCTCCTTGTCATCTTTGAATAGATCAGCCAACTTAGCCAGTCTTGGATCTATTTCGTTTTCTTTTTCTTGATAGTAATCTTCCTCGGTGATCAATCGCCACGATTTCCCACTTGAAACTTCCCTATCACTCTTAACAAACTTTGTAGGTGCCTCGACAATCAAACGCTGCCAGACTAACTCTAATAAATCGATATAGTCTTTTTGATAATTGACCACATCGTGGTACTCATCATCCAACAACTCATTGATTTCAAATGAAAAAGGATAATCACCCGTTTCATCTGTGACTGCACAAGGCAAGTAAAGAGTTCCTTTAAGATTTAAATCAACTCTAACTAAATCGTTCTCCATTTTAATGATACCATTGACTAAAACATCACTGACACCATTAATATTGGATACTTTAGCAAACATTTTTTGATCAAACTTAAGCACTTCATCCACAAGATACTCTTGCTTTGGTAAGGACTTAAGCCAACTAATTTTCCATTTCACTAAAACACCTACTTTTTGTAACATTATTATTATATAGATAGCACTACCTATTGTCAACAATTATTTACCCTACATCCACAAAAAGCAAAAAGCAATCTAAGATTGCTTTTAACTTAAGATATTATTATTAAACGCTTTTCTTTTTCACAGATAAAACAAGTACGCCACCAATGAATGTAATAACAAATAATATTCCTTTGAACGATCCAGTTGCTGGAAGATTGCTGCGGCTATTATTATTAGTAACAACAGTTGTTCCACCACCTTGAGCAGGTCCATCCGTTTGCGCTTGAGAGTAATCATCCTCTTCAACAACATCTTCATTAGATTGATTGTTATCAACAACAATTACTTCCTTCTCAGGCACAATCGTTGTTTCATTGTTATCTTCTTCTACAACAGGAACTTCATTATTATCTTCTACATCAACAGCAGGTGTTTCTTCACTTTCAGTAACTGTTGTAACATTATCTAAAGAAGCAACACTAATGTTCGCAAATCCACCTTCATCTGTAACAACTGTACCAATGATTGTAACATCACTTCCAATAGCAGGTAAATCAGAAATTGATCCACCTTCTACTAATACTAAGATTCTATCGATACTTCTAGCTCTTGTTAAAGGTGTAACACTTAAGTAGAATCCGATTTGTCCATTTGAATTATGATGTCCAACCACTGTACCAATGATATATACTTCAGTACCATTAGCTAACTCTAATACCGTATTCGCATCTTGTGGAGTTTCTGGTAATACAGGTGCTATAGGCGCTGGAGGTGCAACAACATCAGGAACTTCTTCAACATCTGGTTGAGGTGTAGGTTCTACAACCTCTGGTAAATCAATTTCAGGTGTTGGTAAGTCTCTATCCCAAATCGCATATAAAGTAGTGTTAGCTTCAACAACTTTTGTGAAAGTTCCACCATCTACGATTAATTGTAATTCTTCTAATGTTAAATCAGAAACATCTCTAATGGTTGACCATCCTATAAAACGATAACCTTCTCTAGTAAATGTATTTTCTGGTAATTCAACACTAGCTCCTATAACTAATTCTAAACTAGCTTTATTTCCTAGACCACCATTATTATTGAACGATACAGTGAATAAAGTAGGTTCAGTTACTAAATCTTCATCTTCTTCACCATCATTACCATCTACAACTGGTGGTTGCGGAACTACAACCGGTGGTTGTACTTCAACCCATATTGCATACAATACAGTATCAGCTTGTAAAGCTTTAGTGAAATCTTCTTCATCTAAGATTAATACTAAATCTTCAAAGTCAATATTTTCAGTGTTTGAGATTGTTGTCCAACCTAAGAAATCATAACCTTCTCTTGTAAATGTATTTTCTGGTAATCTTACAGTTTGACCTAATTCAACTCTGATAGAAGCCATACTTCCTTGACCACCATTAGCATTAAATGAAACATCAAAGAATAATGGTTCTGGTGTTACTGGAGGTTGTGGTGTAACTGGACCTTCAGTTTCTCCACCTTCATTAATATCCTCACCATCATTTCCATCTTCAACATCAGGAGTATCTGGTAAGTCTGGTTCTACAACCGGTGGTTTTACTTCTTCAGGTTGTGAAGGCACTTCAACAACTACTAATTCAATCCCTACACCTGGTTCTAATAAACGAAGTTGGATTTCACTACGCGCTTGCCACCAGTGAACAATTGCTGCATCCACTGTGACTTCATCATTAACATTGAAGTTTGATCTTATAGGATCTGGCCATACAACAAAGCTTCCTGGACCTTCAACAGTTAATACCCTATTCGGATCAGCACCAGCTCCAGTCGTAGTACTTGAAAGAGTTACAGTATCAACAACTCTTACAATCATACTTTGGAATTGTCTGTCTCTAAGTTGTTGTAATGTTACCGTTACAGGCTGTGGTAACTCAACTTCTCTAATCGCAACAATATCATCAATAGAAGCGACAGTAATGTTTTCTAAACCTAGGAAACCATTAGATCCTTGGTTACCATTTCTTACACCATTTACAATTACTTCTCTACCAACAAATTCATTAATTTGTGCTTGAGTCGCACCATTAACTCTTACTAGGATTCCACTGTTTTCAGTATTACTTGCATGACTTTGCATAAAGAATGCTTGTCCAGCAGCTCCTGGTGAGTAATGAGAAGTTACAATACCTGTTACTTCTACAACAGATCCAGTTGGTAATTCTCTTGCTTGTTCAACAGTTAATGCAGCAGGTACTTCAGGTAACTTAGTTCCTTGTATTCTAATATTACCAATTTGATGGTTAGCTCCTGAAAGAATAGGTGCACCAGTAGTTGCATATCCACTTGCGATTAACCATCTTAATTCAACAACTTCTTGGTTGTTTGCACTTTCTGGTAAAGTTCTAGTAAATTGAGAGGCTACATTGTTAATGTTGTTTATACCTGTTTGTAAAACTACTAACTCATCTGCATTTTCCCACTCACCATCTACTAAACGATATTGTAATTGAATATCTCTAGGACCCGTATTACTTGAGCGTAAAGCGAAATCTAATTGAATATTCTCTTGTCCTAATGTAGAAATACTTGTATGCCAGTATTGACCTTGTGCCAAATTATATCTTACATCAATTCCTTGAGATTGAACACTTAAAACTCTGTTTCTATTACCATCTACAAAGTTTAAGTAAGATTCACCTGGATTAGAAGATAATCCTAATTCAGGATTCCATCTAGGATTAAATGAGTTAGCTCCAGTAATACCTGGATAACCAGCTTCATTTGCTAAGTTTAAACTTGCCCACGCAGCTATTGTTGTAGGTAATACTTCTTCTACTACCTCACCAACGAATCTAGCTTCTAAGTTGGTTGTTGCTCTTAATACAAATCCATACTCTAAATCTTCAGATACTAATTCATCTCCATTGAACCAACCAACAAATTCTCTACCAGCTTGTGGTGTAGCTTGAACAGTTACAAATTGTGGGGCAATGTTTAAGTTGCTTGAACGATCTCCTGGTGCAAATGGGAATGTGATTTGAGCATTTCCACCTTCACTAGCTGAAACAGTTAAGCCTGCTTGCCATTGCTCATTAGGTGTTGTTCCTCTGAATCTTGTCATATCAAGTAATGCATTACGGATCATTGATACGCCTAAACCTTCCCAATCAGTTGCAGCAGTAGACATTTCTTGCAATTCTAACCAAGTAATGGTAGATCCATCTTGCATTACTACTCTAGGTCCATTTGGATCTAATACTTGCATTCCTTCACTGTTACCACGGTTGTTTCCAGGCCATGGGTAGTTATCACCACCTGTTTCACCTAATCCACCGAAAGTAAAGTTAGAACCAATTACATTGAATACTTGACTTCTATCGTTTAAGATTCTTTCGTTTGTAGATGTCACATACCAATGACCATCTACTTGATGCATACCAGTACGTACTTGTGTACCAGTTAAACCAGTTGCATTGATTAGACCTAATAAGTCAGTACCATGCATTTGGTGAATAATAATATTATTGTCAAATGGCATCGTTGAAATTAATTCAGCCATATTGGTTGTTTGATCAGCGCTTCTTGGCCAGAAACCAGTATTACGCCATCCACCACCATTAGAAATACCTACTAATGGATTGGTTTCATTGTTGTTATCAGCCCATGCTTGTGCATAATCTAATACTAATCTAGATGCCCATAAATCACGTGATGCACGATCATTAAAGTAAATACCATGAGGTCCTCTAGGTCCACGTAACTCATCGTAAGTCTCTTCTTTATAAGGAGCCATTAATGCAGTTACTTCATCATAATACTTACTTACACCCATCATTTCTGCTACGTTACGTGTAAAGTGCTCTACTGCACCAGCTTCTGATAAATCAGAATCAACACGTAATAAGTTATTGTCTTCATCAAATACTAATGAGAATCTACCGACAGCACGTCCTGAATGAGCGGCTTCAATAATAGGCACTCCATCAACACGACGATGTACTCTTTGGTGAACATGTCCAGCTACTAATGCATCAAAATCTAAAGTTTGTGCCACATAAGTAATTGCTTGTGAGTTTCCACCCATATGGGTTAAACCAACAACCGCTTGTACATTTTGTTCTTCTCTTAAATATTCGATTAAGTTACTTAATGCATGTGTATACTCATCTGGGTGGTTAGCTGCAGGCGTTCTCGCATCTAAACCTAAAGTTCCCCAACCAGAAACTACATTTCTCATATTAGCTGTCATTAAACCAACTAAGGCAACTCTGATCTGTCCATCGTTAAATTCAACGATATCATAAGGTTGAATAAAGTCAGGTCTTTCTCCTTGTACTCCACCATTTGGATGGTTAGGTCCATAGAATAAATCAGATGCCATTAATGTAATCGCTGGATTATTTCCAATCTCTCTTGCTCTTTGGTATCCAAATGAAAACTCATGGTTACCTAAAGCCACATGGACACCAGACTCGTATTGAGCAGGTGATTGTTGGCGTAGGTAGTCCATTAATGTTAAAGTTGGATTTCCTTGCGTTAAAGTCGATACTGAATAACCGTGGAACTCATCTCCACCAGATACAAAGATTACGTTATCTGGATTAGGATTTTGGTATCTTAAATGTTGTAAGAAAGCAGTTAATCTTGCTGCACCTGGATTTTCAGGTACTGGTTGTGCTGCTTCTACATGACCATGGAAGTCATTGAACATTAATAAGTCTACTCTGTTTGCACCATCAAAGTTATCACCACCATGTAATGGTCTAGTAGAACGGACAATGACGTTACGCATATGGTTACGTCCATTAGGATGAATTGTTGCATTACCAACACTTACATTACTTGCTAGACGCCATCTTACATAAACAATCTCTTGATCGTTAGCCATTTCTGGTAAAGTACGAACAATCGATGTATCCCAGAATCCAGTCAAGACTACAGGCATACCAGCAATCATCCAGTTTTCACCATCTAAAGAGAACTCTACTGCCCAATCTCTAGGTCCAGGAGTTCCTGCTCCAGTAGCAGGGTCAGATCTGAAATCAAATGATACTTCAATAGCTGCTCTACCTAAAGTAGAGAATGATGTTAACCAGTAAGCATCACCTTCAATGTTATGTAATCCAGAGAAACCAGTGTTTTCTGCATTACGAATTGTCGGTGCTCCTGCACTCCATCCAAAGTGTCTTTGTTGACCATTTACAATAAATTGTAAAGTAGAATCTGAACCGTAAGTCATTGGAATTTCAGTAATTGAATTAGCTGGTCTTGATGAGAAGAATGGATCTAATCCAACATTAGGTGCTACTTCATTTTGCATCCAACGACCAACTTCTCCTGGTTCTACCATGCCATAAGGCCATACGGTTACTTCAATAGAAGTGGTAATTTCAAGATTCTCTGGATTGATAATCCCATGTGGTAATACAGGTACATGTCCTTTAACAACAATATGTTGAATGTCTGTTTCTTCTGGATTGTAATCAGAACCTTCAATATCCCAAATAACATTAGCTCTAGGTGTACGTACCCTATCACCATATGAAGTAGGAGCTGCTTGTGCATTAGGTGGTCTAATCGCACTTGTATCACCATCAACATTGTTAAATAAATTGGTTTCAATACCTACTGTTTCTGGTAAATTTAAACCAGGCGTACCATGCGTTACTTGTACTGGATCTGGTGTCGTAATTCTTTGGAAGATTTGATCATCATTTTGAGGAAATTCAGTTACCTCTGCAGGTACATTACCATTCTCA